>Ga0208015_1000379_pt1 | contig 25723 bp, 29 predicted proteins | sample 26BtaG_FD_184101 | JGI IMG/M metagenome (GOLD analysis project Ga0208015, IMG submission 184101) | Marine viral communities from Cariaco Basin, Caribbean Sea - 26B_WHOI_OMZ_CsCl (SPAdes) (version 2) | ecosystem: Environmental > Aquatic > Marine > Oceanic | place: Caribbean Sea: Cariaco Basin...
CTCTCTCCCCCCATCTGCAATTAAACCGCCCAGACCTTGTGAGAGCTTGTGCCTCGATGTGACTTGCATTGCCCGGATCCCAGGCCGAGACCTGGCTTTATCCCACTGTAAGGCAGCTCCAAGTCACGCAGATCCTTGGCCCACCGCTCTGGCCGAACACTTTTTGCCCGGTCTGAACAGTTTCTGAACAGTTTCTGAACAGTTTTGAGAATCGATATCCATCTGTACTTCCAGGCAGTTAGGTACCACCCGAACAGAACGAACAGTTTTTTGAAGGTTACCTATATACTTTTCACTTCGTTCTTTTTTCCGCGCGTTAGAAATGAAGAAAAAGTGTTCTAATGGTTCGGAATCGTATAACCGCCTGACATCGCTCCAGATATCCCGAACACTTTTGCCCAAAAAACTGTTCGGAAAGTGTTCGGAGACCCTCAAAACTGTTCGGATCCGCCAGCTTTGAGCGATAAATCTTGAAATGGAGAGGGAGGAAGGGCGGCGAAAACGACGAAAAAAATTAAGGGCGCCTCTCCAGGTGTCCTTCAATTGCCTCTCCATTTCTTGGGGTGATGCAAACAGCAAAAGGAAGCCGGCGCTGCCGGCTGCTATTTAGCCATCAGGACCACGCATCCCGCAGGCCGATACCTACATAGTACCTGGCTCGATCCTCGCCGAGCTGCCGCATGGCGACGGTGGGACAGTGCATCAGGATCTGTGCATAGAACCGGTTGCGGGACAGCGCCCGGTTGCCGCCTTCCTTGCACCATTCCTTGTATTCGCTATACATCGATGGCGGCTTGACCTTCAGCTCGTCTCCCAGGACCAGGCAATCCTCGACAAACTGAAGCACCGGATTGGTGCTCTTGATCAGAGCCTCGGTGTCTTCCACCACCACCTTGGGCATATACAGCCCGCCGGTCTCCAGGACGGTCTTCAGGCCGTCCAGCATCCACATGAATATGCCGTTTCGCTCCGGGATCAGCTTTTGCAGCAGCAGCGGGTCGTTTTGCGGCGTCCCAGGATCAAACCGCTGGTTAAAGGTCAGCACCATCGGCCGGCGCTGGAATCCGTGGCTCTTATCGGTGATCTTGGGTACTTCATTCATCGAGAATATGTGCTTGGCTATCGGATAGAACTTGAAGGGCTTGCCATGCTTCTGGTCCGCGGTCAGCAGCCCGCCGGCAACCGCGTCCTTGAAATTAGCGGTATCGATGGGCTGGTTTGTGGCCATCTCGGTGGCGATGTTCACCAGCTTGTTGTTCAGCTCGCCGATCAGGAACCGTTGGCCCATGAGCTGGATAGGCAGGCTGCACACGTTGGCCGGCCCCAGGATGCTCACCAGGGTATCGCAGGCCACAGACTTGCCGTTAGCCCCCACGCCGATCATAAACATACACCGCTGGTACCGACAGTCGGGCAGTAGGCAGTAGCCGAAAAACGATTGCAGCGCCAGGATCTTGGCCGGGTCATCCTCGAAGATCTCCACCAGGAACCGGTCCCACCTGGGAGCCTCGGCATCTTCGTCATACTCGACATCGAGCTGGATCCGGCTATGGTAATCCGGGTCATGGGGCAGCAGCTTGCCGGTGGAGATCTCCACCAGCCCGTTTCTCAGGTTCAGGTAGTCCGAATTGTGCCTGAAATCCTCGGCCGATATCATCACCTTCTTGCCCATGAGCTTGATGCTTGCGTCGATCAGCCCGTTGGTAGCGTACTTGTCCAGGGCCGTCGATGCCGACTGGCCGATCAGGTCCGGATGCAGCGTACGCCACACGCCGGCCTCGGTGTACCTGTAGAACTCACTACCGTCCCACAGTATCGGCGATAGGAGCCTGGCCAGGTAACGAACCAGGTACTTGCTGCGGATCTTCTTGTCATCAAAGAAGATTGAGGGGTCAACTAGCTGGGGAGGGAGAACGGGATCCTCGGGATCCGGATCCGTCTTCGCGGTGTCCATCGGCGAGCTGGCCGGCTTCTTCTTTCCGCCTCGATGGTAGTTGGGATCATAGTTGGCGCAGAATTGCGCCAGGGAATCCTCGCCGGAGATCTCGCGCCGGGCATCGGCCCAGGTCCGGCTCTTACACGAATTGTGGAAGCACTGGTAGGTCAGCTTGCCGCTTACGTCCTGGACAATGGCCGCTTCATTGCGGGTATGGCCGGCATCGAAGACGCACTGAGAGAGCCTGTAAAACGTCTTTCCGTCACCCGGCTTTTCGTTGAATTCGACAGAATAGTGGCTTAGGTACTTCTCGACATCGACCGGGCCAAAATCGACGCCCTCAGATGGCGCAGGATCGACGTTCTCGCCTCGGTCCATACTACGGGTCGCGTCGGTTTTGGGGGATTTGGGGGCCAGAGCGGCCAGGCGGGCTATCGGGGATTCGGGGTCAACCGCGTAGTCGTTAGTCATTTGACCTTCTGGATCCGGCTTTTTCGGTGTGGTCGCTGCTCGGTGTGATCGCCTTTTCTCGCGGTGGTACCATAGACCTTCCAGATCCTCGATGGGTTGAACACTATCTGATCGACTTCCACCTTCTCGGTGTCGAACCTACTAGCTAGTACTTCCAGGGATCCCTTGACCACCTGAACCGCAGCGGGACAGTTTGGCATATCCTCGTGCAGCCGGAATACCGCATGGGCGCCGTTGCCGGATCCGGCAGCGATGCAATGCTCAAAGCCTCGATCCTCGATCATCCATTTGACAATCTTGTTACGCAGCGACATTGCCGCCTTCAGCTCGCCGGCCGTCGCGGAGATCCCGGTAGGCCGGATCGGATCCAGGTCCACCGGTAGCCACCTGATAGCCTGTATCTCTCGATCGGAAGTGGTGACCGTCTTTTGGCCCGATGCCTTCAGCCGGTTGGCAGCTCTCGATAGCAGATCCGGATTGACAGGATTCAGGGTGAAGTAGATGCCGCCGGCCAGGGCCTTATCCAGCGACTCGGCAGCGGATCCAAATGATTCGGCATTATCGAAGTACCCGTAGACAATGCCGGCGCCGCTTGCGAATCCTTCCCAGACGTTGCTATTCCTGGCCAGGCCGAAAGCCCGGATCTCTGTTACTTCTCCAGGATTGAAGAAGGTAGAGTACACGTCGGCGCATTTGAAAGATTGCTTGGCCATATATCAGGTTCCAGTAGTATTTCAGGAGTGTCATCAGCCTATTCTGCTTTCAGTAGCTTCAGCAGGATCCCAAACGGTGTGATCTTCTTCACTTTGAATCGTGATCCCTTTATCTCCAATTCCTCACCTACCGTAAAGATACCTCTGCTCTTGGGATACTTATAGCGCAATTCGTCCTCAAGGTCCAAACTAGCCATCGGCTCAAATCGTCCTTCTCCGGTGTCCATTGAGTTCTCCCTTTATTCTCTCTCGCGCATGATCGCCCAGGCTGCGGCCAGGCATACGATCAATACACCCAGGCCGGCCAGCATTCCGAATATCTCCATGTTACTCCTCCCCAAACGGCTTGAATCCACTGTCCGGCCAGCTCGGCCTGGATGCCGGCGGGGCCGTCTTCAGCTTCTCCGGATAGCGGTAGTTGTCCTTCACCCATACCGGGATCCCGCGCATCATTGCTTCATACATGATCAAGTCTGCCCATTTGTCCGGTGGCTTGACCGCACCAGGCGTCGAGTCAGCACCGATGATCACCCACTGGATCCCGAACAGCTCTGGTAGTACTTCCTCTAGTAGCGGCTCGAAAGACACAAATCTCCCACCGCCCGGCACCTGGGCGTGTTCCACCAGGTCCGACACGTTGCCCTCGGTCCTGGTCGTACCGTCGTCTGTCGTCCCGTACCAAGTGTTGGGATATGAGATATCGAATTCGCTGTATCTCCTGGGGTTCTTCGTGAGGAATTGAAAGGTATGCTGTGGTAGGCGTTTGACTACATCAAGGACGCTCTGGATCCAATCGGCCGGCACCCAATCGCCCCACATATCCCCGGACGATCCAATGACTATCCTGGCCGGCGGGATCCGCTGCATAGTGACCATGTCGCTCTTGAGCCAGCCCGGCCGGTACTGTGGCAGCATGATCCCTGGGAACCGTTTCTCCATTCGCCGCATATAGCAGTATTCGCACCCATGCAGACATCCGGATATCGGATTGAACGTCCAGTCCGTCCAGTCGATCTTCCCTGGGCCTTGCCTATTGAGGCTCATGCCTGGAGCCCTTCTGCTGCCGGTACCAGTATATGGCTTCCTTCAGGAACAGCGCAGCCTGGAGATCCACCGGTCGGAATTCTCTCTCTGCAATCTCGATCAGGTCGGTGTAGATGTCCTTCATTGTGTCCTGGTAGGTCACGCTCGATGTGTTGAGCAGCATCGATGCAATGCTCTCCTGGGTGGCCGGCACTGGCGGGGATTCCTTGACTCTCTTGGGTTTGGTGGGCTTGCCCTTGCGCTGCTTTCCGGAGAAGTACTTCACTTCGCAGCTCTGGCAGTTCTTCTTTCTGCCCTGCCCGTCTTTACGCATGGCCATTTCCTCGGTGGGGAAGATCTTACCGCACGTAGAACACTTGACCTTTTCTACTTCCTCGATCTCGTTTTGCTCCATTGGTTTCTCCGTTGCAGATGATCGTTCAAGTGGCTGTGAGTGGGATACGCTACCGATGCTCCGCACATACTCGATACGTTCGGTGCATCGCTCACAGAACGGGTTTTTCTTGTCCTCTCCGAACAGCTCGCAATCTCGGCAAGGATTCTCCATCTATTATCTTCCTGATTCGAGCCATCCTGGATGGTTCTTCCGGCACTGCTTCTCATCTTCCACACCTGTCTGCCGGGAGCGTCCACACCCTGGGCAGTACATCCGGCTTGGGTAGTTGTGCCGGCCGCAGTTCTTACAGGTCCACATTTCCAGGGCCACCGCGCCGTCTTTCATGTCCACCTTTTTCATTCTCCAGCCTCCTATCTACCTCGATTCGTGAGATCTCAGGAATCCTTGTCGTTATCAGCTCGGCCAGGCGAATGTCGCCGGCGCTACTCTGCACCGCCGCGATCTTGTATTCTTCCGCTGCAAACCCTCGGGGTACTTCCTGGAACCTCGGACCTATAGCCATGTATTCGTAGGCGTCCCAATCCGGCCTGTATTCCGCCTTCAACGGTAGGATTTGCAGCAATGAGAACACTTCGACCACAGCTTGGGGTCTCGTATCCACATCCCTGCTATCGATCCGGAACCGGCCTATCTTTCGACTCGTGGTGGTCACCATTGATCTTCCTCCATAACCAGGCCGGCAAGATCACATGGCCAGGGCGAAAGTCGATCTCGCGCCTTAGTCACCGACAGGTATGTCCTCGTACTTCATACTGAACCGGATATCCGGCTGACCGAAACCCAATTCCCACGGCGCCGGCATGATGCTTGCCAGAAAGCAATACAGCATCAAGAACACTATCAATTTCCACTTGCGTCTGATCATGGGATCAACCCCTTACTTCTACCCGCTCCGGAGAGTGGGCAGAAGTAAGAAGTCAAACCCACTGCCTGGTTCTCACCGGGATATGCTTGGCATACCTTTTCATCGACTGTAATCGTGGTTCCCTGCGGACATCTCTCGCGGTCACCATCCGGTGGCCCGCTGCCAGCTCCGCGACCAGGTGGCATTTGAAGCACCGCTCTGCAGAGGGTTGCCGGTTAACGAGAATTGCCTTGAGTGCCGCCCCGCACACCCGGCAGGCCCTTGCCGACTTCTCCCTGGAATCTACCTTGAGTCTCGCCATGACCTTCTCCTTTCTTTCAGTCCATTGCCATGATCAGGACGACGGCGACGATGGCCACAACGATCATCATTATCGCCGGCGCCACGACCCAATCCAGAAACCAATTGATCTGCCGGTCATTCAGATCCAGGTAATCCATTCTTTTTCTCCAGGTGTATCTCGGTCTTTGTTTGAAACCGCTTGCCGGTCTGCGGGTCCAGACACCGGGGATCGAAGTCTACAGGCTGGACTTCATCGTCATAACCGGCCGATGCAAACTCCCGCAGCGCATTGTCGATCCGCTTCCGGATGTCCTTCAGCTCCCAATACAGTCTTTCTGCCGGCGTTATCTTCTGGAGTGCCATTTCAGCCTCTCAGGCGCGTTGGCGATGTAAGGCGGTGTACCCTGCGCAGAAGACCGCTATGATCGATTCTGCGGCAGAAATGCACCACTAGGCCCTCTGTTCTGGATGGAAATTGGCTTCCTTGCCCTCGTAGTTCGGGTTCTTTCCGAATCGATACGGGTAGCACAGACAATTCTTGCTCGGGTATTCGGCAACGGCCCTGGCAGTTCTGCACATACACTCCAGGCAGAACATCCTGAAGCGCTTTACCGACGGCCTGCCCTTGCCAAGCCGAAAGGGAAAGAACGGGCAAACCGGGTGTTTGGGATCCAGTTGCTTGTCGCCGCCGCAGTTCTCCACGCCGTACTGTGATCCGTAGCACTCAATGCAGTACGCTCTGATCGTCTCTCCTGGCGTCATAGGTATTACTTTTGTATTACTTTCGTATTTCTTTGGTATTCCTTTTGTATTCCTGCGGTATTATTTACTTTTTCCCCGGTCTGTCGCAGAATTGGACATGATGGATCAGGGTTGGATGTGCTTTTATCGTTTCAACCGAGAGGAGAAGGCAGCAACGTATGAGTTCCGACTTCGTCTTATCAAGATCGAAAGCCTGTTTGCTCAGCCAGTCCGCAAAATCCTGTTCGCATTTAAACGTAACGCAGGTTTCTTTCCCCATTGGACTACCTCTCCTTTACTGGAATAACTCGTCCACATCTAGTCCGAGGCTGTCGGCCACAAGCCCCTGGGCCACCTGGTTGTTGCGCACACCTTTTACCGTGTTCGATATGGTGGCAAGTGAGACCTGGCCAGCCGCGATATCCTTCTGCTCTAGATCGTTCAGTTTGAGGATCGCCACCCTGATATTGGGCATCGAGAATCCGAGCTCACGCATGACCTTCAGGGCGGCCCGGTTGCGATTTGAATTGCCTTGTAAAATACTTTTCAGTTTGGTAATTCTGAACATTGCATAAGGTTCCGTGTGGTTATGGCCTACTGCCCGTATAGTCGTTTCTGACAACGATTTACGCTTATATACACGGATTCGTAAACATGTCAACAGAAAAAATGCATGAAAACGTGAACATTCGGAGTGTCGTGGATCGGGTGATGAAGGTATCCGGCTTGAGGCAGAAGGACATAGCCAGCCAACTATTTGAAACTACCGACACAAACTTCAGCAACAAGATCAAGAGGGAATCCGTCGATGTGTTCGTGATTGCTCGGTGGGCGATAGACGAAAACGTGGATTTGCAGTGGTTGTTTACAGGATATGGCAGACAAGAGGACGAGATGAGCGGTGATACAGCGGAATCAATTCGCGAACTGATTGCCATGGTAAGAGAGAGGGATGAGAAGATCGCGGATCTGGAAGCGGAACTGAAGGGATACAGCGAAATGGAAGGCCACCCTCAGGAGGACGAAGCCGAAAGTCTCTAAGCAGGACCAGGCCGCCGGTCCAACTGACGCTGATAGATTTTGAGAAAGAGACCCGGCAGAAGATCGCGACGCTCACCATCGGCACCGACGGCGTGATACGGACGTACCACGTCGATCGCTATGCGAAGGATGCCTTTATCAACGCCCTGGTCATCAATAAGCATGTAGACCAGACCATGTCGCGGACGGAAGCCGACTGCTTTCTGGAACTGATCAAGCACACAGCGAAGACCGGCCAGGCCACCACCCACGTCCATGCAGTCAGCATCGCCGGCAAGATCGAGTGCCGGCGCGCGGATATAAAGAGAATCACCGCAAAGAGGGCCGAGGTAAAAACGAGGCCATATCCCTAATGAGCAGAATGGAGGCCCATTCCAGGTGAGACCACCTCGCCATAGAGGACTCCTCAGCCTCTTGCTCTCCAAGAGACCTATCCTGCATAGGTCGAGTCTGCCTCACGTGGCAGAGAAACTGACGATCGAACTAGAAGCGCTCCGGGAACAGTTTGTATTCTCAGGATGGTCTGCCCTGAAAAGCGAGGGTGCCCGCGTCATAGGGCTATCGCCCCTTCTCGAAAAGGAAGTCAGCTTGATTCCGCGCTGAAGGCCTTTCAACTGGTCTGCATTACCGGGTTTGCTTCCCGCTACATTCATTCTTGCGATTGGATCAGTTTCGACAAAGAATTGACCGAGCGCCATGATGATGGTGACGCGATTCGTGTCAAGGAATACAGAGAGCGGTACCTTGACTGCGAGGGCGACATTGGATATCTGTGCGCGAGTGTCGCTGAGGATATATCCAAGATCTGGGGCAACCCAGAGCCAAAGCAGCGGATAGTACGCTCTATGGTCCACTGTGCGGCACCCTTGGGGATTGTCAGTCAGGCAGAAACAGCGCGGATATGTGGCGACCCTAAGACCGAGAGGAAACTGAAGAGGAAGCTACGTTTCCGCTGAAGTGAATGACCGATCAATCGCGCTGATCAATCGGTAGGCACTCATGTCTGTCCACCAACTCAAGGACGGCCGCTGGATCGTCCAGTACCGGATCCCAGCTCAAAGGAGCAAGAAACGGGAATACTTCGGCAGGGGATCTGTTGAGGAAGAGAAGGCCCGCACCAGGGACCGAGACCTGGGCAAGAGCAAACAGAGGATCCGCGAAACGTCTCCTCTGTTCAGAGACCTGGCCGACGCCTACCTGGCCGCCAAAATCGGATCCATCCAGCAAACGTCCATCGACGCTATCCGATACAAGCTGTCTGGCGTCATCAATCCCCTGCTTGGCCACCTACATGCTTACAGCCTCACCCACGACAGGATGGATGCCTACGTGGCAGAGCGTCTTAGAACGCCTCTCAGGACGTATATCGGGGGCAAAGAGAGTGACAGGAAGAAGGTGCTGGTCGATGATGCCGGCAATCCTCGATACATCAGGCGCACGACCGTCCACCGAGAGGTAACCGACATCATGGCCATTCTCAATTGGGCCTCAAAACGCGGCTATCTGACCCGTAACCCCCTTGCCGGCTACGAAAAGCCAAAGCGGGACGACCGGGTTGTCACGCCGCCGTCCACCGCAGAAGTAAAGCGGCTGCTGGCCGTCGCTCCGGACCACCTGGTCAGGGCCCTGACCGTTTCGTATTACACCGGCCTGCGGCCTGGTTTCACCGAGCTGCTGCGGATCCGGTGGGAAGATGTGGATCTGGAAGAGCAGACAATCCTGGTTAGGTCTTCAAGGAAGGGGGGGCCTGCAAGCCGGGTCGTTCCCTGCGTGGATGAGTTTGCCGAGCTGCTTAGAGAGTGGAAGGAGGCCGACGGCGAGCTGGAGTATGTCGTCCATTACAAAGGACAGCCCATCAAACGCATATCCAAGTCCTTTGCCACGGCCAAGAGGAAGGCGGGGATCCGGCGCCGGCTGCCGCCCTATTCGATCAGGCACCGATTCGCCACGGCGCTGCTGGCCAGGAGTGCCGATCTGAAAGCGACCAGCGAGATCCTGGGTCACTCCAGACCCGACACCACCATGAGGATCTACCAGCACACCGACACCGCGCTGCACCGCGACGCGATCAGCCGGCTACCGTCGCTGACAGATGATGACGAGTGATGAATCCTGATGCGCTATGATGAAATATGATGCTTTCTGATGAGATGTGATGCGTAAAAGCGTTACTTTTACACTGACCACCCTGGTCACCCTGGGTTACCAGACCGTACCGCCGATAGCGTTGTAAATAGCGGCTTTCGGGGCGCCACCAATTTTCGGGACGCTGGGGTCGCTGGTTCAAATCCAGTCGTCCCGACCAAATAAAATCAGGCACTTACGGAGTTTCCGCAAGTGCCTGACTTTGGTTTTCTGGTAACCCTTGGGTTACCAGATCTCAGTTCAAAATGCCATATACATCGATCGTGGCATTTGCCGGGTTCGCCGTTGCACCGGTAATCGGCTTGATCCCGAATTCGGCCGCTGCCGGCTCAATGGTGTACTTGGTCGGAGTGGCCGCAACTGCCGGTATGACCATATAGTCCGTTGTGGCGGTCATACTCGATAGGTCTATAGCCTGTCTCCACGTGCCGGCATTGGCGCCAGAGCCGATATCGAAATCTGAGCCACCTGATAGCGACGCTGCGGGGTCTCTTACCACCACCTTTGTGATGATGGCTGTTGTGTTGGCCGGAAGGGTGAATATCGTTCTCTTGGCGGCTCCTGTGTTCGATAGATTGACCTGCTCGGATCCAAGGAGCTGCTCTTCTGAGGCATACTGTGTGTGGGAAGCATCGAAAATGTCAATGCCTCCGATAAAGGTGTTGCCCTCCATAACAAACGCACCTGTACCGGTCAGTTTGAATATAGACCCTGGGGTACCCGTGCCGTCATCGATGCCGATTGTGCAGTTTTTGATATGGAATCTACCACTGGTGGCAAATATGATCATGTCGTCCGATCCGGCGTCTTGCTCTGAATTGAGCAACTGACACCCTTCGAGAGTGATATTGATCGTTTCGGTGCCCTGCTCGTCAATTACGGATGAATTCCCACCAGTGAACACAGAATCAGTGATGAGCAGATGTCCGCCCGCTCCGTTAGTGGATATCTGTTCCTCGTCCCCGCCTGTAACATAAAGACCATCGATGAGAACGTCGTTCCCGGCGTCTTCGACCAGTATCGCGTAGTTGCCGGTACCGGATACGTTAACGATTCGGCTGGCAATTATACTCACCGATGAACCCCCGCTAATCGTGATGCCCTTCATGTCGCCAGAAGACCGGATGGCATGGCAATTTGAAAGTGTGATATTGCTGCTGTTGTTTATAGAGGCAAGCCCGGGGACCGTCCCTGAGGAGTTGCTGGCCGTCATTGTGATGTTGTTGAAGATGGAGTTGGTGGCGTTGTCTATATTGATAAGAAACTGCTGATTTGTGTCCGTGGTAGTAAGGCCGTTTATGAGCAACCGCGTTGCTCCTATCGTGGAGTCGCTAGCGATGAAACTCCGTTCCTGGTTGTCGGCTATCTTGTTATTGACAAAGTGAATGTCATTCGCCGATCCTGCTGTCCCGGTCAGGTTAAACCCGACCTTCATATTGTCCAGTTGATTGTTGGCGATCCACGAGTTGAGCATCCCACCATTGAAGGCACCGGCGGCCAATGTGCCGAGATCGAACCAGCAATCCTTTAGAGTCAGAGAGATGAAGCACTCTTGACTGTCGGACCCGCCCTCTTCTGCCGAGATAGCGTAGCCGGTATAGGACACGCCGCTATTGGGGAACCGGATTCTCTCTATTGTGCCATTGAACGCATTGACTTGGTTGATTATCAGAGCATTTGTGGATAGCGACCCGGAGATGTCGGCCGAGAGAGGGGCAATCTCAGTTCCCACCATACCAGCCCCCCGGAGCGTGACTAGAGAATTCAGCAACAGGATTGGACTATCTATGCCCCAAGTGCCATTTGATAGCAGTATCAGCTTGACTCCGGATGCAAGGGCGTCATTGATAGCACTCGCATTATCCGTCGAACCGTCCGGCACACCGCCCCACCATTGAGGCAGTGCCTCGGTCACATAGCCGGCGCCGAAGACCTCCGTGCCGGTACCGGAGAAGATCTGGAACGGCCCTGCTATCATCGGACCGTTTATGGTTAAGGTGTAGCCTGTTGTCGTGATGGTGTTTCCTTGTATAAACGTAAGAGTCAAAGTCGCGGGAACGGTGACATTCTCGGATAGGGCGTCATCCACATCCACAACGAGTATGCTTTCGGCGCTTGCAATGTCGTCGATGGCGTTTTGGAAGGCGGATGTTGTCGGTCCGGTGGTGTCCACATATTCCGACAGGTAATAGCCTGGAATCCCACCCATCACGCCAAGCTCGATATTATCCTCGCTCCATATCTGAACATCGGCCGAGGTTTTTAGGAGGAACTTCGTACATCCCTTCCCGTACACGTCGGCTTCACCGCGACTATCCAAGACAATGGGGTTGGCGTTGGCGTTCGTTGCTGCTGCCGCGTCTGCTGCCGTGGGGTATGTGGCTTTGTTTGTAGTGGTTCCACAGTCGTATGTGTGCAACTTGCCGCCAGACAGCGGATCGCCATTTGAATCGAATGCCTGGAACTTAGGGTTAGTGAACAGCCACGACCCGGCGTGGGCATTTGCCACGCCACACAATATGATTAGGACGGCTATAAGGATAGTGGATCTTCTCATCGGGCCTCCTTCAATTCCACTTTCTCGGCCTGCTTCTTTACCTTTTTCAAGAGCGCCCTTAGCTCGGCCAATTCGGCCTTGCGCCTGTCGATGAATACCCGGACCGCCTTGATTCGATCCTCTATCTGTTTGATGGTGTGTTCGGTCACCTGGGTGACATCGCTGATCTCCTGCACCACCACCAGCTTTACGTCGGTAACGGTATTATCAGGTGTAACGGCGACGTACACCGCATCGTCCGCCGCGGCTGACACCGCCACTGCGATCATTGCTGCAATGATAACCATCTTGACCTTCATCATAACCTCCTTTGCGTCAGTCTATACCCAAGCATATATAAGAGATCACGTCGCTTGCCATATCCCCGGAACTGGTAATGGTAATGGCAGTTGTTGATGTTGTCGCGGCGTAGGTTACCGCTGTGTTGTCCCCCGCAATAGTGCAGGCGGGGGCCGCACCATAGGCACTGGCAAACGTGACCGTACATGACGTAATCGATCCGGTTCCGATTGTGATCTTGCCGTTTGCATCGGATCCGCCTATGGTCGGGCTTGTCCCGCACGAGGACAGTGCCGGCGCCGTACCAGTGGAGCGTAAATGTCCTACGCTATCAATGCGTATTCTTTCGGACGCTGCGGTGTCTGTATTGACGGCCCTTGTGCCAAATATCAGGTCACCATAGCCATAGGCGTCCTGATTAGTGCTGATGAAACTCACAAAAGCCGGGATATTCGTCAGCCCTACGTCGTAGCCAAAGGATATCTGCGACAAGGCTCCAATATTCGTAGGATTGTCTATCTGTATCGCAGAACTCGCCCTCGCACCCGCCGCAGTAACCGTTCCCGGCTGTATATCAACGTCGGTTGATATTGTGGGACTGGTTCCCCTCATCGGTGAGCCGGTACCCGTCGCGGTGGTCCATACCGGGTCTGCTGCGCCTCCACCCACGAGCATTGTCGTGGTGGCCCCGGCAGCCAGCCAAGAAGGTGCTCCTGCGCCATTTCCCATCAGAATCGTGCCTTCGGCGCCGGCACCGAGCCAGGCATAGGCGTTGTCAGCCGTTCCGTATAAATGACCACCATTGGTTTCAGTGAGGCCAGCTATAGAAGATAGGGCACTTCCGACGCTTAGGGTGATCGTGCCGGCACCGTTGGATACGGACACTTCATTCGCTGTTCCGGTGAGTGTCGCAACCGCAGGATCGGTCGAATTATCACCTATCAACAACTGGCCATTGCTGAGCACAGATGTTGCTGACACATCGCCGGTTCCCGACCCCAGGAGAACACCCCCATCGGTGAGCGTCGAAACCCCCGTACCGCCTTCAGTGACTTCGATATCGTCGCCTGTAAACGCTACTGAGCCACCGAACGTTTGGGTGCCGCTCCAGGTCCACGCCGATGTCAGGAATTGCCGCCAGGAATCCCAGGCACCGCCGCGTTGGGCTTCGCTGCCGGCTACTATAGCCAAGATGCACACGACCACAAATGCGATGATCCAATACCTGTTTCGTCTAATCATTTTCGACCTCTCTCTCTATGCTCTTGACTTCCGATCTTACTGTAGGGCCAGGTGCATGGTTACAATGATGCTGTCTACCCCGCCGGTTTCCGTTACCTTGATCTGCATCCACCCGGATACCATCGGCGAGAAGGAAAACATCTCCTTGCCGTCGGAACCCGGTCCGTCAGTCACTGTATGGGCCGCGTCGATATCGGATGCCGAAGATGGCGTCAGGTAGTTGCTGTCGTCGTTGGACAGCTCATACTCGAACTTGGCGGTGCCGTCACCGGTCAGTGCTACTTGCAGGCTGCAATACCCGCCCGGCTGCATAGCGCTCAGATCGATAGGTCCGAACCGGTGGACCGCACTGGCCGCGATTGTCTGTGTGCTGCACAATTCGACCACGTTGATTTGGTTGTCCATTACTTCCCCCTGTTTCGTTGATGTTCCAGCATATCGTTCCAGATCACTACCCTTTCGTCGGTGGAGGGGGCGGTGATCAGTGCTTCCAGATGCACATGGCCGTACTTTCTTGCCAGGCCGGCAGCCAGGTTCCTGTCAATGACATCCGGATGGCTGGCCAGAAGCAGGATCTCGCTGTCGGTAAAGGGCTCGTCTGTCTCGTAATCGTACCGGATCAGCTTATTGACCACTTCCTTGGCGTCCAGCAGCTCCCTGGTGTTCTCCTGTCTCACGTCCAGTGTCTTGCTCCGTAGCCGTTCTCTTACTCCCTGGTTCGTTACCTTGATGAAGCGGCCCAACAGGTTGCTTACCAGCGGATAGCCCAGGATTTCTTCCAGCTCCGTCTTGATCCTATCCACATCGTCGTACTTGAACCGGTAGACAAGGGACATCCCCGACTTGTTGGCCAGCCACTTGGCAAAGGCCGCGTGGGATCTCGCGCCGCCGGCCAGGAAGATCTGCTCCGGTATGGCATACTTACCCTTGAAGTGGTCGTAGGGATTGCGTCCGGATGCATATTCAACGGCCGCGATCACGGCTTCCACGCCCGGATGCACTGTGGGTGCCTGGCCTGCCATGTAATCGATCAGGCCGGTGGTGTACTCCCGCTTGTCATGCTGGAGTGCTTTCCAGAGGATCCCGCCCATGAACCGCCCCGTCTCGTCTGTCGGCACCCGCAGGTACACCGACTTGCCGTTGTCGGTCATGGCCAGGGGGATCACCAGGTAGTTGGTCTTATCGTACTCGCTTGCACCATCCAGGATCTCCTTTACGCCGGCGCCCAGGATTCCCAGGGATCCGGCATACATCAGCAGCTTGGGGATCAGTACGTACTTGGCCTTCTTCCACATGAACGCCGCCCTATCTTCGCTGAACGCCTGGTAGTCGCCCCGGTATCCTTCCTTCATCGCGTTGGAGAACATCAGCACATTGTTGTAGATCGGGTAGAATCGTCCCACGGTGAGGAACGACGGCGATCCGGCTTGCGTCCTTACGATGTGGCCGATTGTTTCATCAGGCAGTTGCGGGAACTTCTCCTTGAGGTACTTGTGGCCGGCAACCTTGGGGATCCGCTCCATCGCCCTGCCGATATTGGTGTAGTAGGTGAAGAACCGGCCAAAAGGTCTAAGCACAGCGTTGTCCCAGGTCTGCCTTCTCATGTGGTACATGGCCAGCATTCGCTCGATCTGCTTGTCTTCCGGACGCAGGCCCCGCACATCGCCGATGGATATCAGCTCGTTGTTGCGGAGCATTGCATCGACGGTCTCGTCGGTGATCCCGTACACGCTCTTGAATGCCGGCCTAATCCCCTTCATGTAGTACGGCACGAAACGGCGGATATTGGCCTTGGGAAGATTGGTCGCGGCCCGGAAGAAGTCCCGGTGTATGTTGAACATCCAGAACCCGAAATTCAGCTCGGTAAACGCCAGGCGAAACGGCTGTATCGTCGCGCTCAATGTCCTTGCTACCGGGTGGGCCTCCAGGGGGTTGCGGTCGAATATGTCGGCGATCCACTTGTCCACATAGTAGCCGTGGGCCTGTCCGTCTTTCAGGTATGCGATCAGTCCCAGGTCGGTGGGTGGTTTGGGTTCCCGGATCTCTCTGAACTTGCCGTTCCACTTCCTGTCTGCCGGCCGTATCTCCTTGGGGTAGTGCTTCTGCATGAACTTGACCACCGACTCGGCCGCGATCTGCCGGTTGATTGCCTTAACAATAGCGATGTCCTTCAGCACCGTCGCGGTGGCGGGATTCGCTATCTCGTTCAGCGTCCCGATCTGCCGGTATATCTTGGCAGACGGCCCTGCACCGTACCGCTTCTCGATGTAATCGATCACGTCGAAAGTGGCATACTCCCTTGTGTCCCGCATCAGCTCAACCAGGTCGGCAGGCCACCGGCCGGCGGCAGCGCCTTTCTCGATGGTGTATTCCCGCAACTTGTTGAATCCGGCCTGGGCGGCATCGATAGCCTGGTTCTGCGTGTCGGTCCGCTGCTCTCTCAGTTCGGCCAGTTTCCTCCTGGCCAGCCGGGGTGTCCATCCCTGGGGATTGGCCATCTCTGCCCGCTCACCAGCGATCCGCTTCATAAACAGCTCAAAGCCGAAGTCGTCCCAACTCAAAGAGGCGTTTTCCAGGGGCCTTATGATCTCGCCCTTGACGTTCTTCAGGTACCATTCCACCTCGGATCCGGAGTACGTCATTTCCTCGATCTTGTAGCGGGGATTGTCGCCTGCGGGGATATTGGCTTCCTTCACCTGGCGGATCTTCTTGATTAGCGTCCAGTGGGCGTCCACCAGCTCGCGCATCAGCCCTTCGCCAAATCGATTCTTCCTGGATAAAGACAGCGCATAGGCATCGTCGCCGCTGCGGAACATCTGGTAGGCGCGCCTGGTCCGGTCCCGCTCAACCTGGCCGGTCCGGATGTCGTCCTGTATCTGATTGTATAGGGCTTTGACTTCAGGCTTCCGCTCCAGGTAATTGAAGAATGCCTCGTAGAAAGTAGGTGCCATCTGTTTGAGCATACCCGGTGCATTGATCAGGGCGCTGAAGGCATCGGCGTACAGTTCCACGGAAGAATAGCGGTACTTGGTGTATTTCGGATTGGCTTCCGGGTTGAACGGCTTCCACTGTCGCGTGAGCGTCTTCAATTCCTGGGTGATGTCAACCTGGTTGAACAGCTTCCGCTTCTCGATTTCCTCATTAATCAGATCGGCATACCGCTGGTTGATCAGCTTCCTCAGATCTTCCTCGCTAAGTGTGACCTTGATCTTGTGACCGGTTTTTTCCTCGATGACCTTGGCAAACTGCCTGAGATCGGCCCGGACAACGCCCTTCATTGCGTCGCGGACGATGGCCTTCTTCTCCGGTGTGTTGAGTGTCGCCACATAATCATATAGGCCCGGATTGATCATCTTGGCGTTCTCAACGGCGTTCCAGATGTTCAGGACATCTTCCGGCTTGATCGGCAGCTCCCTGCGGATGAAGTCGTCCACCCATCGCTCGGCGCCACCTTCGGCCTCGACCATCTTCTTGGCCTGGTAGCGCAGCCGGTTCCGGTCCTTGGGCGTCAGCTCCCCCGGTCCGCCTGGCATAGTGGCCAGGGTATTCATGTATCGTTTCAGGGACGCGATCCGGCCCAGGATGTTGCCCCGCTTGATATCGCGGTCCGGTAAGTAATCAACCAGGTGGCCGATCTCATGGGCCAGCACGGGTGCGGCCTCGGCTTCGTCTGTGAAGATCGAAGCGGCCAGCTTGATGTTCCCTTGGCCGACAGGCGAAAACGTGCCGGCAGCCCGCCCGCCGCGTAGGTACGACATTATCTTAGGATATCTGCCTTGCAGCAGCTCTTTGGCCAGTTGTACGATCTCGGGCAGCTCGATGATGCTCTGGATGTTTGACGCATACCCGCCGCTGTCGGCGTATCCGCCCATATCCTTCAGCTCGCCCGACGTGCTTTGCCCGAACATATCCTGCTGGTTCGGCTCAAACATCTTATTCTGTGTCAGTTCGGATGATGCCTTGCGCCTGATCTTGCTCAATGCCCGCAGCTTTTCTTCTTCCACCGGGCCTTCCGGTTCCGGTTCCACCTTCGGCTGCGTGTCGAAGATCTTCGGCTTTACATCAACCAGCGTGCCCTGCTGCGGGGGTGTCGCAGGCTTAGATCTCGCTGCCGGGGGTGGTTCTGTCGCTACCGGCTCTACCGGCTTCCACTTCTGACTCGCGGCGTATGCGTCCAGGGCGACCTGTGCTTCTTCTCTCGTCTTGTAGAACGGCTCGATGGTTCGGACCTTAACCCTCTGGCCCTGCCGCCTCATATCGTAATTGCGTAGACTGAAGGGCTGGTCCTTTTTCAGCGCCGGAATCCGGTAAAACGTCCATTCTGCATGAGATCCTTTGGACACGCGGACGATGCCGCCGTTTTTGTCGATGTATCGTACAGCATCGGGAGGCGCTGCCACCGGGTCCTTTGCCTTTATCGGACTGGTGTCGCGGATCTTGGCTTTATCTCTCTCCACTTGGCGCCTTACCGCTTCCAGTTGTTCCTTGGTCCGCTTGCGGCCCTGAAACTTCCCGGTCCGAAGAATTAGCTCTCCTTCCAGTATGGCATTCTTGATGCCTTGGACTCGCTCCGGATCCGTGACCTTTGTCGGCCCCTTCGGAAGATCGTCCTTCAGAACCTCGATGCGGTCGTCCGGACGCAGCTCGATGGTTTCGCCGTCTTCCAGTGTGATGCCGAAGGGATCCTTCTCGACCACCTTGTAGGTATCCCACCCATCGGCGGTATTCCCCTCGATGATGGTCATCGTTCGGCCTTCGGGAAGGTCCGCTGCTTTCATTTCGACATACTCGCCGGGCGGGGGAGTTTCCGGTTCGTGCTCCATTTCGGTTTTCAGCCGGCGCTCCTGGTCTGTCAGCTCAGCTTCCTTCTTCTCGGCGAAATCTCCAATCTTCTCCAGACTCCGTCGCTTGAGCACTTCCGCGTCCATCCGGATCAGCTCCAGGAGCGATTCGTTTTCATGCAACCAGCCTTCGGATCTCAGGTTCATTTCGGCCACATCGATGGGCACCCCGGTCTTCTTGAGTAGGAACTTCACCGCCACCGGAGATTCCTTGAACTCGCCCCTGAACTTCCCCGGATTGATCCCGCCCATCTTTTTGATAGCGCCCCGCAGCGTTCGTACCTGTGACGGCCTCGGTGCTGCCGCTTTCCGTGGTTTGGGTTTGGACTTTGCTTCTGCCGGCGCAGCCTTCGGCAGTTCCCCGGTCTCGACATATTGCTCCACTGCCTTCTTCGCCGCTGCCAGATCATCCCAATCACCAAAGCCTCCGGTCTTGGTGTCTGCCGGGTTGCGAATATCTACCGGATCCCACTTGCCATCCGTCCATCGGTCGATGGATGCGTTGTATGTGATCGGCCCGCGCTGGCCTGGGTGATGGCCGAACCTGACAATAGTTGCCTTCGACGTGTCATCACCTGTGTAGTAATCGATGTATGTTGCCGTCTCGTCGTCTGGTCCTCTCTCGACCCAATCCTGGCCGGTCTCGGCCGGTTGTGCCGGTTTAGCGGAAGTCGCTATTCTCCGATCGCGAGCTCCGGATCCGGCGCCGGCGAGCTGCTCCGGAGATCTCGGCGATTCTCGCAAAGTCACGTCTGGAGCGGGTTTCATTTCGCCGGCTTGCACTATGGGTTCTTCCGGCGCCGTTTCGGCCGTTTTGCGCCCTGTTCCGCGTTCTCCGGTTCTCTCCGGTTTAATCGGTGTTTCTTCGGTTTTTAGGGATTCTGCCCCTCGCGCTTTTGCCTGTTCTTGATAAAACCTGTTGAATTCTTTCGGATTGGATCGCAATCCCTTCAGGATATCGGCATCGCTCCAGCCGTTCTTCTTCATCTGCTCGACGGTCTGAACCACCAGGCCGCGCTCTTTGTTGGTCAGCATCCGGAACCAATTCGACTCGGTGAGGAACTTACCCAGTGGCTTGTCCCAGGGAATCGCCCGGAGGCCCGGCAGTTTCCGAAGCGCCGTATTGACCAATGCGCCGCTGCCCTTGATTGCGGGCGGCGCAACCATCCACATGGCCGTCTCGCCCAGGATCTCGAACTGCTGATCTGCTGTGGCTTTCTTCTTGTATTCTTCCCATTCGGTCGGTGATACTAACCATTGCATGCCAGGGATGATCTTCTGCGGCAGGAAATCTGCTATCGTGCGCCGTATGGCGTAGAACGTGGGGCCGACCTGGGCCACAAACCTGGCCTCTTTTTCTTCCGGAGTGAGATCGGTTCCGTGAAACTCTCGGATCGCCTTGTTGATCTTCTCTCGCTCCACCGGATCCGGTATGTCCTTCTCGGTCACTTCATGCGGGAAGGACATAAACCACTTCACCCCATCCAGCACCTTGTCCGCACCCATTGCCAGCGTTTCGCCGAGCTTCCGCCATCCTGGGCTTTCCTCCTCGCCTGGTCGCTGAATGGCGAATTCTCCTGAGTCCATGGAAGCTGGCGCTCGGAATCCCTCAAAGCTCGGACCTGGCTCTGGTATCTCCGGAGCCGCTTCAGGAGCCTGACCATAGACGGTCGATAGGATCTGCCGTTCGATCTCGGCCGGATCCATCTCGTCCGGAAACCGGACCACCATCTGTTTGTCTGGTATCCTTACAACTGGCATTATTGCACCGGCACTAGTCCCCGGCCTGGTATGAATTCGTGGGTTACCTCGGATCCGGGTTCACTTTTCACGCCGTAGTACTCATTGAGTATTTTTACCGCCCGGCCATACATCGGCTTCAGCTCGGACGGTATCTCGCGTTCCAGCTTCAGCATCGCGGCCGGATCCGGCTGCTTGCCCTTGGTCTGCATCACGATCAGCGCATCGACCAGCGACGGAGCGCGATCCCGCGCATACTTCAATACGAGCTGCTGTGCCTGTTTCACTCTCGGCGGCACTTCTTCTCCGGTGTCCTTGGCCGGCGCTGTGTAGATCACCTTGCCTGCTTCGTCCACCACTGTCTGGCCTGGCGATACTGTGAAGGTCTTGGGTTTCGTGCTCTTGGGATCCTTGGCGGGTGCGCTGTAGATCACCTTGCCTGCTTCGTCCACCACTGTCTGGCCTGGCGATACTGTGAAGGTCTTGGGTTTCGTGCTCTTGGGATCCTTGGCGGGTGCGCTGTAGATCACCTTGCCTGCTTCGTCCACCACTGTTTGGCCTGGCGATACTGTGAAGGTCTTGGGTTTCGTGCTCTTGGGATCCTTGGCGGGTGCGCTGTAGATCACCTTGCCTTTCGCGTCCACCACTGTTTGGCCGGGCGATACGGTGAAGGTCTTGTCGGTCTTCTGAGATTTCAACTGCTGGATCAATAGCTGCATTCTCTCGGACGCGCTGGTGGTCGCCTGCTGCCGCCATGCCTCAAACTTCCTGACATCCATCTGTCCCGTGGCCGGATCCGCAAACACCTGAGGATCCGGGAGAAGGGATCTATTGACACCAAACTGTTCCGCGTGCTGCTTGAACGTCGGGTAGTCTTCCGGCCGGATCCGGCTCAACGACTCGATGCCCCACTCCAGCACGTCCTTTTCGTATTGGAGACCCTGATTCTTCTCGGTGAACTTACGCTGCTTTCTCAACCAGTTTCGATCCGTGTCGTAGTCGCGGAGCTGCTTTCCCAATAGCGCGTTGCGTGTTTCCGCGCCTCGCAGTGATTCGGCACTCGTCAGAGCGTTGGCTACGTTGGGGCCTGGGCTTAGTTGCGGTAAGGGCATCTCTTATCTCCCGATAAAGGCGTTCCCATAGTTGGTCGGCTGCGGTTGCCTGCCGTAGCGGTTGAGGAACATCCAGTTCTCTATTCCCCTGTTGATCGCGTTAGACGTGTTGATATACCCGGACGCCCTGGCATTCCCGGCCATGACGTTGGCGTTGGCTATGCCGCCGGCACCGGACATCAGGACGTTGCTCATATCACCGGCATACCGCGCCCCTGCCTGCGCCCCGGTGTTTACTGCCGTCTGTCCCACACCGGCCATGCTCTGGAGCGGTCTTAGGCTCGCGTAGTACTCGTCCAGCCAATTCCGCCTGCCGGCGCCGGAGATGTTCTGCCCAAACTGCGTGATGGCCTTTTCATGCGCTCCGGAGTGCAGCCGTCCTCTGGCCGCGGCGGACCGGTCCAGCGCCTTGACACCTTCGCCAACAAGCCAGTTCTGGTAGTCGCTGGCCTCGTATTCTCCCGGTCCTTCTTCGACCTTCCCGGTGAGCTGCGTTAGGGCGTTCTTCCCGGCTTCGCGCCACGGCTCAAGATCCCCGCGTGACATATAGAACATCTCGCGCTGCAATTCCTCCGAGCTTTTGATGCCTTGCTGGTATGCTTCGGCCGCTGCCCTGGCTGCGTCTTCCGTAGCGCCGGCTGCCAAGTAGGACGAGTATATCGATGCCGCTGCTCCGATGCCCGATGCAACCAGATTCCCCAATCCGCCGCCGCTGCCACCCGCGCCGGCGATCTTCTCGCCGAGACCCGCGACTTCAGACAGTACCTTGCCTCCCGCAGATACTATCTTGCCGCCCACGACTTTGGCACCGCTTGCGACCCAACCACCCACGGTCTTTGCAGCACTCGCGGCGCTCGCTCCAGCTTTGGTCAATGCGGCCAGGGTGACTTCGCGCACACCAGGGATCATCATTGCCACGGCTACCGGTATCAGCGCATTCCGGACATCATCCAGGCCGTGTTCGTCTAGCCAGGTGTTGTACTTCCCGACAACCGTATGCTCATTGACCCATTCGTCAACGTCGCCGATGACGGTTTGCTCCTTGACCCAATCGACTGCGTTTCCCATTAGTCAATCTCCAATCTGGCCATGCGAATGGTTTCCGGTTCTGAAAATCCGAATTGCCTTATGAACTTAGGCCATACCGGATCCAGTCCGGTTTTCTGTGCGATGACGGCCTGTACGTTATTCTCTCGGCACATCTGTTTCAGCATCGGCAGATCTATCAGTTTCATGTGCTTCAACACGCTATGGCCCCACCGGACCATCTCGATATGCAGATCCGCAAACGGCCCTCGCTTCCGGATCGCCATGTAGGCGTAGGTGCCGCCCTGATCTCTCAGCCTGTGCCATGCGTATCCTTCGCCTTCCAGGCAATCGAATACTTCAGGCCGGCGCTGTACCCGGTCAATCGGCATTGATGGCCAGGTCTGTCCTGTTGAATACCAGGGCGATGGCTCCGGAAACCACTCTATAGAGCGGCTTTAGCGGATTCCATTCCTCATGCTTCTTGACGGTGATCTTGACAGCCTTGTCCTCGCCGTCTGTTTCTTCAAAGGTCACTTCACCGTTAGGCGGCGCATTCTCCACAACCCATTCCTCGCCGTCTGGATTGATCACCTTCACGTTGGAGGCGCATCCAACCATGAGACAGCACGCGCAGATCAGTATAAGTACTTTCATTGTGGATCCTGTTCCGGCAGCGGTGCTTGTTTCAGATACGCCAGAGCACCGACAACGCCGCTGATGACACAGACCTTCAGGAGACTGCCCAGGCCTGCTGCTACGTTAAATGTTTCGGGTTCGGCAAGCATTACTCCCGCGCCGGCCGAGAGTCCGGTTATGAAGGCACTCAGCAGGCCCTTTGCCCATTTCTTCCAGTTTGTCTTCTTCTTCTCCATTGCTACAGCTCCTCATAGAACTTGTGGTTGCCGATCATTACGGTGGCCTTCATCTGGTCCGAGTCTGCCCAATACGGTGGGTGCTGCATATCGGCCACATGATAGTGGGTTGCTTTCCCTGTCGGATCCGTCGTAAGACCGCCCCTGACCATATCGGCTATGACGCGGATCCGCTCTATCTCGCTGAAGGTGCCCTGGAGTGTTGCGAAGTACTTATCGCTGATGATCTGGTCGAATTGTGGGTTCTTGCCAAGATCCTGCCAGAAACAGGAGAACGCCCAGGGCTTCAGCATGACGTTTCGCCAGGTTCTCCCATAGCGTCCTGTTGCATGGTTCACGCGGTTCCACACCACGCAGCCCACCGCTACCTTGCCTTGCAGCGATTCGCCCCTGGCTTCGCCCCATATCAGCCTGGCCAGCAGCTCTACTTCGGATAGATCCAGGAGCTTGTCGCGGTTCTCTCTCGATAGGAATTCAGCCATCGTTCCTCGTAAATCCGTTCTTCTGCGCCAGGAATTCCACACGCTGCTGGATCAACGCCAGTGTCGTTGTCTGCGTGGATAGCTCTGCTCCGTGGTCCTTCAATTCTTGTTCGATTGCTTCAAACTTCTTGGAGCCGCGCTCCAGATCCTCTTTGAAGGCTTTCATAATTGAGTCACAGCCTCGCCTATCCATCTTGCGCTCATCCATTTTGTTGATCCGGCTTTGCTGAAATCTCACGATCAGGCCAAACACAACAATGCCTCCTAGTCCTGCTATCAGCTCAGTTATCATTGCACCCTCCGACCTACGATGAATTGAGAACTCCCGCCGTTTCGAGTGCAAGCAGTATCGCATTGATAGCCGTTCTGGCTTCCGCGTCTTGGGTCACGCCGCCGGCCGGGTCGGCGATGTGTGATTGCTTCGATAGACTACTTAGGTTCTTGTCACCATCTGTCTGCACCAGGAGCGATGCCGTCAGTCCGGATAGCAGCGCCCCCGCAAACGTCGGACTTGCCGATTGTGTAACGTCCTGATCGATGTAATTGTGATCGCTGCCATTGCTGCTGCGGTGCGTGTTGTTCAGCACCACGTCGCTGTGATTCTTGCCGTCACTGGCCCGGTGCGTGTTGTTCAGCACCACGTCGCTGTGATTCTTGCCGTCACTGGCCCGGTGCGTGTTGTTCAGCACCACGTCGCTGTGATTCTTGCCGTCGCTGGCCCTATGCGTGTTGTTCAGCCCTACGTCGCTGTGGTTCTTGCCGTCGCTTGACCGATGGGTCGTGTTGGCCGAAACATCGCTGGATGCGATCCCGCTATCCTGGATGTCGCCGTCGCTGTCCACTGTGACCAGATCGTCGGCCGTGGGCGAGCTGACCTTGTTTGCCCGGAGATTGGCACTGTCCCTGATCTCCATCATCTTGTAGAGAAAGGGCTTGCCTAAGAACCGTGTAATCTTGTCCGTGAGTCCGGCGGAGAATGTGGTTACGTCTGCCATCAGCTCCTGCCCACTTCGATTTGTGCCGATGCACCAACCATCGACCGTTCCACGGGATCCGTACCAGACGCCTCAAATATCCGGTTCCTTGATCTGCCCAGGCGACGCCACTTGGCCCGGTTCTGATACTCTCCGATCTTCCCGATGCCGGCCCAATGCTCGTTCGACCAGGTGCGCCCATTGTCGTCGGACCACCTCAGAATCACTTGCGGATCCGTTCCCTGCCCGGTGGCCAGACCGACGCCGGCCTTGAATTCGATTTCCAGTTCATGGAAGAACAGATTGTTACGGTCTTCGTTGAAGATGGGCGGTGCGGTCCGGGTCCACTTGACGGTATCCCCGTTGTCGGTATAGGTATCGTCATCCAGACGGTAGATCCGGCCGTTGGTGTGATCCCCCACATAATGCTCGCCGTTCCACCTGGCATAGCAGTTGGACCGGTGCCGGCCGCTGCGGACACCAGACGACCACTGGTGCCATAGGTTGGTGGCTGCGTTATACACCCACGTCCTGTCCGCCGTTGGAAATGTGAGCACGTAGAAGCTGTTGCCCAGGTGTTGATATGTGTAGCTGCGGGCGTCCGATTTAGTGGCGTATCCTGCGATGATCTGATTTAGCCTAGGAGGGCTTACTACCTGTGGAACATATCCATTGACTCTGCGTACCGTCCAGTCTTTGGCCAGGAAGAACACGGAATTGTCCATCTTGTCCGGTGTCGCGGCTGCGCCCAGGCCGATCTCCATAAAGCTCCCCTGGATCCGCTCAAAGGGGAATGTCGCATCTCCGGAATTATAGAAGACTTCCACTGTATCATCACCAAATACGAACAGCTCGCGGTGATCCATCAGGCATGACAGGGCATTGTCCGGTGCGCCTTCCGCTGTCGAATAGTCAAGGGCTGCCCAGTTCGCCGGGTCGTTGAGGCTGGATATGTAGAAC
>Ga0208015_1000380_pt1 | contig 25626 bp, 36 predicted proteins | sample 26BtaG_FD_184101 | JGI IMG/M metagenome (GOLD analysis project Ga0208015, IMG submission 184101) | Marine viral communities from Cariaco Basin, Caribbean Sea - 26B_WHOI_OMZ_CsCl (SPAdes) (version 2) | ecosystem: Environmental > Aquatic > Marine > Oceanic | place: Caribbean Sea: Cariaco Basin...
GAACTTCCTTTGGAGGGCTGAGGGAAATGGAGAGTTGAAGAAGCTGGGCTATCAAGATGAAATGGCCACGCTTACGGCTGCAAGCATTGTCGTTGCTTATGATCCACTGAAGCAGGAGTTCTATATAGGAGATGGGTCAAAGTCTTATTTGCTAACGGACTATGGACTTAGCCAAGTGTGGCAATCACCTACGAGTGTGGACAGCGTTGATGGAGATACTGTGGGCGTCGCGATCAACCTTTCTAATATGACATTTGAGTTGGTCACTGATGATCTGGACTTTGGGTCTCGAGGGTTGAAGTCTATTGGCCAGCTGGAGTTGGGAGCTGACTATTATGATGATTATGCAAAGCTTTTACTTCATTGCGATGGAGTTAACAATGCCACTACTTTCACCGATAGTAGTCCCTCTGAAAAGACTGTTACACCAAGTGGATCATTTACTGATACAGATATTAAGAAGTTTGGGACTGCGTCTGCACATGGTGTTCCTCCAAGTTACTATCTGAGCATAGCCGACAGCGACGATTGGGACTTCGGAACAGGTCCTGGAACGATCGACTTCTGGATATACATCACGAGTGCGACTGCTGGAAGGTATATGTTCGGTCAGTACGTTGATGATAACAACTTCGTCGGACTCAAGATAACTACCAACGATGCAATTGAGTTCACGGCTAAGAGTGGTGGCTCCGACGTGATTGCATTGTTGAGTGCCAATTCGACTATTTCCGAAAATACCTGGTATCACATTGCTATTGTTCGTGGCTGGGCTGGGGAGAATGATAGAGTAGCCATGACCGTAGATGGAACTAGCGTGGCAAATGGCTTAATGACTGGAAGTGATTGGCCCAGTCTTGCTGCGGCACTTCGTATTGGGTCTAGGAAAACTGACGATGGAACACAGGATTATATTGACGAGTTTCGTTGGACGAAGGGAATTGCAAGGTGGGTTGAGAACTTCTCCGTGGCCACAGCTCAATATCCCATCGATACTTTACAGGCTGCAGTGGCTTACCGAATGACTCGAGGTGGTGCCTTTACCAACATGACTTATCGAAACGTCAATAATGAAGCTGTAGGCCATATAGGGATCAGGGCCGAGGAGTTCAAGTTAAAGGTAAAGGCCACTGACTACCGATATCTTGACTTGGATTACTTGAAGCCACATGTGAAGTTCGATGATAACCGCTTTCGAAGAGGAGTGGGAAGCAATGCTAGTCAGGCTGTTGCCTAGTCAAATACCTGATCATTGGGAGATCATACAGGAAAGTATTGAGGCGTCCGTTCCCCCTACGGCGGTGTTAGGTGATCTGGGAATCAATCGGGTATTGGAGAGCTTGTTGACAGGGGTTCTCCAATGCTGGATTTCATATAACGAGGAGGAAGGAGTCAATGGAATAGTCTGTACGAGGTTGTTGGAGGATGATGTTTCAAGGACAAGGAATCTACTTATCTACAGTGTATACGCCGTTGGAAAAACTTCGCGTGATGATTGGGTGGAAGGATTAGGGACGCTTCAAAGGTATGCATTAGGACTTCAATGCAATCAGATAGTGGCATATACTGAAGTTGACTATATTATTAGTATAGTTAAGCGGCTGGGAGGAACGGCTGGGACTTTTCTTTCAATACCTGTCATAAAAAATTTATCGAAGGTGGCCGATGAAGATATATAACGAAGTAAAGATAAGAATGGGTGATTGGGAAGTTGTTGAGGAAGACTCCTTTGAATATGTAGGACCTATCGCTGAGTGCGGCGGAAGTGGTGGCGGATCTGGAAGTGGTACTGTCATATACGACGGATATAATGCAACTTTCCATAGGGAGATGTTGGACAGTACCACAGCCGGTGGTGATCACGACCTTGATGAGTCTGTGACCAGTATGTTCAACGACGCTATTACAGTCAACCCTTTCACCAGTGAGACCGCATTTGATCCTGATGAGTCGATAGGAGATATGATAGCGGCCGTGCTAGAGTATGCCTCGATGGTAGATGAGGTTAATCCAGAGAACGATTGGGAAACCGAGGTTGTGGCAGTGGATACGTTGATTGATTCTACTATCGTTACAGCTCCGATGCAAAGCACCCCAAGTCCTAATGCAGCAAGTGATATTAGCACAGATTTTATTGACCCGACGCTTAATGCCGATACGGACATCGGAACGGCTTTTATTGACCCTTCTCCTAATGCAGACACAGATATAGACGATGATTTCGAAGATCCGTATATTGCTGTGGAAGGAGAGATTCAAGACGCAGTGGATGCCTTTGAGGCCATCGTTGACGACCATGTAAGCACTGATATACTTCCTCGTTTCCAAGCTGGAATGTATGACATCAATGCAGTGCAGTCGAGTGCGTTTACTCTTGGTCAAGCAGTGATCGAAGCTCAAGCCGATAGGGAAGTTGCTCAGTATCAGGGTGAGATTAGGACGAAAGCTTTCATGCAGGGAGATGCTCTGAATGCTGAGAGTACTAAGCAGAAGAACCAGCTGGTGGCTGAGGCTCATCTGCAAAACGATCGGATCAATGCGGAGTCGATAGGAAGGGAAAATGAACTGGTCGGCAAGGCTCACTTGCAGATCGACTTGGTCAATGCCGAATCGGTAGGGAGAGAGAACGAGTTGATTGGTCGGGCCTATCTGCAAGACGATGCTCTTCTCGCCGTGAACATTGAAGGAAAGAACGCGATCAACTCGAGGATGGAGGAGGTTCGACGAGGGATGATTGTGAAGTCTACGGATACTATTCTTTCCAATGGGCTTCAGAAGATTCAGTTCTTGAAGGACGTGATGCATTATACTATGGAGTCTTCAAGGTTGAATATCGTAGCGAAGAAAGAGGAGAAGGATCAACAGCTTTCAATCGATGAGGACGATGCAAGGTGGGATCTTGAGATGTTCGAATACGTGAACCATACTCTTGCTGCTATAGCAGGTGGTGTATCTGGCACTCATGCAAGAAAACCTTCCGTTGCACAGTCAGCGATTGGTGGAGCACTTAGTGGGGCTGCAGCTGGAGCGATGGTGGGAGGTCCTTGGGGAGCTGCTATTGGAGGGGTTGGTGGAGCTCTTATGAGTCTATTTGGATAAGGAGGTCAAAATGGCTTTTGAATTTTTAGGAAAATTGGCAGCTGGGATTCAGAGTAATCCTGAACAGTTTGCAGTGGTAGCAGACACGATTGGATCGGCGTTAGATCCAGAGAATCCTTTTGCTGGAGCAGGAAGAGCTCTTGGTCAGTCAGGCATTGCTGCAAAGGCCGCGAAGGAACAAAGAGGACAGCTTGACGAGCTTATCAAGACTTTGACTGGTATCCTTGGCAGCTCGGACAATCCCATTAGAGGGGCTAGCTTGACGGGAAGTGGTGAGAATCAGGGTTTGAAGCTGGACATGGATCTTGGTGGGATTGTAGGGCAGGGTCAAAGGTCAGCAGCGTCACAGCTTACAGGAACAGACTTGACTAAGAATCTCCTGACTATTTAGGAGGTAATATGGTAGACTTATACGGACTTACTCCTGAGCAAATAGGAGCGATAAGTGGAAGGGATCTTGAAATGGCTCGGCTGGCTAATGCGATTGCAGGGTTAGTTGTGAGGCAGAGGGAGTCAGCTGCTGACAGGGCCGTGAGAAAAGGGACGTTGATGGAGAGGATTCGTTCCAACTTAATTGGTGAAGGATTGGTAAGTAGAAGGCTTACCGAGACTGAGCGCCGGAACTTAGCTGATGAAGATTTGCGGGCTGAGGCTGGTGAACGGGATGAGGAGAGAATTGGTATCCTTGGAACGCAAGCTGAGACTGCGAAGAAGCAAGCTACCACGGCTGCGAGTCGAGAGGATAGGCTTCAAAGTGTGGTGGAAGAAAATGTCAAAGCTCTTGAAGCCCTTGACAATCTTATCGTTACACTTCCAGGTACAGATGTTGAGCTTAGTCTTGGAGCTATTGCAAGACAAAACGCTCTTGGAAGTACGATCAGTGCGTTGAAGCCTCCTGTACCAAAGACTCCTGCTCCTGAGAGGGAGAGTGCAAAGAGGAAGAGACTTGCTACGTATCAGGACAGAATAGAGAAAGGAGCTGGAGATCCTGATCATGTGCTAGGATCTATCAAGGCATTCAACGCTGAAACTAATGGTAGCATAATGTACTACGATAAGAGAGGATATATCAACGACAAAGCTTTGAGAGTTGACCTTTCCCATGAGGACATTCAAAGCAAATATCCAGGAGTCACGGCTGAGAAGGTTCGCGAAGCTGCTGAGAGAAACGGTACCACTCCTGAGGAAGTTCTCAGACGAATGGTAAAGGGGAAGTGATGGGTGATATAGGATCTCAGTTAGACGGCTTATTTGAAGACGATCAAAGAGTAGACGTTGCTGGACTTTCTCTTGACTCGCTATTTGAAGAAGAGCAGCCTCCCTCAAAGCCTCTTGCCCCTGCTCACAACATCGCCGTTACAGAAGCCCTCTCAAGAATCAATCCTCTCACTGGGATGGTAGATGAAGATCCTATGGTGAGGGAAGCTGCTGGAGATCTTGCTGGAGCTGAGTTCCTTGCCACACTTGGAACTGGAGCTGTTGAGTTCACAGCCGGATCATTAGCAGCGCTTGGACAGGAGGCACTTCAAAAGGTATTCATTCCGGCTGCGAGAAATCTCATTGCAGGGCAGTTGGACTCGAGAGGGGACATTGAAGGTGCCAAGCGGGTTAGGGCATCGAAGAGAACTCCTGAAGAACAAAGGGAGCTTGCTGAACAATCGAGGGATTTCTTCAGACCAATCGTGTATGAGCCAAAGAGTAAGGCAGCTCAGGAAGCTCTCAGACCTATTGAACATGCGTTTGAGCTTTTTGCTATTCCATTTGAGCGAGCCGATCAATTCTATCAAGACCTTGGCTATCCAAATATCGGACTGACGTTGAGAGTATCAGGTGAGCTTGCGGCTTTCAAAGGTCTGCACATGACTGGGAAGAAAGCCCTTGGGTGGACACGCAGGGTGAAGACCAGACTTCGTAAGAGTAAGACGGATGTAGAGATTGAGGATGCACTCAGGAAGGCTAAGGAAGAGGTTAGTGACGATCCTAAGTTGAGAGAGGAACTTGAACAGGCAGATCAGGATTTTGAAGCTGCAATGAGGAGCAACCCCAACGAGAACGGGTTGATCTTCAGGGATCAGGCGGAGGAAATTAGGAAGATTAACGAAGAGCAAATGGCCGCTGTTGACAAACAGAGGGCCATTCAGAATGTTCTCGATGGTGAAAAGCCAAGTCAATATGAGGTTGGTGAGAGCAGCTTGTTGAAGGATAGTGGGCTTGAAGAGTTTGCTAAATCATCTGAAGACATCGCGTCACGGTTGGAAGCTCAGGGAAATATAGCTGAGGCCACGAAGGTCCGAAACGAGGCAGATGCACAGATTATGAGAGAACTGGGCATCCTGGCTGCTGCAGAGAACATCTCAGCAAGACAGCGTGAAGTAAGACTTCGACAGGAAAAGGTAATCGAGGACGTTGCAGAGAAAGCTGGGGAGCCTAAGCCAGCGGATTTGATAGTGAGAGAAACTGCTGAGGAGATTCAGAGGATCAACTCTCAGCAGATAGATGCGGTGGCAAAACAAAGGGCAATTCAGAAGGTTCTTGATGAAAAGACAAAGGAGGTCTCAGATGCCAGAAAAGTACGAGAAGATCAAAAGCTCCCTGAGGAGACAGCACCCGGATTGGAGCTCGGAGAAAAGGAAAGAGGTCGCGGCGAAGATTTACAACAGCCAAAAGAAGAAGGGAGACCTGAAGTTGCACAAAGGAAGTCAGCGGGGGAGGTAGTCGAGTTATACAAAGAACCTGAGCCTGGTCTAAAAGCTGGAGATACTGTTATAGATCTGTCTCCTGATCTGTTCCTAGAAGGAAAGCAACTTCGTAGAGGGGTTCTAGATGAAGCTTTCGATCTAATGGAAAACTTGTCTAAAGGCCCCCTTGATTCCGTCTTTAACTACAACAAAAATATAGGGTCCTTCTATAGGAATTTCGAGTCTAAGTACGGGAAAGAGTCGGTTGATAAGCTTAGGTCTTGGGTGAACGACTTGGGATTTCAAGGTCGACCTAAACCTGTGGCAGAGTTGGAGGCTATTCAATTTCTGTTAGACAAAGAGGAGGGTCCTAAGTTTGAGATAATAAAGGGTGGAAAGGAGCCATTAGTTACATATGAATCTCCCAACGCTGCTCGCAAAGCTGGGCTCGACCTTTACAGGTCTGCATATAAGAGTAGGGCAGTCGCTAAGAACAAATTGAAAGAGTTGGACGAATACGATCGAGTCGTTAAGGCAGGTCAACGCTATCGTGTCGCAAGAGAAAAGCCACCTAAGGAACCTGAGACCGAGGTCGAACCAGTCACGCCTGAAGAGATTGCAATAAGGGAAGAAGCCGCGAGGGCAAGGACTCCTGATGAAGGAATCGAGGCGATTGCAGAGTTAAAGAAACCTGAAGGGCCTGAGGACATTCCAAGATATCGTGACGAAATTAACGAAGTTCTTGGAGATTTCAATCCAGCCAACCCAAAACATTTTGAAGTTATAGACTTTGGAGATAATCTTATTGAAGCAGTCAGCTTTGATTTGGGAGTAAAAGAGAGACCTGAGTTTAAGCTGACACCAAAGCCTAAGAGTCTACCTGATCCAGTAAGGAATGCCCCAAAGACTGAAATGCAAAGGCTTGAAGATATCTTTGCTGAGATTAGGTTAGAGGAAAGTCTGAAGGAAGGAGCAGCTAGGGAGGTTAGGGCAAGAGAAGATATTGAGACTTTTCATGAGGACACCCTTCGAAGAGGTGGAAAGAAAGACTATGAGGAGTTAGAACCGAGAGGAGATCTTGAAGAAGCAGCTACGTACTTCCTTGCAGAGTTTGCTAAACCTCTACTGAATGACCGCGGAGCAGTAGACGTGAGTCTTCTGAGGGATGCGATTGAGGCTGCAAGGATCAAGAAGGTTTCGTTAGAGGAATATGCTAAGAGTGTTGGGCTGAAGGACAAGCACATAAGAGAGTTGCTGAAACAAGCTGATAGAATAACGAAGTTGTCGGAGTTTGAGATTGAAGCTGCGATGCCTGAGACGTTTGAAGAAGGGGTGATTGTTAACGAGAAGAATCGCAGATCAGAATACAAGAACAGAGAGGGAGAAGTTATTGAACTTGTCAAACCTCCCGTTTATAAACGACAATTTGATGTTCTCAAGAAAAATAAGGACTTGGAGAAAGTAACTATTCTTGGAGACAGATTTGAGGTTGACAACTTTATTACTCCTCAGAGGATAATGGAGAGGTTTAGTCCTGAGCTTGTTGACATGGTTCTGCTTCCTTATATGGGAAGGTATAAGGCTGCTAAGGTAAGGATCAGAGCTGAAGCGGCAAGAGTTCGTCAGGCTAAGAAGGGATTATCGGTAAAGGAGAGAGAGGAACTTGGAATCTTTATGCTTCAGAGAGACCCAAAAGGAGCTCTCATTAATCAGGTTAACAAACAAGTCCCGAAGAAACTTCATGAGTTAACTCCCCGACAAGTGGAAGCGATGAGGTGGCTTGATGAGCAGTATCCGAAGCTGCTTGAGGAGATCAACAGTGCCAGACTTTCAATCGGGAAGCCTCCGATTCCCAAGCGTGAAAACTACACTGCCTTTTTCCAGATCCACAACCTTGCAGATCGGATGGATAGGGGGCACAACTTTGTCCTCGATGGGCCAAAGGCTATTGTTAATACCTACGACAACTTCTCAGCCACACCGTTTCATCACGTTAAGCCACGAAGCAAGTCAGGACTTGGGCCCGTCGTCAATGATCCCTTTGACGCATACTTGAGATATGCAGGTCAGGCGTATAGGCATGTGTATATCTCGCCGATTCTTGCTTGGACTGATCAGGCTAGAAGAACGATGAGAGATCCGGAGACAGGAGAAAGGTATAAGCTTAGTTATAAGAAGAAGAACCTTGACAAGTTTCTCTCCGACTGGTCGAGGCAGATAGCTGAGATTGACGAGTTTGCGTTGAAGAATCCGAAGACTAGCAAGGCGTTGAATACTTTGAGCAACAACTTGGCGTTCGCGATTCTTTCTGGAAATATCAGGTCGTCGTTAGTTCAGCCAGCAGCACTTGCTAATACTATTTCGGAGATAGGGTTGACGAGAACATCTAATGCTTTTGTAGATATTCTCAGACCTGGGACGAAGCTAAGACACAAGTTTGCCTTTGACAATAGTAGAGTTCTTTTGAAAAACGAATACGATACAGCTGTGACTCGTGCCTTGGAGAACGTGAGAACAGGAAAACTTGGAGCGGTGAAGAGGGCAGTAGGAGAGTTTGGATTCTGGCCTCTGAAATATCTGGACTACGAAGCAAGAATCGTTACATGGCTAGGAGCATATAAGTATGGGACGCAAAAAGGAAATCTGAGCGATCCTCAGGCATTTGCCTACGCGGATAAAGTAGTGATGCGAACCCAGGCTTCGGCCGCTCCAGGAGCATTGTCAAGCGTGCAAGGAACAGCTGCGGGACGTGCTGCGACATTGTTCCAGACCTTTGCGATAAACAACATTGGGTTCTTGATGCAGGACGTTGCGGGGTTTAAGAATCCGAGAGTAGGCAATAAGACTGCATTTAAGAAGTCCATGCGGTATGTGCTTGCGGCAACAGCTTTGAATGTTATCTATCAGGATCTACTTCAAGTGCAGTCTCCTCTGCCAAGTCCTATCAGCGCTGCTATAGAAGCTGCTGAGGATAACGATCATCCTGCGAATATAGCAGCTGCGTTCTTCAGGGAACTTTTGGAGCCGATTCCATTGCTTGGTGGGATCAAGTTTGGAGCCAGTCCTTTAGGTGTGCTATCAGAAACGGCTAATGAGGCAGTGGAGATTGTAACTCCCGGGCCATTAGATCCAAGAATTGGAACATTAGAGAGTGATATTAGAGCACTTGAGTTTCTTATGAAGATTAGGGGAGTACCTGGATCGAGTCAGCTTGCCAAGTCAAGGAAAGCAGCCAAGCGCGGTGAGGATGCTTTTGGGATAGTCATGGGAGCCTACACCAAGAAGTAGGCTCCACACCTACGATAAAAAATTTATCATAGCGGATCAAATCTTTCCTTCTTCTTGTTCCAGCCGAACAATCCATAGCGCTTGACCAACTCTAGCATTCTCGAAGCCGTTTTGATTACAAGATTCTCGGCCATCTCCTGTGGGCACTGGAACTTCCGGATGTCATAGTCATATTGCACGCCTATTCCCTTGCCACCTTCAGCATAGTAAAGTGTGATCTGAGCTATAGTATTGGAAGGTGTTGCCTCTCCCACTTGTGGCTCATTCTCCTCCTTCATCGGATGGTTCACTATTTTGTCTTTCATCTTCAGTGCTCCTCTTCACGTATCGAATTTCGTCTCCATCGGTGAGCTTGTAACCAAAAGTTTCCATGCTAAGCAAAGTCTTGAGCATGTTGTCCATCTCCCACTCGCTAACGTCACGATAGAAGACGTCCATGAGCTGGGACTTTGTAGCTCCTCTTTTTCCCTTCAAACCAATCTCGTTCATTACCTTTGAAATGGTATCTGACAGTGGACTCTTTCCAACGCCACTGAAGGTTGAGGGCATTTTTACTTCGGTCAGGTCGAGAATGGCAATCGCTCTGTCAAGGTCGTATTCGTTGATCTGCATTTCATCGGATCTTGATGCTGATACTACCATAGACAGTTTCATAACATGGTTGGGTCTTCGAGCCATGTAGCCATCAAAGTGGCTGTCTTGGAAAGGTGGGTGGTCTTCCTGTGCAGTGTACCACTTTATCCAGTTCTCCAGAAAGCCCCTGGTGAATGTGAAGTTTCCCCGCATCTGGTGGATTCGCTGAAGGTCAGCCATGAGCTTGTCGAGGAGAACCTTAGGACCTTTCTTGGGATAAGGAACAAACTTCCCTTTCCTTTCCTCGTACACGTAGATGATTCTTGAAGTCAGGCCTCCACCGATGGCATCCATAGGCAAGGATGTCTTTATTAGGTCGGGAGTTGTGGCGCCGTAGAGGTTGACGTAAACTCCATCAATCTCATCGACGCCCATAGTCTTGGTTCGGTAGATCCACTTGTTTCGACAATCGTACCAATCCGTTAGGTCGCTTAAGAGCTGGTGGTTCTGATAACCGAGAAATACCGCAAGCTCTGGTGAGAATATCGTCATGGACGAGTGGTACGTTAAGGTTCCTGCTTCGATGTCAGGGATTTGATCCTTCGAATCGTTCAGGGCCCTTATCAAGGATTCGCGAGTTGTGGACTCGGCCGCCAAGTTTATGCCGATGTCCTGGAGCATCTCCAGTGCAGGGGCCATAGCTGTTCCCTTCCTTGACTCTCCGGAAGGACCTACAAGGACTACATACATGTTAGGGTAATATAGGAGCGAGCCAAACTCGAACGTACACTTTCGTTGAAGGACTGACGATATTACACTTATTGCTGACCATAGGTGATATGTATAAGGAGGTTCTGTGTTGAAGTTGTATTCACAGTAGCTGTCGATCCAGTCTTCCAGTTCTCTCGCCACATTAAGACTCCTCCTCTGACTCCTCTTCTATTCCCCAAGGCTCCAAGATAAGGGCTTCTTCCATCTCCTCAAATTCGTCTTCTTCTAGACTGATGATGGCTCCAGGCTTTATGGCACTAAGCTTTGCCACCAACCTCACCAGGATAGCTGGCCAAGTATACTTCATGCTAACCTCCTTTTCCTTCGAGCTTTTCTCCGAGTTTTTACATTTGCCCTGCGTTGTCGTCTGGACTTTCTACAGTCTTTGCAGAACAAGCTATTGTCGTCTGCTTCGTTTTCGCATCCTTCCGTGATGCAAGTAAATTCTTCCATAGACCCTCCAATTTCCTTGCGAGCTCTTCGGTGGAGTTGGGCCAATCTTTGTAGCTGATTTCTTGACAGTGCTTCTTGTAAAGGTTAAGGCCAAATGTCAAGTCGACAGGGATTATGAAGTCTCGGCTGTTAAACGTGAGAGTCTCCTCAAGGTTGTTCTTGACGTCGTTGAGAATCTCGGCAATTCTTAGCCAACCGACGTCCAAAGGGATTTGGAAGCCAAGGGAGTCATGGATCTGGTCAAGAAGCTCTACTTCCTCAAACTTGTCATCGTTATAGTAGACGTATTCAAGTCCGTTTTCGTTGATGATGTCTCCGACGGTTCCTTGAGGAATACAGGAGTAGCCACATTTAAACAGCTTGTCTCCCCACTTCTCAAGCAACATCGTTCTGCGACCTTTCAAGTTGACAAGGGTTCTGTTCTTTGAAAGTTGGTTGACGACGTACTTGTGATAGACATTGCGTATGCCTGGATAGGCCAAGTGATAACGCTCGACTATGAACCTTCCGTCTCGTTCTTCCATCAAGTGCTCAAGGGCGAAGCTTCGATAGCCAAGGTCGTAGTTAAGCGAATGGTTTGCTGTCTTGCCATCGTCACGTTCGCTTTTATTAGGGTTGCCAAAAGGTGAGGTTCCTGGCTCGTCTGAGATCTCAGCATAAGGCTTCGAGAAAATCAAGGCAGCAGTCAATCTGTGCAAGTCCATGTCTGACTCGAAGGCGTCGATCATCGGAATAATGTTACCGACGTATGCGACAATTCTATTCTCAGCCTGGGCCAGGTCAAGTGAGAAGTAGCCATATCCTTCGTCAGGGAGTAGATATTGGTTCAAGTCACTAGGCCAATTCTGTCTGTTCATTCCCGATCCGAAGATGTTCTTGGCGCTGGAGAATCGTGAGAACATAGTTCCTACAGGGTTATACGAGCAGCGAAGTCGGCCATCATCGTCGAAGATGGAAGGCTTCAAGTATGTTCCCATTCGCTTGCGGAGACGCCTTGCCTCTAGAACGAAACCGGCCTCCTTGATTCCCTTCCTTGCCAGTCGTCGCATTGCGATGTCGTCAGTTGTATCCTTACCAGTTTTCCTACTCTTGTAGGCTTTATGCTTGAGACGACCATAGAAGTATTCTATTAGCTGTTTGGGAGAATTGGGATTGAGGGTCGTGCCTGCTTCTTTATTCAGATTCTCACAAACCTCATGGTACTCTATATCAGAGTCGGCATATTCACGTCCTATGCCTTCAAGGTCGGCGCGAGTCCCTCGCTCCATCATGTAAGCTAAGGGCTCGAGAGTCTTGACCTGCCTGACGTAGGTTGGCCAATTCCCTCGCTTCTTGAGCTCCACTTCCTGCTTTGGAAATGCCTCCTGTGGAATGATTGCGTCCGTTGCGTTGTATTGCCAGCCTTTCTTGCTCCAAGATTTGCCCTCGAAGAACTTCTTACCATCTGCTTTGTAGTAAGGATGGTCTGTCCAGATGCTCGTAATGAAGTCAAGACCCACGTTGAACTCAGGCATCAAGATCCTTTGAGCCACCATCGTATCGTCAACGTTACGTACCTTGATCCCATACTTACGCAGAAGGAAATGGGAATCGAATACCAAGTTTTGCCCTCGTTTGCGTATTGAAGTGTCCTCGAGTATTCGAGCAATTCGGAGGAGAATGTCTGTTTCTTGGGGAGGGATAAAATAATCTCCATTCGGCCCAACGAAAGGAATCGATATAGCCCTTCGCGTTTCTCCTTGTGGGCTAAGTGAAAAAGAGATGCACGATAGTTCTTCATTATAGAGCTCGATATCGTAGTCGATTGTACGACCTGCTTTTCCTTCTTCATAGATCTCTCCGAGGTATTTTATAGAATCTTCGAACGAAGGAGCCACGATGAGTTGTCGTTTCGTGGGAGTGTAGTTTCCTTCGACGATGTCCTTGGCTTTTTTGATGTCGTATTGGATGAGGATTTTGTTAAGGTAAACGTTTTTAGGAGGGATGATAGTAGCCGGATGGAGCGTAGGGAGTACTGATATTGTTGGGATGTGTGGATAAGGTATGATGCTGCCTCTCCAGTTAGTAATGCCATCTCTGCCTGTGAGAGCTCCGAGTGCGTATCCTCCAATAGCAATAGCAACCTTCCCGCTAAATCTTGTAAGGTCCGTCCTGAGTTCTTCCATGTATCCGAGCATGACTCCGTCATAAGTAATCTCTCCTTCCCCTCGTATCTGCATCCGCTTGCTTATATGTACATCGAGATCCATACAAGTATTGCGAATATAGCATTCGCTTCGAGGTATTCGTAAAACGTTGAGGCAGTCGTCGAGCTCACGTCCAGCAGGGCCTTTGAAAGGTCTGCGGACTTTTACTTCTGTCCGGCCAGGTTGTTCACCGAGGAGGAAGTATTTGGCAGTCTCGACATTACCCTCGGGTTTGACATAGGTTGCAGGTTTGCGCATTATTCACTCCCTGTCAAAGTGACTACCTCTATTTCATAAGGTATCAATACTTGCAAGCACATATCTATGTTGTCGATTAAGAGCTTGGTTATGCCAAGTCCTGATTGGAGTATTTTATGAAAAGGCAGTGGATCTGGAATGTTTAGTCCTTCTCTTTCAGCAGCGTATCCAAGGTTTCTTGCCATTTCATTAGTTGCACAGACTATGGTATATCCAGTTCTTTCACTTGTCTCCAGCAATGCACGAGTCTTAAAGTACCCTCTTGGGGCAAGCATTATCTTCATATCTTTTGTTTCCTCCTTACCAGCTCGTCCAAGATGTTCTTCGTAATCTCTACGTCGTAGAGAGCATCATGAAGTCGCTTCTCCTGTAGTGGAATTCCAAGGTGCTCGGCCACTGTCTGGAGTTTGAAGTTCTTCATTGTGTGTCTTTCGTAACGGAGGTCCCACGTGGCTATCAGCATGACGTCGAGTGGAGGGTGGAAGAAGTATGAGCCATAGAACTTGTCTCCACACTTGAAGAACCACTCCCGAACGAAAGGCGAGTCAAAGGAGTGGCAATTGTAGCCGATGAAGAAGAACTTGTCATATTTGTCGAACTTGTCAACGTAGCCACTGAGCTTCCGGGTGAAAGCTCGGTGAATGGTCTTCGGAGGCTTGAACCTTCCATCAGGATCTCCTATCTCAGTCCGATCAAAGCCTCCGATGGAAAGAGCTTCGTCCTCTAAGATATCACCAGGATGAGGTTGGATGAAGTAGTTGAATTCATCGACCTTTCTTCCACCGACCATGATCGTTCCTGAGAGTTGGAGTAGAGCGTTCTTCTTTGGGTCAAGTCCTCCAGTTTCCACGTCAATGTAGGCCTCTTTCATTGCTTCTCCTTTCACAAGTCTCTGGCCATTCGTTTTATCTCTGCGATTTCGTCTTTGGAAAGTTCTGGACCTTCCTTTTCCCTGGCCTTTGCCAGTATCTCATCAATGTCAACTTCAACACCGTCGTTGGACTCGTCGTCCCAGTCGATGTTGTCGATGATCTTTTGTCTGTCTTCGGCTGTGTAGTGAGTAGGTGAGGCAACAGGATCTGGTTGTGGAGCTTCCCTTTCCTGCTCTGGCTCCGCATCAGGTTCTTCTTCGACTATCATTACCTCGAGTTCCTTCAACCTCGTAAACATCAGCGAGAGGATTCGCTTGACCCTTTTCATGTTGCCTTGTCGAGCAGGGAGTTTACGAAGTGACGTTTCAATCGTCTTCATTGTCGGGTAGGGCATTTTCTTCCTCCTTAAATATCTCCTTTACTTGCAGAATGTAACCTTCCTTGTATTCGTTGGAAAGGTCAAAGCCAACAGGAATCATCTTGTTCATCGCGGCGGCGATCAGAGTCTTGCCACTTCCAGCAAAAGGAACAAGAATGCGTGATCCTGGTTCGGCAAAGACGGTTATGATGTCCTTTATCAGATCAAGAGGTCTCTCCGTCGGGTGGATTTTTTGACCTGGCGGAATAGGCTTATAACCAAACACGTTTGTTTGTCCAGGTCGGGCCATCTGTGGGGAACCTTTCCATGCGTAGTAGAACATTTCACTCGCATTGGCTAGGCGTCTAGTAGGTTGGTGGCTCTGACCAGAAGTCTTCTCGATGATGTCGTCTTCTTCTTCGCCCTTCATCCATTGACCTACCAGTCGGGTAGTGTAGAAACCAGCCACGTTGAGCCATTTGTAGATTTCTTCAAACCAAGGATCTGGGCCAAACCAGCAGATAAGCCATGAGTTTTCAGTCATGACTCTGTAGCATTCTCTGAAGGTTTGCTTCATAAAAGCAGGGTATTTCTTGGGATCGATCTCGTTGTACGATCCTAGTTCGTTGGCCTGGAGAGATCCGTTGGTTTTCTTTTGATGTTTAAGGTCAATCGCATAGGGCGGGTCAAGCTCGACAAGGTCGAAGGTTTTGTCAGGAAGGTGCTCGACAGCCTTGAAGAAGTCGTTGATTAGATAGCTCTCGACCAACCGCTTGACCTTCGAGTCCTTGTTTCCAAGTTCCTTCTCGGCGCGCTTGACGAGTTCCCGCCTGACAACTTTCTTCTGCAACGTCTCCATTGTCCGCTTAGCTTCGGAAGTCGTCTTGATGTTTCCCCACTCGACTTCGGGAGTAGCTTCCATGAACTCGGCAAGTTTGACAGCTTCAGTCACAATAGGTGCGGATACTCCAAGGTTCTCTGCAATATCGGCCATAGAAACTCCAGGAGCATCAGGGGCAGTGGAAGTCTTCTTCCCATGGATCTCCTGTTGCAACTTGACCATTTCACGATAAAGGTTGGCTCGCTCGGCAGGGGTAAAGTCCTTGCGCCAAAGGTTCTCTGCAAGCTCGATCTCCCTTTGGTCTAGTTCCGAAAGGTCAGATTCGTAGATGCGAACGGGAACTTCATCAAGTCCAGCCATGGCCGCAGCGATTGTTCTGCGCTCACCGGCGAGCAAATAGTACTTGCCTTCCTTCTCCATCACTGCAAGAGGCTGGATGACTCCACTGTTCTTGATGCTGTTTGCAAGTCGCTCCAACGATCCCTGAGTCCCACCGCCTTCGTCCTTTTCATTATGATGCTCTTGTCGGAAGCGCTTACCAATGATGATGTCTTCAAGTTTGGCCATCTCCAGTTTCATCGTCGTCCTCCGCAAGTAAAGTTTTATCATCAGGCCTTATAGAAGACAGAAAATGTCTGTATGAGTCTTCCTGTGTCCAAGTTTTTGGAGTCACGTCCTTACAGGAGACGAGAATTCCTTCTTCATTCCAATCCAGTTCCAATACCTGTTTCATAATTCCTCCAACATAGCCAACAACTCGGCCTTGTCTTGGTCTGAAAGCGCAGAGAGCAAACTTTTGGGCGTAGCTTTCTTCTTGCCTCCAGAACCTTTCGATTTACGAGCCTTCTTCTTACTCTGACGTCGAGCGAAACGAACGCCCTTGATAACATCCATAGCTTCGTCAAAGGTCATGTCAGTGATAGAAGGTCCGAGTGAGAGAATGGTTGCCATTAGTCCTCCAATTCGATCCCGGAAATGTCCTTCATATCCACGATCTTATGCATAAAAGCTGCCACTACTTTACCGGCCCCGTGAGTTTCCATCATGTCTACGAAATCTACTAGCATTTGTGAAAGGATCTTCCCTCGATAGCCCCACCCAACGCTGTTGATGAAGACTTTATAAGTCTCCTCATCAACGTCTACTGAGATCCGGCGTTGGCCTGCTTTTACTGGCATTATGTCCTCCTGCACGAATAGCCCTCTGCCAGAGTCAATCCAGCAGAGGGCTGTCATCTACGATAAAAAATTTACGATAGGTGGCATCAATTAGGAGCCGAGGGTGAAGCGCTTGACGAAGTTCTGCTCGCCATACTCCTCGTCCTCGCTGACGCCGAGAATTGCCCATCCCCGTTTGCCGACCATATCGTTGATGTCCATCTGTCCGGTGAAGTCGATGTCGAAGGCTTCACCGAACTTCTTCAGAGCGTTCTTCGCTGTGTTGAGCTGCTTCTCATTCATCTCTTTGTTGGGAAGCCGGAAGAATCGTGTGAACTCCTTGGCGTAAGGATCGTCCACGATCTCGAAGCGGGGCAGGATGTATGGCGCGCCGTTCTTGTCTTCATCCATCTTGACAGCGACGATTTGAAGTTCCGCTTCCTCGTCCGCATCAGCGACGACTGGCTCTTTGGAATCGTTAACGTCATAGTCGGTAAGGTCGAGAATACTCATGGTTTCTGGCATTTGGTTTCTCCTTTTGGTATGTAGTACTATAGTCTGCTGATCTGTTCTTCGATTTTGGATAGATTGATCTTCAGATCTTGGATGAGATCATTCATTCTACCTTGGAAGTTGTTCTCAGTCTCTTTAGCCTCACTTGATGGATCCTCTTCTATGCCTAGAAGGGCTCCAATTCGAGATATGGCTTTTTCTCTTATGGTATATGATGTTTCCACTGTAGTTCGTAGTCTGTCTTCCACAGCATCAAATGGAGACTGCTCTTTTTTAGTACTTCCTTCTATGTCCAATGTTTCCTCCTTTCCTAAATTAATAGTTCTTTGTCTTCTGTTGATTTCTTAGCTTTTTTCAGAATCGTCTTCAAGTCCGCAGGTTCATATGTCTCCAGTAAACCTCCTTGAGCCAATCTAGAGCGAGCGACATAGGTGCCGGTCGACTCGGTTAGAATTCGATACTCCACTCCCTTCGATGTTTTCTTTGGCTCCATGATGTAGATCTCATCAAAGAGGAGCGGAATCGTTACGGTGCCTTTGCCTGTAGTCATAAAGCGATAAGCCATGCGCCCGGTAACTTCATCCTTCTCAGCTTCTAAATGCCCTGTCAGGATGAAGTCGCAAGGAAGGGCTAGGAGTACGTGAATCCAGTTGGTGATCTGCACCTTCTGTGGCACGTAGTCGTGGGCCCAACGAGGTGCTTCTCCTGATATGCCAGCTATGCGAAGGATCTGATTCATAATCGCATCGGCCCAAGTAGTTGAGGAGTCAAGGACATATGTTCCGAGAGCATCGAAGTATTCGAGCTTTGCTCGCTTTGCCATTTGGCTTTTCCATTCCTCGAACATCTTGGGCTTCTTTGGATTTTCAGCTTCGTACCGGGCGTCGACAATAATCTCGCCAGTCTTGATCCACTTCGCAAGGCCCTTTGCCCCACCAGGATCGAATGAGTCTATGTGAACAGGTTTACGTGCGGTAGACATTAGGAAGCTCTTCCCTGATCCGCTTTCGCCGAGGACAAGGGCATTGAAACTTTCTTGCCGAGGGTCATCGTTATACATATTGCGGATGTTGCCAGCTTCCTGTTTGATCTTCTCGAGCTTAGCTGGATCGATTGGCATTTGTTCTCCTTAGCATTTCGATGCTGAAATTGAAGTCGAACATTCGTTTGTCTTCTCGGATGTAACTTCGAATTTCTGACATAAGATCTTCAGGGTCTACATCTTCAGGGATTTGGACTTGTCTACATGATTCGTCTTCCCATTCCAGAGTAATGCAGTTTCCCTGCGATTTGGTATTCTCGATGAATATTTCTCTTACCATTCTTAAGTTGGTAAGGTAAAGGTCTCTAGCAAACCAAGTTGTCATTGACTCCTCCTCCTCGCACTTCGGATGGCTCCCTTATTTTTGTTCTAGTTCAAATGAGTAGTAATCGGAACACCCTAATGCTATTAGTGTTTTCATTCTTTCCTCCTATTCCATGCTTCGATGGCGCTCTTGAAAAGTTGCTCAAAGAAATCTGTGAGTGTCCATAACCCTACGACTGCCATTGTCAAAACCATAACCAAGAAGAAGACTATCTCTCCTATATACGGCTTCAATTCTTCCATCGCCCTCCCTTCCCCTCGCGTGGTGGCTTGTATCGCAGCTCTTTGTTGCGCCTTTCAATTTCCTGCCACCAGCCCATAGCTCGTATGCTTGCCAGCATGTCCATAGCCGACTCTGGAAATAACGGCCTCCATTGCGGTCTGAGATTAAAGTCGTCTGGTAGATCAAAGAGCTGTTCTTGTTTCATTTTCCTCTCCCTGGCACCGTGGGCATTGATGGTATTTCCATGGATGAAACACCACCTCCCACGGAACCGGAAAAATAGTCACTACGGCAAGTCTGCGCCCACACCTCTTACATATCCATCGCAATGTCATCTTCCCCACTTCCCCTGGCACCAAGGACACCAGGCTATCGTGCCGGTGCCGTTGCAGTCTTCATTACATCCGTTTTGATAGTGAGTGCAAATCATATCTCCACTATAATCAGGACACTCCCGCGTCTCAAGGGGGTGTCCGCATAGGATTGCTCTCGTACCACCTTGGGGTAGGGGTTCCTGTCCTACAACATTCTGACACCGCCGCACGTCCTCTCCGATGGTGGCAGCACAAGGTTCCCCACACTCGCTGCATACAATCTCTCTAGGGCCGGTGTGTATGGGGCTGTGGATGTGCACGTCCTCCGAGTCGGCTTCTCGTATAAGATCCCTTTTCCATTTCGGCCATTTCTCAATGGTCCTGTCTGGATATGTAAGGTGATCCGAGTCGGCCTGTGGGGTGTCTGCTTGACGTTGCCTATCAAAACTCTCAAGCGCAGCGACGGCCACTGAGGCCACTTGCACCATTTCCTTTTGGTAAGCTCCATAATCTTTCGATTTACCACAAACCTCATGCGACGCTTCGCCAACCTCTTCCATCAGGATTACAAGCCAATATTCGGGGCTATGATTCTGCTCACCCCACTTTTCGTCTTGACGTTTTCGTTCTTCTTTGATTTGGTTGTATATGCTATCCATCGCTATCCTCCGGTAAGTATCCACAGACCAAGCCCAAGCGCTGCAATTATGGCTGCTACCCCGAAACAAAAACCCATAAACGTATTTCCTAAGTGCTCTTTATTACTCATCGCTACCTCCTTGGCTCCAGACGTTGTGCATGGTACAGGCATCTTCGTACCCTGTAAAGAAGGCGTTCTTTTCACCCCCGCCCTTGGCCGCTTGCCACCTTGCACCACTATCCCAAAAAAACCTGGCAACGTCCTGGCGCGTCATCGTTCCCCAATTCAGTTGGCGCTCGATGTCTACCTCGTGTGCTGTGTAACAGTCCTCAAACTCTTTGTATTCGTCAGACATCGCTAAGTACCTCCCATATTCCTGCGTATCTCTTCATGGATTCTTCGAGTAATTTGTTATGAGTGGTGTCAGAAATAGTCTTGCTACACTCACAGGGGTCTGATCCCCAACCGTAATAACACTCTGGACAAACAGCGTTTTGCTCACAGCGGCACGCGATCATTGGTATCTTGCATGTAGGGCATTCAGGCATCGTCGCTCTCCCTAAGATTCCAAAGCAACCATCTTATCTTGTTAGATTGTCTTTTGTGTAACTTCCATAAAGTGCGTAGTCTTTGGCGTAAGAGCAGAATCTGTAGATAAATACCCACATTATCACTGCTTGATTGATTGTATCCGTAGTTGGCTTGAAAGCCGTCAGATGAACCACCCCAATCAGCCATCATCTCCCCCTTCCGGTGCGTCTGCCCCTTCATGGAAACTATATAGTAATACTTCCCCACACTTAGAACAACGTGTTTGGCCGTAGAAGTCTACCCGGTGATCGCATTCTACCTTCCGCTCTAACTCGGTAATCCTCTCTACTAACCGCTTAAAGGCTTCTTCCAGCACAGTAATTCGTGCGCTATCGTTTGGCTCATTCGCCATCTTCTTTTTCTTTCTTGAATCTCCAGATCCATTGGACTTTTCCACCAGCTTCGACGCAAGGATGGAGAGTGACGTTTTGATTGTTGACCTTTCCAGTGAGGTCGAAAGAGTGGAGAGGGTCTTCCTTGTCCATACAGAGCCATTGGATTTGAGGTTCTTTTGGCTTGACGATGTGATCTTTCAGTCCAAGCCCTGATAGAAATCCTATTGTTAGACCAGCTATTACTCCAGCCGTTACTACTGTTTTTCTAGATTCCATTTTTCCTCCTAAATATTCAATAGAAAGTACACCGTCCACGAGGCCATAGCTGTATCTATAAATAGGTCAAGAGCCTCATGTGACTCTTTGGCCTTCAGACTCATCCAACCACTCAATCTGCATATCTTAGTGATACAAGACAGCAAGAGTGTGATCAGTACTACCCAAAGATAGATTTTCATTTTTCCTCCTAAACGTTAACTACCTTCTTTGCATCTGCTTCCATCGGATTCCAGAAGTCCACGACGAAGCCAATCTCCGGCGCATGGACTTTTCTCAAAGGATTGGGCCAAGAAAGGCAGAAGTCATGATACTCGCAAACTCTGTTATATTTGACACAACTGATAGGACACATAGGAAAGGCTTCCAGCGTGTCATCGTCTTCTTGGCACTTCTCCAGCAACTGGTGCTCGTATTCAATGGAAGCGAAATATGCGTTAGCCATGTCCATCCAGCTTTGCATTTGACGGTTGTTCTTGTGGATGGTGTCCCGAACGAACTCATAGGGAGGCTGGACTGTGAGCTTCTGGTTAGTAGCCATTTGCTCCCAGCCTTTCTTGACCTTCCGAAACATACTTCCATTCATCTCGACGCCAAGGACACGTTCAGGGTCGTAGAGGCAGTTGAGAACGTGGTTGTAGGCACCTGCTTGGAATGCCAGGTGCCACTGTTCCTTCCAAAGAAAAGATCCACTCCCGGTCTTGTGTTCACGAGACTTGATCTTCTCATCAGATATACGCTCAAGGATGGAGTCCATTCGGAAGTAGAGAAAACGATCCTCTCCAATCGTGATCGTCCCAGCAAGCTCTGTGTCAACTGTTCGATAGTGCTTCATATCGTCAGGATGCTCTTGGCAATATTTCGTTAGGACGATGAGAGCATTGTCGGGAGTCTTAGGATAGAAGATCTCGTCAGTCTCAGGTGGAAACTCCATGCGATATTCGTGGAGGAACTTCTCATATGCATCGATGATTGATTGATCTTCGTAGCCGTGAAGAAGGAGGTGTTCCATGGCGATGTGCCAACAGACGCCAAAATGAAGGTGATTGTTGGGAGTGTCAGGCTTCCAGCCAACGACATATTTGTAGAAGTACTTCCGAGGACACTCCATGAAGTCGTTGACCTTCGTGGAGTCGATGATCTTCCACGTTTCGTGTTCAGGAAGTTCGCTCATTTCACCACCTCCGATTTGTAAAACGCATCAATCGCGAGAGCGGCTTTGGAGATGATTTCTTCCAGTGGCAGAACCAGATTGCCCAGCTCCTTATGAAGAATCATCTCGACGATGAGCTTCTCCGGCACGCTGCCTGATTTGTGTAGTTGCACTAGTCTGTTTAGGTCTTTCTTGTTCATATTTCCTCCTAATGTGTTTAGGTAGTCCTTGTTTGCCATAAGGCTTTGGTGATATCTCTTCTGATGATAAGAAAGTAGCTTCGCACTGAATGCAAACGTATCTGCGCATTCTTACAGTGGAAGTTTCTTGACGAGAGTCATAAACATATAGCTGTGAGTCATCGAATGGGCACTTCACCAGTCACGTTTCCTTCTTCCGGTTCTTGGCCATAAGGAAGCCCACAATTTGAACATAAGTAAACAGGAACAGGTATGATTGACTCCTGGCCTGTTGGAGATTGTATGGGTGAGGCCTTCCGGAGGTTGTACATCTCAAGGTAGTTAGGACTCCCACATCGAGGACACGTTTCCATCGGGAGTTGGTTGACATTGATCTTCACGTTCATTCCTCCCTTGATCCGACCACCTCCATTTCCTTTCCTTTTCATTTCAGCTCCCTAAAGGTCAAGCAATGGATTCACGTTTGAGTTGTCAGCTTCAAGAACCTCTATAAACGTAACGAAGCGTGGTGCGCCGCTTGGGTTCAAGTGTTGATAGCCAACTTTGCAGAGTTTTCCTGGCAGGGAATAGCGTTCGAACCAATACTTGCTGCGTTGAACGTCGGTTAAACCAGATCCGACGCTAAACTCCCCACCACACTTGTCGTCGCAGATTAATGCTCCAAGTCTTCCTTTCGGAACTCCCTCGATTGACACTTCTTCCTTCCATCCTATGATCGGGTAGATGTCGTCCTTTTTGGGTTTGAACTTCATGACCCAAGGAACGCGTCGACGAAGGTAAGGAGCGTCGGTGTTGCGGACGATGATTCCCTCGTAGTCTTGGTCGAGATATGTTTCGTATACTTCAAACAGCTGCTCCTTTGAGTCCACTACAAGTGTTGGAACGGTAGATAGTGGAAATTTCAGGGCTAGGTCTATGAGCTTTTTTGAACGGACATATTGTGGCTGGTCGCTAACGATGTCGAAGACATGAAACTGAATAGCTTTGTGATCTTCGTGGGGTTGGAGTCGAGAGGTCGAGCACCTTGAGTGAATCTCGTTGAAATTCATACCGTGACAATAGAGTTCACCGTCGAGCTCTAAGTGACCTAAACCTTGGCCAATCAGAGCACGATTAATGTGAGGCACGGTGTGGAACTCATTCTTCTCTGAGGATAGTAAGGTAGGTGAGAGGGTAAAGGGGATGCTTCGACAGCGTTCTCCGTCGAGCTTAGGCTGGACGAGCACAGGCCAAGATTGCCACGCGTTTTGCCAGCCGCTTTCTGGAAGTCTCCGTTCTTCCAAAGGGTAGCAAAGCATGATGTCTTCACGTTTGGGCATTACTCGCCTGCCTTTTCCAAGGCTTCCAATATCATCTCGGCGAAACACTTCATACAGATGTCTCGGACGTCTTTTGGAAGTTGCATAGGACGATCATGGGAGTGCATGGCTACATCCCTAGTGTGGATAAAGACGATCCTATCGTCGTTTTGGAAGATCATATCTATGTTATTGTCTTTTACAGCCATAAGAAGGGGATCTCTCACTTCTTTACAGATGTCGCACTTGTACTGTTTCATCGTAGTTTCTCCCTCAATAAATTTGTGGAAATTAAGGTACTGAAAAAGGCCGGAGAGTGTGAACCCTCCGACCTTCCCGGAGTAGTGCTCGAGGGAGAGGACTACTTGGACCGGAGCTCTTTGAGCACTTCGGCCTTCTCTTCCTTGGACATACCGGCGAACGCCGCCATGAAGGCCTGCTTCGGATCGGCACCGATGGAGATCTTGGTTCCAGGCTTCCAACTGGCGATGATACCTTGGATGTCTTCATCTGTTTTGCCCGCGTCAATGCCAGCGCGCATGATGGCTTGGCAACGTACCTTGGCCTGCGCCGCGTATTGGGAGTGGACAACACCCTCGCCGAATAGTTCAACTGATGCGTTTAGATCGTCTCCGAAATCGTAATTCACTTTCACTTCTCGATCACCCTTCTTTGCGGTAACTTCGATTGCTGACATGGCTTCTCCTTTCGTGAGAATTAATGGAACAACTATGATAAAAAATTTATGATAGGGTGGAATGCGAAGCTTACATGATAGTCACCTCCCCTCGAGCTGGATTACATTTCCCCGATCAAATATGAGCACTATAACATATGTATGATGAGATGTCAAGAAGACTTTTCGAAATTTGGTGACCCTTTTAAAAGTCCCAAAATGTTGAGAGTCTTAACAACGGCGAATACGGCTGCATAGTCAAACGCCTGTTGTTCAAGATTGAGCTTCTCAAAGTCTCCTTTTGTATGATAGCTTTGGCCATTCTTCTTTTCATACTCTACGCAATAAGCTTTGTGAACGGCTTCTGCCAGAATATTCTTGATTCTCTTTCCTAAATACTTTCCATCGCAGATGAAACAGAGAGGGCCTATTACAGAGCCTCCCTTTGCTACTTCTAAAGGATCAGATCCGCAATCTTTGCACTTCATTCTTCCTCCTATTCCAATGCCTCCAAAATCCCTGCCTTATCCTCAGGCGACAGACTCCGAAGCACAGCCATTACGTCCACAACTTGTGGCCCTTTTGTTTTCCTTCCCTTTGTATTCTTCGGCTCGACAACTTTGAACCGCCCGTCGAGTTTGGCAAGTTTCAGGTCGAGCCTTTGATATTCGTTAAGCAATTCTTGCTGACGATTGAAGAGTTTTCGATAACGCCTCCGAGCGACCTCAGTTTGCTTCGCTAACGCCGGAAGCTCTGCCTTTATCCCCTCGAGTCTTCTCCGGATTTCCTCCATTTATCCTCCTGTATCCCACTGAGTCATCTGCTTACCTGGTTCGGGCGGGTTGTCCATGTCGTAGTGGTAATCGCAATAGTTTTCCCATTCGAGCGAGAAATAGGCAGTAATCCCTGGGCTGGACTTAGTTCCCGTTACGACACGTTCGCTTGGTAGACACTTGTGGGCACGTGGTAAGTTGGGGCACTGATACTCAGGTTGATATTTAGGTCTCCATTTGCACTTATGCATCTTCTTCTCCTTTCAAAAGCTCTTCCATCTTCCGCTTTTCATCTTCTGCCTCTCGTTTGCGCCTCTCGTTCGCCTCCTCAGCAGTCTCAACTTCCTCTGGAAGATCAATACTCTCGATTGCTGCAGCAGCTTGATCCGCTCTCATCTTATCCGCGACTTGCTGTGCAAGAGGGTGGTCTCCTGTCACTCGGCCCTTGGGAGTCTTCACGATGAGCTCAGGGTCGAATCCTTCTAACTTGAGAGACTCCTTCGCAAGGGCTTTTGCAACGAGACTTCTTCCACGCTCAGGAATGTTAAAGGCCATCTCGTTGAGCAGATGGAGGGCTTCTTCGCTTCCCTCTATATGGCGAGCCTTACCTTGGATTACCATTGCTTCGTAGAAGGTCTCGAGAGTGAGTCGGACAAGTTCGCTAACGCTCCTCCCGGGTTCACCAGCTGAACGCCAGAACAAAGCAAGTCCTGCCATCGTGCGTATGTCGCAAC
>Ga0208015_1000382_pt1 | contig 25578 bp, 17 predicted proteins | sample 26BtaG_FD_184101 | JGI IMG/M metagenome (GOLD analysis project Ga0208015, IMG submission 184101) | Marine viral communities from Cariaco Basin, Caribbean Sea - 26B_WHOI_OMZ_CsCl (SPAdes) (version 2) | ecosystem: Environmental > Aquatic > Marine > Oceanic | place: Caribbean Sea: Cariaco Basin...
AATTGCGCGCGCACCTCTTCCCCTTCATCGAGCCAACCTTCACGAACCCCGACTGCGACCGCCGCACAAGCACCGGTACCGCAAGCTTGGGTCTCACCCACCCCGCGCTCATAAACCCGCAGACGCACATGGCGTTGGTTCATTACTTGCATAAAGCCCACATTGACCCGTGCTGGAAAGGCCGGATGCGACTCAATCGCTTTACCTAACTTTTCGACTTCAGCCGCTAAGATATCATCGACTTTAATCACTGCATGCGGGTTGCCCATATTGGCGACATACAGCTGTACTGGGGTGCCATCCACATCTAAGTGATAGGCGTTTTGAATCTTCGTGGTGGCCTTGGGAGTAAAAGGAATTTCAGCAGGCTCAAACTTAGGCTTGCCCATATCCACTTGCACCCAACCATAGCGGTCAGTCGTTAAGGTAATAATGCCACTAGCTGTCTCAACGCGTAAGCGCTGTTTAAAGGACAATTTACGGGCTTGCACAAAGCGGGCAAAACAACGTGCCCCATTGCCACATTGCTCGACTTCTGAGCCATCCGCATTATAGATACGATAACTAAAATCAACATCGGGACGCATGGGCGGCTCAACCACCAGCAATTGGTCAAAGCCAATGCCTAAGTGTCTATCGCCCATTAATTTTACTAATTCTGTCGTCAACTCCAAACGCTGAGTCACCAGATCAATGACCACAAAATCATTGCCCAGACCATGCATTTTGGTAAATTCTAGTAACATATCCATGTACCTTGTCGTATTTTTGTGTGTGAGTTATCTTACCATGCCCCTTGTGACAATGATAATAAAGCCAAGGCTAAATGCTCAGCTATTATCCGTCATTCCTTGGACAATATTGCAACTATTAAGCTGATAAGAATCAATACTTTTAATGCCTCTTACTGTGCCCTATTTGCTGCTTTAAGCCTACTTAACTTTGTTAATAAAAATAATTGTTGGCTGTAATCTCCGTTGGTAACAGGTCAATAACAGGATTATTTTCTGCAAATTAACCCTCAGTTAAGCCTCCTAATCCTCAACGTGGCAATTTGCTACACGCCTAAAAAAACCCACTAGCGAGCTATGACAGCAACTCGATAGTGGGCTTAGGGCAATACCATTAACTAGGCTATTATTAACTAAGCTACCATTCAACTAAACTATAAGAGACGTCATAAACCGACCCTCTAAGCTTGCCACAACTGCTCAGTAGCAAACAGCTCAGCCACTTGCTCACGCGGACGCACCAGTTGATGTTGGTTTTCAGAGACCATCACTTCAGCACTGCGCGGGCGCGTATTATAATTGCTGCTCATTACAAAACCGTACGCACCAGCCCCAGTTACCGCCAATACATCACCCACGGCTAATGACAATACACGGTCTTTGGCTAAAAAGTCACCCGTTTCACAGATAGCGCCCACGATATCCCACGTACATTCGCTATTTGCCGTAGCTGCGGGTAATTGGCTAGGAATGATCGCCATCTCTGCTTGATATAAGGCAGGGCGAATCAAATCATTCATCGCCGCATCCACGATAGCAAAGTTTTTATGCTCAGTAGGTTTTAGCACATCAACGCGCGTCAATAGCAACCCTGCATTAGCCACAATACTGCGGCCTGGCTCAAAGAATACCGTTAGTCCCAGTTGAGTCAGTTTCGGCAATAGCGCTGCAGCAAAGTCAGCGATGCTAATCGGGGTCTCATCGATATATTGCACCCCTAAACCGCCACCCAAATCGATATGCTCAAGCTCAATACCGTGCGCGCGCAAGCTATCAATCAATTCAATAAGCTTATCTAAAGCATCAATAAACGGAGCGACTTCAGTCAGCTGCGAACCAATATGGCAATCGATACCTTTGATACGGATATTCGGCATAGCCGCTGCTTGTTGATAAACCGATAAGGCTTTTTCGTGCGAAATACCAAATTTATTGTCTTTTAGACCCGTTGAAATATACGGATGCGTTTTGGCATCGACGTTTGGATTCACGCGTAATGAGATAGCGGCGGTCTTACCCAACTCGGCAGCCACCCCTTGAATCAAAGCCAATTCGCTGTCTGACTCGATGTTAAAGCAGCCAATACCGGCTTCTAAAGCATAGCGGATATCATCTGTGCGTTTACCCACGCCTGAAAACACCACGCGACTGGCTTCACCACCGGCTGCTAACACTCGTGCCAGCTCACCAGAAGAGACGATATCAAAGCCCGCACCGGCTTGCGCCAAAATACCCAGTACTGCTAAGTTTGAGTTGGCTTTGACCGCATAGCAAATCTGATGGTCTACCGCTGCAAAGCTGTCAGTGTAAGCTTTATACACATTTAGAATCGCTTGCTTAGAATAGACATAGCATGGGGTACCGTAAGTTTGCGCTAAGCTTGCCACATCGACTTCTTCAAGACATAGCGCACCATCGACGTATTGTAAGGCAGGCAATTGCGCGACTAAAGTTTCGGGGTTAATGACGCGACCTTGAGGATCAGCATTTAGGACAGAATGACTCATAATTAGGCTCAAATTGACTTGAATAGGGAGACTGTAGCAGGGCGCAGTGACGTTATAAAAGCGCTTATGGATAATAGGATGGAGCTTATAACCCTAGCGCCTGCCAGTAGCAATAAATTGACCTCTATTATACGCATAAAGAAAAGTTATCAAAATACTAAAATGCCCTGCTATTATTTTAAATAGGACTTAGACGGCCACTGGCTGTTAATAGTTATTCGGGTCGTCCAAAATTTGTTGCTCAGTCGCTGGATCTAGGAAAGACAAATCATCGGTATTATTGTCTGATTTATCCGAATTATCCGAATTATCCAAGTTATCTAGACCATCTAAGTTATCTAAGTCATCTAGATTGGTATTTTCAGCCGTAGGGGTCACCACCGCTTGGCTATCGCTGGCATCAGGCAGATATAAAGCCCCTTTTTGACCACAACCGCTGCAGGCCAAGATAGCCGTTAGCAAAGCCGTTCCCACAATAGTAGGCGAGGTTATCAATTTTTTCATAAGGTCACTCTTGTAAGATAAAGGATAGCTACTGGCTACTGGAGCAGGCAACATAAATCGGTAAAATACTGGCAGTAAGATTAAAATATGATACATTATTGTCTGCCATAAACGGCAGCATTTCTGTGCGGTTATTCATGACCAAATTGCCCTGCTTTTATTTATAAACAGCAATTATCGTGTTTTATTGTCGAAATGATAGCGCGAATTGTTGTATTATTAATAGGTTCTTGATGGACTATAGCGATACTTTTACTATCATTATTGACTCTGACCGACTTTATGGCGATTTAACCCAGTGCGGGTATCGCTCTATCAATGCTATTGACGCCACCTCTTAACCGAGCTGTGCCGTGTCGATGGTGTTGATTTTTTTTGGTCATTATTTTTAGCTATGGCTTATGGTGTTATGGGCTTAACTGGCGCCATAAGTTTAGCTGATACTTAGCGCTATGTTTTATAGCGACTTGCAAAGCTTTGTTCAACCTTTGGTCAAGAGCTTACCAGGTGCTCCCTATTAGGCTTAGTAAGCTTTTGATTATTTATGTGCTCATGATCCTCGCCCGCGAAATAAAAGGGGCAGCCCAAGATAAAGGGTAATGCCCTGAAAAACGGACTTACAAACTACCAAATTGCTAATGCAACCGAGACCCCTTATGACTGCAATGACTCTCGAAAATCCTACCTTAGTATTAAACTGTGGCTCTTCTTCTATCAAATATGCTTTGATCAGCGCTGACAATCAAACGCGCATCACTGGCCTTGCCGAAAACTTAGGGTTGGATACTGCCCGCATCAAACATACTCATTTAGATGGCGAAAAACAAGAAGTTAACATTGCAGGGGGCAGTCATAAACTTGCCCTACAAAAAATCCTCGCACTATTAGAACAGTACCACCCAATCGCTGTCGGTCATCGCGTTGTCCACGGTGGTCGTGAATTCTCTGAAGCTGTAGAAGTAACCCCGCATGTGCTCGAGGAAGTAAAACGCCTGAAGATTTTAGCCCCACTCCATAACCCAGCCAATGCGTTAGGGATTGAAGCGGTCAATGCTATCTATCCTGGGTTACCACAAGTGGTCGTTTTTGATACCGCTTTTCACCAAACTATGCCGCCTGTCGCTTACCGTTATGCTATCCCAAAAGCGCTTTATGATGACGAGTGTGTGCGCCGTTATGGCTTTCACGGTACCTCGCATGCCTATGTTTCAGAGCGCGCCAGCCAATTGACTGAGCAAGAAGGACCACACGGTTGGATCACCGCTCATCTGGGCAATGGTTGTTCAGCGACTGCTATCTATGACGGCAAAAGTCTGGATACCAGCATGGGCATAACACCGCTTGAAGGCCTAATGATGGGTACTCGTAGCGGCGATGTCGATCCTGGTCTGCATATCCATCTTAAGCGCACTTTAGATATGAGCTTAGAAGAAATCGATACTATGCTGAATAAACAAAGTGGCCTGCTAGGGGTGTCTGGCCTGTCTAATGATATGCGTACTGTTGAGCAAGCAGCCGAGGAAGGTAATGAAGATGCTAAATTAGCATTAGAGCTATTCAGCTATCGCGCCGGTAAATATTTGGCGTCATTGAGCTGTGCGCTACCTACCTTTACCGGTATTGTCTTTACCGGTGGTATCGGGGAAAACTCGGTGTCTATGCGCCGTAGTATCCTTGAAGTTATGCGCCATTTTAATATCCAAGCGGACTACGATAGAAATGCTGAATTGGTGCGCGGTGCAGAAGGCAACTTCCAGTTGGCCGATAGTGCGGTAGAGCTGTGGGTCATCCCAACGGATGAAGAATATCAAATTGCTGAAGAAACCCGCGCGGCGCTTAACCTATAGGGGTGTTACAACGATAGAGGCGTTACAACGAGGGAGCGGTAACTGGCTTCCTCAATGACGCTTTGATAACCGCACCTACAACGCTAAGCCCTAAAATTCACGCTAACCTTTTAACAGGAATTGCTATGCAGACTATTTTACTCGTGCCCACCGATCGCGGTATTGGCTTAACCTCCGCTGCCCTAGGTTTAATCCGAGCGCTAGATTACTCAGGGATTAAAGCGGGCTTTATGAAGCCTTTTTTACAAGACGATACTCAAGATAAGCAAAACCGTCTGGACAATTCTAGCGCCTTGGCAAAACAAGCTTTTGATATCGACTCGCCACCTTCTATCAACCGTCGCCGCGTTGAGCGCATGCTAGGTGAAGGCAATCTGGGCGACTTGATGGAAGAAGTCGTCGCCATGCACCAAAGCTTGAGCAGTGATTACGACATCGTCATTTGCGAAGGTTTGGTACCGACTACTGAAGCCTCTTATGCGGGTCAGGTCAATCATGCCCTCGCCTACGCTTTAGATGCCAAAATTATCTTTGTCAGTACTGCCGATATTACTAACCCTGAGCAGTTGGCAGATAAGCTCGATGTCCATGCTCAAGAGTTTGGCGGTATTAATGGCCCTAGAACGCTTGGCTGTATTTTGATGCGCGTGAAAAACGTCCCAAATACTTTTGCTACGCAACCCGTAGCACCGGGTGAAGCGACTTTCCAATTGGATGCCAGCTTTATGCAGGCCGTCCAGCATTTATCGCCCACTTTTGGTACGCAGCAATTTCAAGTAATTGGCGTGGTGCCTTTTAGTGAGACTCTATCCGTCTCGCGTGCGTGGGATGTGGCTAGCGAATTGGACGCGAAATGGCTGAGTATTGGTGAGGCAAAATCGCGCCGTATTACCCGAGTTAGCTTGACTGCTCGCACTGTTTCCCGCGTGAGTGAAGTCTTTAGTCGTGGCACGCTTATCGTGACGCCTGGTGATCGCGATGACTTGCTCCTCGCCACAGCACTGGCCTGTATGAATGGTATCCCAATGGCGGGGATTATCCTGACCGGCGGCATCACGCCTAATAACACGGTGATTGATTTATGCCGTCCTGCGCTAAAGACCGGTATGCCGGTGATGAGCGTGGAGACCGACAGCTACGAGACGGTACAAAACCTCATGAATATGAGCAGTGAAATTCCTATCGATGATATTGATCGTGCCGAAGAAGTGGCGCGGTTTGTCGCAGCGCATTTAGATTTAGACTGGCTCAAAGACTATTTCAATCGCGGTCATGTCTCGCGTCTATCCCCGTCTGCGTTCCGTCATTTGGTCGTCAAAAAAGCTGAACAAGCCAACAAGCGTATCGTGCTACCAGAAGGGGCTGAGCCGCGTACCGTCGAAGCCGCTTGTATCTGTCAAAGCCGTGGTATCGCTGATTGTGTGTTGCTCGCCAAACGCGAAGAAGTCGAAGAAGTGGCCAAAAATTTAGGCATTGAGCTGCCAGTAGGTTTAGAAATCATTGATCCAACCAGCATTGATCATGATAAATATATCAAAGCCATGATTGAGCGTCGTAAAGGTAAATTGACTGAACCAATGGCCGAAGCCCAATTGGCAGATACCGTCGTACTAGGCACAGTGATGCTGCATATGGGTGAAGTCGATGGCTTAGTTTCTGGCGCGGTTCATACTACAGCGAACACTGTGCGCCCTGCTTTCCAGTTTATTAAAACTTCACCTGATTACTCGCTCGTATCTTCTGTGTTCTTTATGTTGATGCCTGAGCAAGTCTTGGTTTATGGCGATTGCGCGATTAACCCTGATCCGAATGCGGAAGAGCTCGCTGAAATTGCTATCCAGTCTGCTGCCTCTGCAAAAGCTTTTGGTATCGAGCCAAAAGTCGCTATGATCAGTTACTCTACCGGCACATCGGGCACCGGCGATGATGTAGAAAAAGTCAAACGGGCCACCGAAATCGTCCGTGAGCGCGCGCCTGACTTAGCGGTCGATGGTCCTTTGCAATATGATGCTGCATTCGTAGAAAGTGTGGGCAAACAAAAGGCACCAGACTCACCCGTTGCAGGCCAAGCTAACGTATTCATTTTCCCAGATTTGAATACGGGTAACACCACTTACAAAGCGGTCCAGCGTAGTGCTAACGTGGTGAGCGTAGGTCCTATGCTACAGGGTCTAAATAAGCCGGTGAATGATTTGTCTCGCGGTGCCCTAGTTGATGATATCGTCTATACCATCGCGCTCACAGCGATTCAAGCGCATAGCCCTGATATCTAAAGGCCATTTTTTTATAAAGGCGTTATTTTATCTTAAGGCGCTTAGAGGCTACTCTCGAAGTACTTTAAAAACAGGACAGTGACATAAAGTTGCTGTCCTTTTTTTTGGGCTGTTGTTTATAGCTATTAATTAGTATACGGAGCCTCTACAATATAAGGTCTACTATTCACACATGCTGCAAAACGGTTTATTTAACTGTTTGCTTATAGGTAATAACGACTTACGATGTCCTTAACTCCCAATTTGCTATCTCAACCTCCTTTAATTCGTGCCTATCTCGGCGGCTCATTTGACCCCGTACATTGCGGTCATTTGCAGATGGCGATGGCTGTTTATAACCATCTAATCCTGATAGCTGATCAGCGACCTGTGCATGTCGCCTTATTGCCCAATGCCCGCTCCCCTTTTAAAGATAAAAGTAGCGCCGCCAAACAACGACTGGCAATGCTTGAATTGGCCGTAGCTGATTCGCCTTTAGAAATTTGCACCCATGAGTTATGGCAAGCACCGCCGGTCTATACTATTGATACGGTGAAAGCACTACGCAAGCGCTATCCTGATGACACACTTATTTTCATCATGGGGGCGGACAGTGTGACGAGTCTACCACGCTGGAAACAAGGGCTAGAGCTGACCGACTATGTGCATCTTTGGGTATTTGATCGCTACTCGTTACCCGCTCAGACCAATGATTCAAAGCTACAAGGCGAGACGAAAAATAAGACGCAAACCAAGACTAAAGATAAGACGCAAGCTGCAACTACATTAGCCACCAGTCCCATAAAGAAAGCTTTAGTCCCTACAGAGTTACAGGAAGCAAAACTCATAGCTGATCTCCCTGATATTTTGCAAGCACGTAGCACCGCTGACCCCAAGGATTTGCTAATACCGCCCATAGATAACTTGAAAATACCGCTAAATGGACGCATTTATAGAGACAAGACCGCTATCGCTGCTATCTCTAGTACCCAAGTGCGCCAAGCCATAGCAGCAGGCGCAAGCGACACTTTAACCACCCTATTACCACCTACAGTTGCAGCCTATATTGAGCAGCATCAGCTGTATTCAGAGTGAATCAATTTGTTATTAACACGCAATTATTAGATTGCTGCGCTATTATTAGGTAAACTGAGGGCAGTTCTCGACAATCAATGATTGACATGTTTGAGAATGTCAGTAAGCTGTCACGCTGCTTTATGCTAGCCTAGCTGTTACAGTGCATCAATCACAGCCTATTAAGCAGGGCGTGTCTAGCGTAATACAGTGCCCTACTAGTGACTGCCTAGCTTGACTGATATTGCTGACGGTAAAAATAAAGACAGCGGCTCTCCATTATGAGCTCCTAACCCTATTTGATAATTTAGACGACTGCTTGAGAAATTCAGTGGCCTTAAGTTCAGCAAAACATAGGTTAGAACGACCTATGTTATAAATGTATATTTTAGACCGAATTAGGTTAAATTAACCTGCATTAGCTTGACCCAATACCTTGACCTAATACTTTGAACCGATAGTAAAAACCTATCTTGATTCAACCCTATTTATTGATTAAGAGACCCTATTTATATGACTAATCCTATTATGACCAGTACTATGACTGACGAGCGCTTAGAAGAATGCCTCAACCTTGTTAAGACGTCTTTGGAAGATTTAAAAGCTAAAAACATTACTGTTTTAGACGTTGCCCATTTGACCGATGTGATGGAGCGTATCGTCATCGCTGATGGGACTTCAAAACGTCACGTGCGTGCGATGGCCGATAGCTTAGGCGCAGATGCCAAAAAAGCCGGCTTTATGCCATTAGGCCGCGAAGGGGGCCAAGATTCAGAGTGGACGCTTATCGATTTAGGCGCAGTCGTTGTGCATATGATGATGCCACAAGCCCGTGAGTTCTATGACCTAGAAGGCCTATGGTCTTCTCCAGAGAGCTTGGCTGAACTGATCGCTACCCCGCGTGAAAAGAAAAGAGCAGGTCGCCGTAATAAATAAGTCGCCTTAATAGCGAACTTAGCGAGTCAGCTCATCTAAACTTATGGCTAATTCGCTATTTATAAAGTTTGTTATCTATAACGGTAGCTTTGGCCACTTTATGTTGTTCTATACGATGTAGATAATACTGTGCAAATGATAAGGTCAGACCTAGGGTCTGGCTTTTTTTATGGCTAACGTTTTATGACGTCCGCTGATAAACTAGATACTCTTATACCCACCTGCTACTGTTAAAAATGCTGCTGTTAAGGAACTTGTAATGGTTACTGCCCCACTTTCGCTAACGACTGCTGATATCGAAGCTTTTTTTGCTGGCCAAAACTTACCGCTACACGTCGCCAATCTGGTCTGCGTACGCAGTGGCAAGGCTATGCCGTTTACGCGAGAGCAAACCAGCGCGATTAATAAAGCACCGATTAAAGCGCCAGTCAGTGTCGACTTTATGGGCCTTACGAGTGATGAGCAAGCCGACCGTCGTCATCATGGCGGACCCTTAAAAGCGGTACATCAACTGCCCACAGCGACCTATGCCAAGATCAACACCGAGTTTGGTTTGAAAGTACGCATTGGTACTCTTGGGGAGAACCTAACTACTGAGCCAGTCGAGGGGATGCCAGATTTGGACGAGTCTACCGTTTGTATTGGCGACGTTTTTCAATACGGGCAGCAGTATGGTGACGGATTAAAAGACACGGATAAGATCGCCGGGGCTGACAGCGTGCAACTGCGCATTGTGCAACCGCGCAGGCCTTGCTATAAAATCAATGATCAAATTGGTCAGTTCACTAAAGTGCCCAACATAGCCTCCTGGATTACCAAACAAGGGATCGCGGGTTGGTACTTTGAAGTGGTACGCGATGGTAAAATTTGTGCGGATTTACCAGTGTATTTAATTGCGCGCCCCTACCCGTTTGCGACTCTTGAGCGACTTTGGCAACTGAGTAATGCAAAGGAAAAATTTGCAGCAAAGGTTATTGAGCCTTGGTTGGCGATTGAGTGTTTGGAGGAGAGTTGGAAGGGAGTTTTGGCTAAGAAGATTCAGAGGGATTGATAGTGCTCATTAATAACTTTTAATTTTATTGTCTTCCTTTCTATACCGCCGACAAACCATTATTTCTCAACATATAATACTCCTAAAACCAATCTGCTATTTTAATCCACCTTTTTATAACCTATATTCCAATCACAAGATATGCTATTAATAGGTAATAAAAACCCAATATCTTGTCTATTAATACAATAGTTGAAATTGCAACTATAAACCAGTTGCAAATTATCTATATGATTGGATACTATATGTCTAAAGCAGAAAAGCTGATAAAACGTTTTAGGACTGTGCCTGCAGACTTTACATGGGATGAGTTTGTAAAATTGCTGTCACTATTTGACTATGAAATGGCTAAAGGTAGTGGTTCTAGAAGAAAATTTATTAATAAAGACAATGGAATGACTATGAGCTTCCACGAACCCCATCCACAATCCATTATGAAAAAATGTTATATCCGTCAGGTTATCCAACATTTTGATGATAATAAGGTTTGGCCACAAGATGACTAATAAACACCACTTTGCTTATAAAGGCTATACGGGCTCAATAGAGCATAGCACTGAGGACATGTGTCTTTTTGGCAAGGTGCAAATGATCCAAGACCTCATTATGTATGATGGTGAAACGTTGACTGAGTTAAAAGCATCGTTTGAAGCCGCGGTGGATGAATATTTAGAAATGTGTATAGAGGAAGGTAAAAATCCTAATAAGCCTTGTAGCGGCACTTTTAACATTCGAATGTCAGAAGAGTTACACCGCCAATGTATTAACGAAGCTAATGTCTTAGGTCTAAATTTAAATAAGTTTATCAATAAGTGTGTTGATAATTACTTCTATGAAAAAGAACTCAAAAAAAATTATGTTTTAGTCGATGTAGAGCCTATACAGTATGTGTTTAATGAGTCAATTCATTATGACCCAGTGCTATTAAATGTGGTCGCACCTACATATAAGTTTGAGATTGAAACAAAAGGTCTGTGTTAACCCTCAATTACTAAGGGTCTATTATGGCTACTGATAATACCGAAGTGCAGAATTATAGTTTAGAAGAGATAACGAAGTTATTAATAAAGAGCTCAGGTTTGACTGAAGGCTACTATTTGACGCTCATTATTCCTAGCATCAACGGTGGTCAACTTAAATCAAAGGATGGAAATAGCTCAAAACAGGGCTTAGTTATTGAGTTCGATAGTGTTCGTTTGTTAAAAGTTGACGCTGATACTGACAATGCCGTCAATGCCGCAGCTCTTTAATTGAGTCACTACTATTGTAAATAAATTAACGTTTTAACCCACTTCAAGTACTAACTAGGTGAGCTTAACAGCCACCTTTTTTTACATTTACAACCTAAGGTAGAACCATATATACCCTCCCTTTTTTTGCTACAAAACAGCCATAACCTGCCTGGTTTAGTTATTCCAATAGATTAGCTACTAATCATGATAGATAGCGCGTTGCTATCGTTACTAAGCTAATAAATAATAGTAGGTTAGGTGTAGTTTCTCCCCCCGTTTTATATCGAGCGTTTCATGAGCAAAAGATGTATTCCTATAGCGTTAGCCTTGTTTTTAACACCGCCTTTAATCAGCTGCGTCGCCACCACTGAACCACGCTTTGTGGTCGACGACCAAAGCTATCAGTCGCAAGGTAAGAATGAGCGGATTAATTTTATCGTCCTCCACTACACTGCTGAAGATGAGCCGACTTCGCTTGAGTTGCTCACCACCAAAAACGTCAGCGCCCACTATCTTATTCCCAGTACGGATAACAATAAAATCTATCACTTGGTGCCAGATAATGAACGCGCTTGGCATGCTGGTAGCGGTGGTTTTGCCGGTAGAACAGTGCTCAATGACACCTCAATCGGCATCGAAATCGTCAATGACGGCATTCAATTCCCTTATCGAGGGTCGCTCAAAAGTCAAAATCTGGCGTATCACCCCACTGAGCACTTTGTAGACTTTAAAGAGATTCAGGTGCGTAAAATAGCGCAGTTGGTGACCGATTTAACCAAACGCTATGATATTACTCCTAAAAATATCATCGGCCATTCAGATATGGCACCATCACGAAAAATCGATCCAGGCGCCAAGTTCCCTTGGGAAAGACTGTATAAAGAATATGGTATTGGGGCTTGGTACGATGAAGTGGATAAGCAGCAGTTTATGAATCAGCAAGCGTTTGAGCAGCAATCCATTGTCGATATCAAACAAGCTTTACGCGATTATGGCTATAAGATTAATAATATTGAGGAATGGGACAAGCCCAGCCGTAATGTCATCTATGCCTTTCAGCTGCATTTCCGACCTGACAATCTGAATGCTAAGATGGACTTAGAGACTTATGCGATTTTACGAGCTTTGAATAAAAAGTATAAAAATAAGTATTAAAACTCTACTGGTTTACTTATCTTGCAGCTTTTGTTTTTGCTCTTGCTGAGGGACGAGGCATGGCCATAGCTGTAAAGTATCGCCTACCTCTGACCCGCATATTTCGTCCCTATTAAAGAACCCCGATGCTAAGGCCAAGCTTCTGGCTCTTGGTCTTTTGCTTGTGAGACTTTAATAGCTAAAAAGCCGTGCTCAATGACTAAAAGCTTGGCACTTTTTCTTGCACGCTAGGGCAATCATACTGCCTTAAATAATAGGTTGGATTACCTCAAACTCAGTCAAACCGTCAGTATCACTGTGGCTGTATAAATAGCCATCATTGTGTGTCGAGGTAGGCTTGGCCACTGCATCCTCTCCTCCACCAACAAATAAGTCGGTGCTCGACTCGCCAAATAAATCTGCTACGGACAACTTAGTTACCCCCATATCTAATGAGATAGCTTCACTAAAGTTGCTGACCGCTATAATTACTGGCTCAGACGTCTCAAGCTCTGATAAACCAAACTCTGACACATCAAAATCTGATGTCAGGTCACTTAATGCTAGCGCAAAGTTGCTAGCGTCTGACGCCTTATCCCCGAAAGTATTAGGAGTCACCGTAACATCTGCCCCATCTTGTGCGGCATCATTGGGCGTAAGCGTAAACTCAGGAAGTGGTTTATCGTCATTGACTAGCGCAGCGCCTTTGTCCGTTAGCGTCACATTGCCTTTGCCATCTAAAGCATAGTGGATCTCATCGCTTAACTTCACGGTCACCATCACACTATCGACATCGACGGTTTTGAAACTGACGACTATATCTCCTGCTTTGACCTCGCCTTCAGTAGCCGCTAGGTCATTGGTTTTAGTGATAGTTAATACAGGTGCACTGTTAATCTCAGGGCCTACCAATACCGCTGAACCATTGATAATATTGTCGTTGGGAGTCAGTTTAAACGCAGGTAACTCTTCACCACTAGTGATTAAATCCACGCCTTTTTGCGTTAGTAAAACATTGCCCTTATCATCCAACTTATAATGCTCGGTATCGCTCAGTATCACCTTGGCAGCGGTACCGTCTTCCTCATCAAAGGTGGTATATTTCGCCACTATATTGCCGGCTTTAATATTTTTATCCGTTTGCACAAATACGGTAGTTTCGGTGACGGTCAGCTCAGGGGCATCATTCACAAAGGTAACTTTGGGTTCAACGCTCACAGATTTACCCGCCTGCATATCCACTTGCGGCGTTAGAGTAAATTTGGGCAGCGGTTTGCCACTATTGGCGAGCTCTGCGCCTTTGTCCGTTAAGACAACATTGCCTTTATCATCAAACCCATAATTTACAGTATCGCTAAGGTACACTGAACCCTTACCGCTATCATCACCTGCAACATTATACGTGGCAACGATAGCGCCTTTCTTAGTAGCAACCGCATCTTCAATAAAGTCATTTTTGGTCGATATCGTCACGGTAAGGTCAGCATTGACCATAGGATTAATAGACACTTTATTGCCATCTACCTTGCCATCATTAGGTACTAAACTAAAGGTAGGCAGCTGCGCCCCACTCGCTATAAGTTCAGCGCCCTTTTCCGTCAAGGTGATATTGCCTTTCGCATCCAAGGCATAATACGTCTCATCGCTAAGCTTGACCGTCACTTTATCTTTGTCTTTATCCGTGGTCATATAGTTGGCGATGATGGCACCCGCTTTGGCATCGGCATCCTTTTCACCAAAGCCGGTAATTTGAGTGACGGTTAAGACAGGCGCGGTATTGCTGCTGTCTTTATCGTTGTTTTTGTTGCTATCGTCATCCTTATCGCTACCTAAAGAAGCATACAAGGCTATAGGTGCTACCGCTAACATCAAACCCCAAGCATTCTCTAAGCCCAAAGTCGCCCAAAATGGCAGGTGATTAGCGTCATTCACTGCTGCAGAGTTATAGGCTTCGGGATTGATAATCTGATTCGTATAAGCATTAGTCTCACCAGTGACTGGCAAGTAGTTGAGCAGCACCCCTTCGCTGGTATGCCCCACGATAGCTTGATCGGTATGGCTATAATAATCTTGAATAATTAAGTCGGTATCTCTATTTAACTCATCGAAAGAGAGTTCTAAATCTTTGCCCACTCGTCTGATTACGGCTTTGGTTGGTGCCAGTCCTGTTGCCTCATTGATTAACTCATAACGAGCGTGGCTACCCGCTTGAATAACAGGCACTTGCGACTGCTCGGTAGCGAGCCTTAAGACAGTTTCACTTTGGTTGCGGTGATGGGTTTTTACAATGATGTTGGCCATGGGCAAGGGTCTCTATCGGTTAGATGCGGTATAAACTTAATGAGTCAGGGAGCTGCGTAAAAATACTATATACGCTAAATACAGGGGCTTATCGGAACAATTATCGAAGCAATACGAACTAAAAAAGTGCAGTCATCATGTGAATCATCGTTGTCAAAATTTATGACTTTTCTTGTGGTTTAGACAAAGATTCAATGGGGTAAGTCACCATTTCAGCTGAGCACTATTTTAATGTAAGTTACTATTGTACCTAGAATTTTGACAGTTTGCCTTAGCAAAGATAGTGGAGAGTATTCAGGGTTAGCGGTTACTATGGGCAAGCGGACTTAGAGCGTTAGGCTATGATATGCTTAGGGCTATCTATAAGAAACATGAAGATAAATATTGAGCTATAAAGAGGAATGAATTATGAGTAACCGTACAGAAGACAATTCTCAGTATGATTCTCAAGACAGCCTAGAGAAGAGCCTTGGCCAATCGCTAGAAGATGAGGCTAATACGGCTGCTAAAGACGAGCCGAAATCTGCCTATGAAGCCTGTGTGTTATCGGAAGCTGCTAAGGTGCATGCTTTGATTGCTAAAGCTCAGCAGGAGGCTCGAGAACGGGCTTTGAAAGAAGAGTAAGTCGTGTAGGTTGGGTGGAGCTTGTGACACCCAACGGACTTATTAAAGGAAGTCTAAATTTACACCGCTCCAATTTTTAGTCAATTATCCCGCCACTACCCATCGATGAAAAAACCAAAATGACTAGTTTTTAACTTGGTTATCTAAACCACGTTTAAAGGTTTCCTTCAGGTTATCAATATTTTAAATCATATTATTAAACAGGTGGGTTACGCTGTGCTAACCCACCCTACTTTCAAATTGCTGGATGTCGCAAGCTTCACCCAAGCTACGGGCTGATTTATAAGAAATGCTTTTGCTTCTGTTTTTGCCTCGGGACGAGGCACGGCTATAGTCATAAAAGAACGCCTACCTTTGACCCGCATATTTCGCATCTATTAAAAAGCCCCGATGTTGAGGCCACGCTTCTAGCTCTTGGTCTTTTGCTGTTTTTATTTGAGAGTTAGAAATCCATCCCTAACCCTTCCTTTGAAAAAGGAAGGGAGCGAACGCTTTAAAATCTTAAAACTATCAGTGCACAAAAATCCCCCTAAATCCCTCTTTGAAAAAGGGGGATTTAGGGGGATTTTTGAAGACAGAAAGGGAATAAAAAAGGCGAACCAATTGGCCCACCTTTTTTGACGTAAAAATTGTCTCAGCTAACCACATTTGCCGCAGCCTGAGGAGCAGCTGGACGATTTCTTAAACAGTACCCGCGTCCAGACATAATAGACCGCTGCTGCGACGATGATAAAGACGATGGCATATTCTAACCATGAGGTCATACTCTTCTCCTTAAAAACCAAAAATTGAGCCAGCAATACGATAGGTAATCCAAGCCATAATATAAGACAATACAAAAAGATAAGCGGTGATGGCCAAGGTCTGCGGCATCGACTTGGTCTCTCGGCGGATCACGGCTAGGGTCGCCAAACACATCGGGGCATAGATATAGAAAGCCAAAAAGGAGAAAGCAGTGGCGAGCCCCCACTGGCTATGGATAATAGGGATTAAGGTTTGATTGGTTGCCTCATCACCCACACTGCCAACGGCGTAGACTGTACCAAGCGCCGCAACCACCACCTCACGCGCTGCCAGGCCCGGTATCAGGGCGATACACATCTGCCAAGTAAAGCCGATTGGTCGGAAAACTGGCTCAATGACCGACCCTAGCATACCTGCAAAACTATACTCGATAGCTGGGCCCGAAGCCCCTACTGGCGCAGCAGGGAAACTCACCAAAAACCACAATAAGATGCTGAGCGCAAAAATCACTGTCCCCGCTTGTACCAAAAACGCCCGTACCTTACTCCACAGTTCAGTGACGATGTGCTTGATATTCGGCATGCGGTAAGTGGGCAGCTCCATCAGTAGAGGAAAGCTGACTTGCGCGATCTTCCCACTACGAAACCGCGTTAATAACCAAGACATGAGCGCAGCTGAAGCGATGCCGGCGGTATACAGGATGAATAACGTCATACCCTGTAAATTGAAAATACCCAGCACCGATCTATTGGGAATCACAGCGGCAATAATTAAGGCATAAATAGGCAACCTGGCTGAGCAAGTTAGCATCGGCAATACCGAGATGGCGACCAGTCGTTCTCTAGGATTGGGGATAGTTCGGGTGGACATAACGGCCGGCACGGCGCAGGCAAACCCTGACAACATAGGAATAAAGGAACGGCCTGATAAGCCCACTTTCGATAATAAGTTGTCTAGTAAAAAAGCAGCGCGTGGTAGATAGCCAGAATCTTCTAGGATCAATAAGAATAAAAACAGCAAGGCAATCTGTGGCACAAACACCACCACACTACCTACCCCCGCGATAATCCCATCGACGATGAGACTCTTGAGGATGCCGTCAGGTAGCCAGGTCGCCATCAAGCCACCAAAATTACCCACCAGCGCCTCTAAACCATCCATCATCGGGGTCGCCCAAGCATAGACGGCTTGGAAAATCACAAATAAAATCAGCAGCAGTAATACTAAACCTATGACAGGGTGCAAGGCCCAGTAGTCTAGGCGCTCATGCCATTTGGGCAGGCTATGCGGGATAGACACGGTGCGGCTGATAATGTCATCCGCTTGCTGGTACAGCTGTTGCGGATCGGGGGTCGCTTGCGCAAAAAGCACGGGACGAGATTGCGCTGTATGGGTCTGAGCAAACTCATCGATCAGCGCTAAAAATTGGGCGTTGGCATTGCGTTTGATGGCGACCGTTTTCACCACGGGTAAGCCAATCTCTTGCGACAGCGCTGCCTCATCAACGGTCATGCCGCGACTGGCTGCCACATCGCTAAGGTTTAAAGCTACCATCATCGGTAAGCCTAAACTTTTTAGCTCAAGGATCATCCTGAGCGACATTCGCAAGTTAGTGGCATCGGCCACTACGATAATGCCGTCGGGGACTGACTCATTAGCCATCTCGCCCATCAATACTTTGCGCGTCACTTCTTCGTCGGGGCTGGTCGTCGCCAGACTGTAAGTGCCCGGTAAATCCAATATTCTGACTTTGTCGTTGTGGATAAACTTTGCCGAGCGCTTATCGACGGTCACTCCAGAGTAGTTGGCCACTTTGGCGCGCGACCCCGTTAATAGGTTGAATAGCGCGGTCTTACCGCAGTTGGGGGCGCCGACTAAGGCCAGGGTAACCTTAGATTCAGCTGACTTAGAGTGAGATGACATAGCGCTAGAGGATGTTGAGGGAACATTATTCGTTGGAGCGGCGGTAGAGGCTACAGAAGTAGGCATAAAAGTAATCGCTTATTAACGGACAGAACAGACACTTTTATTATCTAAGCGTTCCTGCCAAAGGGCGTATAAATGCAAAAAATTCAGAGCAATCGAATAGGCTTGGTGCCTATATAAGAAGGAGCTAGGTCATATAGCACTATGAAGAGCGGCTATAATATTTAACTATAAAGAAGGCTTAAAGCGCGCGGCAGCGTATCTTTTTTAGCTCGTCCATTCGCAAACTAAACTGCACGCCTGAGGCCAATTGCACCGCAAAGGGTGGCTTGCCAAACAGGCCGGTAGCGACGATACGGATAGCAGTATTGGGCAAAAATCCTAAGTCTTTTAGGCGCTGACCAACGACCTTGTCAATCTCACCAAAGCGAGCGTTTTCCACAATGGCTTCAATGATAGCTGGCTCATTTTTGGCACAGTCTAACAAAGAAAAAAACCGCTCTACACCATGGGTCACGGCATTTTGAGAAGCTATATTATCGGCAACAAACGTCGCTTGAGTCATACGCATATCCAAAGGGTTAAAGTGAATGCTAATAAGAATACTTACTATTTAACCTTATTATATTCCTAGTCTTTTTATCCGACAAGTAACTTTTAGGAGTAGTTTGCAAGTGGAGCTTGCTGGAATTGTGCTATGGGTTTAGTTGGGGCATGAGATTTTTTAGAGATGAGAGTATGAGTTTGTAGGGGTTAATAAGACATTCTGTTTGAAGGGTTACCTTTGTAGACGGCTATAGGTATTGGTTGGTCTTTAATATGAATCATTGTTTATTCCTAGCAACTTCTATAAACGATTGTAGGTTGGGATGGAGCTTGCGACACCCAACGGACTTATTAAATCAAGTTTAACTTTATATCATTCCAATTTTTGGTCAATTATCTCGCCGCTACCTCGCGATGAAAAAACGAATAGTGTCAATTGCTAATTTGCTTGATTAAGTTCTATTGGAAGGCTGATGCTATTAAAAGGTTTTGCAGGCTTGTCTAAGACTGTTAATAATTAAAAACTCTAATGTACCGGTAGGTTACGCTGCGCTAACCTACCCTACTTCTAAAATGTTGGGGGTCGCAAGCTCCACCCAAGCTACGGGCTGATGTATAAAAAGGCTTTTGCTCTTGCCTCGGGACGAGGCGCGGCCATAGTCATAAAAGAGCGCCTACCCTTGACCTGCATATTTCGCATCTATTAAAAAGCCCCGATGTTAAGGCCAAGCTTTTAGTTCTTAATCTTTTGCTTATAAAAATTTAATAGTCAAAAATCCCCCCTAGCCCTGATAGCCGTAAAAAAATTTTCTACCTAAAAATCCCCCCTACCCCCCTTTAAAAAAGGGGGAATAAAAAAAAGGTGAGCCCAATGACCCACCTTTTATTTTATGTAAAATTAACCGTCATATTAACTATTTAACGACGTGCCATCTCTGGTTGCGCCTGTTTCGTCATAGAGGGCATCTGGCGACCTTTGATAATCATATCCGCCGCTTTTTCACCAATCATAATCGATGGGGCATTAGTATTAGAGCTGTTTAAGTTCGGCATAATTGAAGCATCAACCACCCGTAGATTAGCCACCCCGCGGACACGCAGCTCAGGATCGACGACAGAGTTGGCATCTGAGCCCATACGACAGGTGCCTACCGGATGATAATCGGTGTCGCCATGCTTGCGGATAATGTCCATAAGCTCTTCGTCAGTCTTCGCCTCTCCAGTCAAGGTGTCTTTGACCACGTACTGGGCAAGCGGCTGCTCCTTGAAGATTTGCTGGGTACGTTTGACGCCTTCGAGTAAGTTTTTGCGGTCATCAGGGTGTGAGAGGAAATTGGGGTCGATTGCTGGTTGGTCAAAAGGATTGCTGGATGCTAGACGCACGGTACCGCGACTCTTAGGCCGCAAATAGTACACGTGACAAGAAACGCCATAGCCCCAGGTCAAGGTACGACCATGGTTTTGTACAGCAGCAATGACAAAGTGCAGTTGGATATCTGGCCAATCGCTTGGGACTTCCTCCCCTACTCCAAAAAAAGCGCCGCCTTCAGCGAAGTTAGTGGAGATCATGCCAGTGCCGTCTTTGCGCCATTGGTTGCCCGCTTTGACTAAGTTGAGCCCGCCGGTCACACCGATGCCGACCACGTCAGTAGTATTCACCTTGTACTGTAAAATCAAGTCGATATGGTCTTGTAAGTTTTCCCCAACTTCTGGGCTATCGACCACCACTTTAATACCATGCTCCTTTAGATGCTCTGCAGGACCAATGCCTGAGAGCATGAGCAGATGCGGTGAGCCAAAGGCACCTGAGCTTAAAATAACCTCGCCTTTAGCAAAGACAGACTGCTCTTTGCCGTCTTTTTGATAGAGGACACCGCAGGCTTGTTGGTCTTTAATAATAATACGTTTAGCATGCGCATGAGTGATGATGGTCAGGTTGGGACGATTCATAATAGGATGCAGATAGGCGGCCGCAGAAGAGCAGCGTTGGCCTTGTTTTTCGCCATGAAAGTTCGTGACTTGATAGAGCCCCGCCCCATCTTGGCGATCCCCGTTGAAGTCGTCGGTGCGGTGTAGTCCATTCGCCACGCAGGCATCGATGAACGCCTGGCTGATCGGTCGTGGGCTTAGCGGATCGGTGACGTGTAGCGGGCCGTCACCGCCGTGAAATTCATTGCCACCACGGACGTTATTTTCTGCCTTTTTAAAGTATGGCAGCACATCATCATAGCCCCAACCTGGACAGCCGGCCTGCTCCCAACCATCATAGTCATGACGACTGCCGCGAGTATAGACCATCGCGTTAATTGCTGAGCCGCCGCCAAGACATTTGCCGCGTGGCTGATAGCCGGTACGTCCGCCGAGCTCTTTTTGTGGCACGGTAGTAAAGCACCAATTGTTAATTTTGACCGGTCGCCCTGGCACTAAAGCAAAGACCCCAGCGGGCATGCGTATCAGTAAATCTTTACCTTCGCCGCCTGCCTCTAATAAGCACACGCTAACCTGCCGGTCTTCGGATAAACGACTGGCCATGACTGCGCCTGCCGAGCCGCCTCCTACTACGATATAGTCAAATTCCATCTTTACCTTCCTTTGTAAGTAGCCATGCCTACTATGACCGCGACTGTCCTTATCGCTAATTTTTAGTGAATCGTTATGGCATAGGGCTCGTATCACCCGTGTAAGAGCTACTATAACCCTTTCATGACTTGCCTATAGATTTATAAACCGCTATCTGCTGACAGACCCGTTACGACTGTTCACTATCTACAACTTACTATACAGGGTGAGTAAATTTAGGACATAAAAAAAGGTGGACTTCTCAGCCACCTTTTTTAATTTAATTAACCATATTAGCCAGTTAAATATTCAAAGCTCTAGACTTAGCGTAACCAAGCGCGGGCATTGCGGAACATGCGCAACCAAGCGCCGTCACCATGCCAGTCGGCAGGTTTCCAACTGTGGTTATAGGCACGTAAAGTACGCTCAGGGTGCGGCATCATCAAGGTCACGCGACCATCGGTACTACAAACCCCCGTGACCCCGCCCGTTGAGCCGTTTGGATTTAATGGATAAGTCTCAGTAGGATGACCATGACTGTCGACATAACGCATCGCAATCTGACCGTGGTTCGCCATACCCGCAATTTCAGTAGTGCTCAAGGTAGCCAAACCTTCACCATGAGCTACAGCTATTGGTAAGATACTGTCCTGCATGCCTTTTAGTAGCACAGACTTAGTGCGCTCGACCTTGACGTTGACCGTACGGCCCTCAAAACGTGCCGATTTATTGGCAACGAAGCGTGGGAAGTTTTCTGCGCCTGGGATAAGGTCTTTAAGCTGACTCATCATCTGACAACCATTGCACACCCCTAGACTAAAGGTCTCCGGACGGGCAAAGAAACGCACGAACTGCATGCGTAAGTCGTCATGGAATAAGACAGAATTGGCCCAACCAGAGCCCGCACCTAAGACGTCCCCATAACTAAAGCCACCACAAGTCACGAGACCTTCGAAATCGCGCAGGTCAATACGGCCTTTGATTAAGTCGCTCATGTGCACGTCGACCGCTTCAAAGCCCGCCATAGTGAAACCAGCGGCCATCTCTAACTGCCCGTTGACGCCTTGCTCACGCAAGATAGCGACTTTCGGTTTATTGAGACGGCTATTGAGATACGGCGTTTCAATACGTTGATTCAAATCGAAGTTTGGTGACGCTACGATACCTTGATGGCTCAGATCAGTGATGATGTTATATTCTTGCTCAGCACACTCTGGGTTATCACGACGACGCGCGATTTGATAGCTCACCTGCGTCCAAGCTTGCTGCAGCTCAACACGGCTAAAGCTTAGCGTTTTATCACCGATTAGCGTTGGCGTCTGAATGAACAAGCGGTCTTCTTCACAGCTTTGACCGACCAAACTAATCATGTCAGAGACCCCATGAGTCTCAGACAATTCAATCAGTTCAGCCACATCTTCTGGCATGACTTGGATGACCGCGCCCAACTCTTCACTGAATAATTGACCGAGCAAATTCTCATCATTGAGCGATAGTTTCACGCCCTGACGACTGGTAAATTGCATCTCCGCAATCGTTGCCAGTAAGCCCCCATCACCGATATCGTGATAGGCGCTAATAATGCCTTGCTCGTTACCCGCTTGGATAAAGTTGAAGAAGTTGATTAAATCTTCTGGAGCGTCTAAATCAGGACATTCATTGCCCAATTGACTGTTAGTCTGCGCGAGGATAGAGCCACCAAGACGCAACTTGCCACGCGATAAGTCGATACGGTAGAACGCGCTGTCGCCTTTGATGAGCTCTGGCGTCAAGGTTTCAGCGACATCCATTACCGGAGCGAAAGCTGTGATAACCAAGCTCATTGGTGAGACTACAGACTTGTCTACCGTAGTCCCGTCTGTGGCGTCCGACCAGTTGGCGCGCATCGATAGCGAATCTTTACCTACTGGAATAGCAATGCCTAAAGCTGGGCATAGCTCTTCGCCAATAGCATAAACGGCATCAAATAGAGCAGCGTCTTCTTTATCTTCCCCACAAGCCGCCATCCAGTTTGCAGAAAGGGTAATGTTAGAGATTTGCTTAATACGGGCACCGGCGATGTTGGTAATCGCTTCCCCTACCGCCAGACGAGCTGAAGCTTCTGGGTTAATAAGCGCTACAGGCGTACGTTCGCCTACACTCATAGCTTCACCAGTCATCGGCTGATCGTCTAGCATGATTAAGCCAGATGCAGTTACTGCGCAATCCGCCACAGGCACTTGATAGCGGCCGACATACTGATCGCGCACTACCATACCTGTGATAGAACGATCCCCAATACTGATAAGGAACGATTTGCTAGCGACCGTTGGATGACGCAATACGTCGGTAACGGCTTCTTTTAAATCAAAATCGTTTAGCATGAGTGGTGGTAGCGTACGCTCAGCGCGTTTAAAGGAGCGCTGCATTTTTGGCGTGCCACCAAGCAATACTTGCATCGGCATATCAACCGGATGCTCACCTAATAAATGGTCTTCTACACGCAGCTGACGGACTTCTGTTGCGGTACCCAATACAGCATACGGGCAGCGCTCGCGGGCACAAATAGCATCAAATTGCTCACGGCTTTCAGGACGAATTGCCAATACATAACGCTCTTGCGCTTCATTCGACCAGATAGCCATCGGCGACATACCGGCCTCTAACGAAGGCACTTTACGTAGGTCTAAAATCGCACCGCGCTCGTGGTCATTGACCAACTCTGGCATGGCGTTAGAGATGCCACCCGCGCCGACATCATGTAGCGACACGATGGGGTTGCCGTCTTCTTCAGGGCTATTGCCAGCCAATGCCCAGCAGCGATCGATGACTTCTTGGCAACGACGTTCCATTTCCGCATTGTCACGCTGTACTGAAGCAAAGTCTAAGCCTTCATCCAACTCACCGCTATCGACTGAAGAAGCGGCACCGCCCCCCAAACCAATTTGCATGGCAGGGCCACCGAGGACGATCAATAAGTCGCCTTCGTTAATAGTATTCTTTTCAACTAGGTTGCGTTTGATGTTGCCGTAACCACCGGCAATCATGATGGGCTTATGGTAGCCGCGCATTTCGCTACCGTCTTGCTCAGCCGAGGTGTCCAGCTGGAACGAGCGAAAATACCCGCACAAGTTAGGACGACCAAATTCGTTAGAGAAGTTAGCGCTGCCTAGTGGCGCTTCGGTCATAATTTCTAAACTGGTCGCCATCCGCGAAGGCGTGCCATAATCATGAGTACTAAGCTTGCCCGACTGCTCCCACTTCTCTGGCATCTCAGGGATATGCAGATGCGAAACGTGGAAACCGGCTAGTCCCGCTTTTGGCTTACCACCACGACCAGTAGCGCCTTCATCACGAATCTCACCACCAGAGCCCGTTGCAGCACCTGCATAAGGCGCAATAGCGGTTGGGTGATTATGGGTTTCGACCTTCATTAAGATATCGATGTGCTCTTGATGAAAATCGTAGGTATGACGGTCAAAGCTGTCGGCATCATTGGCATCGGCTGCTTGCGGTACAGGGTAATAACGCTGACCTTCAGAGCCTTCCATCACGGCAGCGTTGTCTTTATATGCTGATAAAATACCTTCTGGATTCGATTGGTAAGTATTTTTAATCATACCAAACAACGACTTCGGTTGGCGCTCGCCATCGATAGTCCATTCCGCATTAAAGATTTTATGACGGCAATGCTCTGAGTTTGCTTGCGCAAACATCATCAATTCGGCATCCGTAGGGTTGCGCTTTAGCTCATCGGTATAAGCCGCCATTAAATAATCGATATCTTCAACCGAGAGCGCAAAACCAAATTCAGTATTCGCCTGCTCAAGGGCACTACGACCATGACCTAAGATATCAATGTGCGATAACGGAGCGGGTGCGTGATCGTCAAACAATTGCGCTACTGTGTCTAAGTCATAAACCAAGCTTTGAGTCATGCGATCGTGCAGCAACTGCTCAACCTCTTTGGCTAGCTTCGCGGGTAAGTTAGCGCCCACTAGCGTATAAACCACCACGCGCTCAACGCGAGAAATAGTCAGCTCACAGTTATTAAAAATATCCGTCGCCTTACTCGCCCAAGGAGAGATAGTGCCAAAGCGCGGCGCAACGATAACTTGTAGCTCACCGGTAGTGGCAGCTGGCAATGCAAAAGTTTGGCCATGATTAAGGAGGTCTTGTGCTTTGCTCAGCGCGTCACCTTCGAGCATTTCCGCCAAGACATAAACTTGTTGCGTACGAATATCGGTGATAGTGAGGTCGGTCTTAGTGCTCAGTTCTTGGATGAGTTGCTGGGTCTGGAAATCGGTAAGATACGGCTGGCCGGCGATGGTCATCATAAGGCAAGGTCTCA
>Ga0208015_1000383_pt1 | contig 25470 bp, 26 predicted proteins | sample 26BtaG_FD_184101 | JGI IMG/M metagenome (GOLD analysis project Ga0208015, IMG submission 184101) | Marine viral communities from Cariaco Basin, Caribbean Sea - 26B_WHOI_OMZ_CsCl (SPAdes) (version 2) | ecosystem: Environmental > Aquatic > Marine > Oceanic | place: Caribbean Sea: Cariaco Basin...
AATAGCTCCATGAAGCGGTGCTACGGGCAGATTCATACCGCTCGTGGAAACCCCTATACAGAGGAAACCAAAGAAATCTGGCGGAAACGTTTTGGCGCCCGGCTTGTTGGTGGAAACGGATACGGGCTCACGGAAGCCTGCGTCATCACCTCTTTGCCTGCTGGAGAATACGCGAAACCAGGGTCTTCCGGAAAACGCATTCCGGATTTCGACGTTCGGATAGTTGATGAGAACGACAACGAGCTTCCAGCGAACCAAGCAGGGGAAATCGTAGTTCGTCCACTAAGACCAGATATCATGTTTCAGGGCTATTGGAGACGCCCAGAGGCTACACTCAACGCCATGAAAAACATGTGGTTCCACACTGGCGATATTGGAAAGTTCGACGAGGATGGCTTTTTCTACTTTGTAGACAGAAAGAAAGACTATCTTCGCCGTCGAGGCGAGAATATTTCTAGCTTTGAAGTGGAGTCTGCGTTTAGCAATCATCCAGCGATCGCCGAAGTTGCTGTCCACGCGGTGCTCTCCGACAAAGGTGAAGATGACGTAAAAGTTACTGCTATCCTTCACGAGGGTACCGAGCTTACCGAGGAGGAGCTTTTCTTCTGGGCAACAGAAGCCGTTCCTTACTATGCACTGCCACGCTACATCGAATTTCGGAAGGAATTTCCGAAGAATCCTCAGGGGCGGATTCTGAAATATCAGCTGAGAGATGAGGGGAAAACAGCCTCTACGTGGGATTTAGAAGACACCGAAATAAAAGTAAGCAAAAGCTAAACAACTGCACGAACGCATGCCTTAAGTTGAGGGCATGCGTTCGTATACTTTCAATTATTGTCGGCTGAAAGCTACGATTGAACGAAGCGACTATCAATACTCTCTAACTGGAACTTCCGCTGGCCGGGAATTGTAACCAGGCAAGTGCAACCCTCCATCTACGTGAATTGACTCTCCAGTTACAAAGCGGGACATTTCAGACGCAAGAAACGCAACAACCGGCCCAATATCTGCTTCTGGCTCTCCACAACGCCCTAATGGACGCATAGCTGCAGATCTCTCCTCGAATCCAGGATTCTCGGCTGCCAACTTATGGAACGTAGCTCCCATTGCGGTTGGCGCAATTGCGTTTGCCCGGATATTGAAGCGCCCCCACTCGGCGGCGGCACTGCGGGTTAAACCTAGGATCGCTGATTTGGCCGTATTATAGTCGCCATGCAACCAAGCCCCGATCTCCGTATCTATGGAGTAAAAATTGACGATCGACCCTCCACCTTTTTCACACATGTGAGGGAAAGCAGCCTTCATCGCCCACCAAGCAGCCCAAACCGTTGTGTTCAGCGTTTGAGTCAACATTTCATCGGTTTTCTCTTCCAACTTAACGTTTGGAGTCGGAGCAAACGCATTGTTTACCAAAACATCGATCGAGCCAAAGTGGTCAACTGCCATCGCCACTGCATTTTCAATAGACGATTTGTTCGAAACGTCGGTATGGCAAAACAGCGCTTTGCCTCCTTGGGCCCTCAGATCAGCTGCAACGGCCTCTCCAAGCTGCTCGCTCAACTCTGCAATAATGACGGCAGCACCTTGTTTAACGAAGTAACGCGCTACACCTTCTCCAATGCCACCACCCGCTCCAGTGATCAGAGCCACTTTATTCTCAAGAAGATTCATAATTTCCGCCTATTTGTGAACACTTTTTTTGTTAGTGTTCATGTTATTATATATTTGGGTTGCCATCCAGCCCAAACCCATTTCGTTAGGCAGGGAATGTTCAATGATTTTCAGACGCAGAATAGAGATTAACTCAGTCAGTGGAAATGAGATCAGGGCCTCTCTCGAAGATGATTTCCATCATTTCCGGGTAGGACTGAACTATCTCAACGGGACAGTTACCCGGGTGCAGGGTTTTGGGGATCGCTACCCTTATTCAGCGTGTCCTGCTGCTGCGGATCCACTCAAATCGCTTGAAGGAATGTCTCTAACAGAGATTGCTCATAGCGTAACTCGCCATACAGACCCTCGCCATCAATGCACTCACATGCTGGATCTTGCGGGCCTGGCAATAGCTGCAGCGAGTAGACGAGACTCAAGGCTGATTTACGATATCACCGTTCCTATGCGCAACGCCGGAAGAACAACCGCTACACTAATGCGGAACGGTAAGCCGTATCTGGAATGGGAAGTTGAAGGAACGATAATACTGAAACCTTCTCTCTTTGAAGGCGTCGACCTGACCCATGGCATGGCGAGCTGGGCGATCAAAAACCTGAATCCGGAAATGTCTGAAGCAGCCCTGATACTTCGTCGAAGTGTGATTATTTCTCGTGGCCGTGAGCATGACCTGGACTTACAAGACCACGCAAGACCGACGGGAGTCTGCTTCAGCCAACAACCGGTAAGGGCCGCGCAAGCAATCAGAGTCAAAGGGTCAACACTGGATTTTACGAACTCACCAGAGAAGCTTTGTCTTCAGGATCAAGATTGGCTGCAAGGTAATTGATCTCCACAGAATTGGAGCTAAGCCGATATCGTACAATTTGGCTCCTGGGAAACTTGAGATATCTACCCTCAGTACTCTGACTCTCATTCCCAGGAGAGTCGACGAAAAAAAGCCCGCCGCGAGGGCAGGCTAAAAAGGGTACAAACAAGATTGTGAATTAAAGGAAAACCGCCAGGTTGGGTGTTCCTAGAACGGATTGATCAAGAAGCGCCTCACGACGAGCCAGCTTGAGCTCACCGCTATCTTCACGTCGAATAACATCCCTACGTTCACAGCTGATCACATCAACGTGTTCGTCGCTAAAACGACTCCGGGTCATCATTAGATAGCTAGTTACAGCATACTCATTCTCTGAAGCGCCCTGCTGAACAAGAACATTCGTTATTAGCCGGCGCGTCCTGCTGGGGGGATCTTCTGCCCAAGCACTTTTCCCCGTTAACCGCATGATCCTGCCTAGAATAGAGCGGTAGTTATCATGAAAGTGTTGAACGGTTCGAATATAGCTTTTCTCGTGGTCTACGCCCCAACGAGTATGACGAAGAGGTGCCGTGTAAACCAAGTCTGTCGCGAGCCTTTCGCCCCATTCCTGAAGGCGAAGATTGTCGAGCAACATCGCCTCTTCGTATAGGAACGTAACGATCTCGTTGTATGCCTCTGAGCCAATCGGAATGTAGGCTTTTTCGTTTGAATCGGCTTGTTTTTGCTGAACTGTATCCATCACAGGCCTCGTTTATTGTAATCAACAATTAGTATTAATCAGCGTTCATGAGTTCATTCCAATAGAGCCACCAGTGCCACTGGGTGTCATCTTTGGTAAACCCTTCATTCACAATCCCGGGGCCCGGCCATCCCTCAGGCGCTCCGGTTTCATAGACCGCTTGATACTTCATAGTGATATGTTTGCCCATAGCACCTTTCGCAGAGAGCGTCATATGAGGCCACGTATCAGAGTCATCCTGCTCTACCATTCCAGAGGTGCCAAACAGTTGAACAGTCTGTTCCAACATTTTCTGTCGAAGTTCGGGCGGAGCGTCTTTCTCGGCGAAAATCCAGTTACAGAACTCGAGCTTATCGGGACCACGCGGAATATAGGTGTGCATCGTCATCGAACCCACGACAGAGCCGTCTGGCTGCGGGATATAGACGAACCCAAACAGAATGTTTGGAAACATGCCTCCAACTTGCGGCGGCATGGAGGTAAGAACCTTAAGCTGGTCCTCCGAGAGATTACGTTTCAGCTGATCGACCATCTCTACTGTCATGCCCGCCGGCGGGAGGGCTTCGAGCTTCTCCTCGACAGAGAGTTTTTCAGGATCAAGGCCAGTAATCCGGCGAATCTTTCGCGCCAGGTCAATGCAACGGAGCGCATGCCCATGGGGTGAGCTAACTTCTACACCATACATCTCAGGGCTCAGATCTGCGCCGTCACCTTCACCTTCGCCCTTCTTGGAGTAGTTGCCGATCTCGCCAAGCCAGCGATGGAGCGTCAACGTATGAAAACCATCGGCCGCCGACTGCTCTCCCGCTGTTTTCCAGTTGGCATTAACGATGAACCGCTGGGGAGGCCCCAAAACTTCCATGCCTTTATCGCTGCGAAGGAAAAGCATATCGTAGTACCACTTCGCATCGCCGAGGAATTCGTCGAAAGAAGGCCCCTCGATATTCCATGTCGCGAAGATGAGACCACCATATAGAGTGCATCGTGCACGCTTCAGTCCCAGCTCAGACTTTTCAAGCATCGAACCATGCATTTTTTCCTTTTCGACGGGCGCACCAATAAAGTCACCATTCGGACGAAACGCCCAACCATGGTAAATACATTTGTGGATCTGGCTGTTACCGCAATCAGTGAGCGCCACTCTCATGCCCCGATGAGGACATACGTTCAGAAGAACATGAACTTCGCCGCTTTTGTCCCGCGTCACGATCACTGAGTCCTCACCCATGTCGCGAACCATGAAATCGCCTGGGTTTGGAATCTCAGACTCGTGTCCAAGCATCAGCCAAGTCTTTCCAAATACCTTCTCCATTTCGAGCTGATAGATCTCTCGGTCCGACAGAACACGCATTTGGACTTCACGTGTATCTGGGTAGATCAGGTCAGAAACCGGTGTACCGTCCGAAAGCACCGGATTAGTTCTTGTTAGCATATCCGCCTCCATTTTTGTCTAGTCTTTAGAGCCACTCATTGACCTAACGCCCGTTGCGTAGCTCTAAAGCAACGTCTCACTGCCAGGTTTCCCTCAAAACCGCGGCCAGCCTTTTGTCCAGCCCAGCCAACAGCTCTCTCAAATTCGCCCCAAATCAGTCTGCCGTGCCAACTTGGGTCCTTAGTATCCCAAGCTTCTCAACTTCAAGCTCAACAACATCTCCGCGCTGCAAATACCGCAGTTGCTCCAATCCACAGCCATTCCCTACGGTGCCCGATCCAAGAAACTCCCCACTGTGTAGTGTTTCGGACTGAGATACATGAGCAATAACGTCTTCAAACTTCCACCGCATGTCTCTCGTATTTCCGCGCCCCCATTCTTCGCCATTTACCCGAGCTATCATCTCAAGGTTGTAAGGATCTTCGAGTTCATCAGCGGTTACCAGACAAGGTCCCATAACGTTTGCGGTGTCAAAATCCTTGCCTTTTGCCGGTCCCAACATACCGCCCATTTCTTTAGACTGCATATCCCTGGCGGAAATGTCGTTGAAGATCGTGTACCCGAAGATGTGTTCACGGGCTGCGTCCCTCGAAATGTCTTTCCCCGGCTTACCGATATAGCAGCCGAACTCCAGCTCAAAATCCAGAGCTTTACTAAAGCTGGGCCACTCAAAATGATCGTCGGCGCCGATTACCGCAAACCTATTGCATTTGTAATAAATCGGTTGGCGATTGAATACTTCGATAACGCGGTCATCCGCGCTCGTATTCATGGCTTTCAATGTGGCTTCAGGATCTGGAGTACGGAGTGCCCTGGCGCGCCGAGCAGCGGCAAAGCTCTGACGAAGGTGCAATTCGAAACACGAAAAATCCCTCATCTGCGGCGGAGGCTGAATTGGTGCTCGGAGCCGAACTACCGAACGACTTGTAACCGCATCAACCGGAGCCTTCTCGACGAGAGAGCGTGCAAGATCTTGCTCGGGCTTGCCCGCTTCGGCAAGCGCCAGAACGCTAGAGAGCGCTTGGAGTTCTCCGCCCCTGGTCAACGTGTAGGCCCGCTGGAGATCAAGGACAGCCTGACCGCCGTCGATTAGCGCGCCAGCTTTTTCAATGCCGCTCTCCCCAACAAAAGTGACCAACCTCATTGTATTCTCCGTGACTCTGTAGACTTTTAGACACGCCCGGGTACTGGCAGGCAAGCTCCGGTAATAACACTTCCTTCGTCCGACAGAAGGAATGAAATAACCCCCGCAAGGGCCTCAGGATTCACCCAAGTGGAGAAATCAGCATCGGCCATCGCCTCCCGATTATTCGGAGTATCAATAATACTTGGCATAACCGCATTAACAGTCACGTTCCGATGCTTTAACTCTTCTGCGAGCGACTCAGTAAAGCGCGCGACACCCGCCTTTGCGGCTGCATAAGCAGACACGCCCAAACCCGCTTTGAGGGCAGCAAGTGCACTCACGTTTACAACGCGGGCATTGCCAGAGCTCAACAAATAAGGGAGTGCGGAATGGGTCGCCACAACGGCGGTTCGTAGATTCATTTGATACTGAACATCCCAGGTATCCAGCGAGCCCTGCTCGAACGTCTCCCACGCGAAGCCGCCGGCGACATTCACAATGCAGTCAATCTGCTGGAACTTTTCGGCTACAGAGGCCAATGCATCTTTTGCAGACGACTCCTCGGTTAAATTGACACCACCGATCGGCAAAAAGTTTTCTTCAGCCTGCAAATCACTGGGACATGCACTCAAATCCAGCCCGGCCACGCGGGCCCCACGATCTTTGAGCACGGATGAAAGAGCCCGCCCAAGCACACCGAAAGCACCTGTAACAATGACTGTTTTCCCGTCAAGTTGGCGATTCATTGGAGAAACCTCCGTTGATTGATGTTGTTATCGGATGTTGAGCCTAGGCTATCGCAATCTTTTTTGAATTAGAACACTTTTTTATTTTTTGTGCAATTGCTAAGCTTGGCAGACTATCGAGGTCTACTTTGGGAACTCAGCAATGCCAAGAAAACTTCCGGCGTTAAACGACGATAACTGCGCGTTTTGGCAAGGAGGCAAAAGCAATGCCCTGCTGATTCATTATTGCCACTCGTGCACTCAATTTTTTCACCCTCCTGGCTCTGTCTGTCCAAATTGTGTCGGCAAGGATGTATACCCTCGGCGAGTCTCCGGTAGAGGCAAGATCGCCAGCTTCACGATTAATAGACAACCATGGACCCCAGAGCTGAACGAGCCGTTCGTGATCGCGATCGTTGAGCTGGAAGAGCAGGCAGGGCTCCGCTTTGTTACCAACATCGAAGATGTAGACGTCGATGAGGTGTTTATCGGCATGCCTGTGAGGGTAAGGTTTCGGCAGGAAGACGACGTCTGGCTGCCTCTTTTTACTAAGGAGTAAGGATGTTTGATCGCCTGTACGAAAAAGACGTCGCCATCACCGGGATCGGCCAGTCAGAGGTTGCTCGCCCGTCCGACTTATCTGGCATGCAACTTACTGTAGACGCTTGTCTAGAAGCTATTTCAGATGCAGGTTTGCAGCGCGAGGATATTGACGGTATCGCGTGCTGGCCCGGAGACAATAATAATGGGAACAGCTTCTCCCCCGTCGGACCTAGCGCCCTCCAGAACGCTCTTGGCCTTAAAGTGAACTGGTTCGGCGGAGGTTACGAAGGACCAGGACCTTTGGCAGGAATCATTAATGGTGCTATGGCAATCGCCACCGGTCTGTGTCGGCACGTACTTGTTTTTCGAACAATCACTGAGTCGTCCGCGAGACGCGTGAATAAAGGCGCCTCTGCGCTCAGCAACAAGACGCAGGGAAGGGACAACAGTTTCGCGTGGCAATGGTACACACCATTCAATGTGTTATCGGCCAGCAACCTCGTGGCAATGTACGCACAAAGACATTTCCACGATTACGGGACCAAGCCCGAACAAATGGCACAGATTGCGTTAAATGCACGCCGCAATGCCCAGCTCAACCCTAAAGCAATCTATCGCAGCCCGATGACGATGGATGACTACATGAGCTCCAGAGTTATTTCCAGCCCTTTGCGACTCTATGATTGCGACGTCCATTGTGACGCCTCTACTGCAATCATTCTATCGCGGAAGGACATAGCTCGGGACTTGCCGAATTCGCCGATTCACATTGAAGCAATAGGCTCAGCGCTTCACCAACCGTGGTCATGGGACCAGGTCTCACTCACCGAGGGAGCCGCTTTTGATGTTGGCAAAATGATGTGGTCCCGAACGGATCTCAAACCATCCGATGTCGGGTCGGCACAACTATACGACGGGTTCTCAATACTCACGATGATTTGGTTAGAAGCACTCAATCTTTGCCCCAAGGGAGAGAGTGGTTCCTTCATCGAAGGCGGTCACCGGATTGCCCTGGACGGCGCTCTTCCCATAAATACCAATGGCGGCCAGCTTTCCGGCGGTAGAACTCACGGATTAGGCTATGTACACGAGGCATGCCTGCAACTCTGGGGGAAAGCCGGGGAACGCCAGACAGCAGAACATGACGTAGCGGTTACTGCTGCAGGTGGCGGGCCGCTCGGCGGAAGCCTGCTACTAGTAAGAGATTGAGCCTAAAACAGAACGTTCTCCAGTTCACGGGCCAAATTGCAGAGGGACTCACCAAGCTCTGCAATCTCCTTGTCATTCTTTTGGCCCCTGAACATAACTGCGGAAACCGTAAAATCTATGGTGCCAGAGGATGAATAAACCGGTGCAGCGACTGCGAGAATACCGATTGAGAAATAACCATCATCTACCGCCCAGCCTCGATTCGATGCCTCTGTAACCTGGGCACAATATTCGTCAAAGGAAAGCGGCATGCCCCATCGGATCTTCTCAAACATCGCTCTGACCTCTTCACTCTCAAGACTCAGCTGAGAGGAAAAAAGGCGGCCACTAGCGCCCATCAATATAGGAAGCCTCTGCCCTTCGGTCATATCAATGCGAACATCAGTAGGGCACGCGGCAGAGCTTACTATTACAATCCGATCACTCCCCATTCGTCGCCACAGAGTTACAGTGACCCTTGAACTGGAGGCAAACGCCTCAAGTAGCGGCTTCGCCAGTTGAACTTTTTGACCTTGTGTTACGAATTGCTCTACTAACCTTGCCAAGCCAAGGCCGGCCGAATAACGTTTCGACATCGGACTAAACTCAACCATATCCTCATTGACCAGGGTCCGGAGGATGTTGAAACAGGTGCTAGGATTGATATCAAGCTTGCGAGCGATATCGACAGCCCGTTCTGGAACCGACGACTCGCTCAAGAACCTTAAGATCCGTATAGCATTAACAACGGGCTTGACCGTAACTGGAGTGGTTTTGGACGTTTTTGCAGTGATTTCACTTGTGATCTCTGAAGCCATTGCGAAGCATTCCTTTGGGAAAGTATATGTCACCTCAATCATTCTATATCAAGAATATGATTTTGACATCACTTTTCCAAGACTGAACAACGTGGAAGCCTGCAATCGACAAAAGTGAACAATAATTTTAAAAATGACTAAATTTTGCTCTCAAAGCTCCTTCCTGGCACTCCAAGCGCTCCCTTCTTTCGGTAACAAGATAACTGTCTGCGCGCTGCGATTGAATTACTTAATACGCCAATCTTCTCGATGCGAGCCTCCATAAGATCACCGGGCTTTAAAAAAGTCCCAGTTTCCAATCCTACACCAGAGGTCGAGCCAGTGAATACCAAATCACCTGGCCTCAAAACACAGCGCGCATCCAGATAATTCAGAATCTCATCAACAGAGAAGATCATATCCTTTGTGTTTCCCTGCTGACGCACTTGACCGTTCACCGTCATCCTCAAGTGGAGCTCCGGCTGGCCAATTCCCCCTACCCCATCAGCAGTCTCTATCCATGGACCAACGGGCGTAGTGCGATCCATTGCTTTCTGAGTAAAAAGATCCAAACGCCCCAGCGCCTGACCGGCATCCCGAGCACTGACATCATTTCCAACGGTGTAACCTAAAAGGCATGACGAAGGAAATTGAACGTTAGCGAGCTCACGGGCAACGACTGCGACCAGCTCAATTTCGTAATCCAACTGTTCAGTCACCGCAGGATAAAGCACATCCTCGCGATGGCCTACCATTGCAGAATCAGGCTTTAGATAGGAGAGAGGATGCGGAGGCGCTTCAGAGCCAAGTTTCTTAAGGTGTTCGAGATAATTAAGACCGACACCGAATATCCGCGCACCCGGTTCAATAGGAGCGAGTAGATTGAAGCTGGCTGCCTGGAGCTGCTCGGCGGAAAGATTCTTGTCAGAAAGCTTTCCTTTGGAGGCCAACACTGCCCACTCTGAAAAAACACCTAGTATCCAGCGGGCACAACCAGTCTCTGGATTCAGAGCAGCCCAGCCTACATTCCCCTCCAAGTCCTCTATGCGACCAATTCGCATGGGACTACTGATTTGATGGCTTGAAATCCGGGTCGCGAACTTCCTCGGGAGTTTTAATGAAGGAACCCAACATTGGTCCTACCATTTCATGCCCCCAGACACTCATAACCTCTGGATTCAGCTCAAAGCCGTCGTCATGCCAGGGTTCGATTTCCCCAATACACTCAAAGGCAAATCCTGACGGATTGTAGTGATAAAAAGAGACATGAGGATCCTGAGAGTGTTGCCCCAGCGTCATTAACAGCTGCAGTTCTTTCTTTTTCACGATGTCATAGGTTTCACCAACGTCCCGAATGCTGTTAACAAACACCCCGATGTGATGAACCCCCATTCGACCAGGAGCATGACCGTATGCGATATCGTGACTTGTGTAATCATTCAATTTCGAGCGGAAGAAGCCGGTCTTGCCCTTCCCAGCACCCGAACCATACCAGCGGAACCCCATAATATTGATCAAAAAGTGCTCGAGTTCCCGATTGTATTCAGGGGTCATCAAGACAATATGGCCTAGCCCCCTCTTACCAGCCAGGTACCCACCATGGCGACGACCAGGCACAAAAGACTGAGGTGTCCATTTTTGACCATAGAAAAGCTCATGACGAAAGCCGACGGGATCAAAGAAACGGATCAATTCCTTCACACCACGCTTCTGGCATAGCTCCTCATCTCCGATCTGGAATTCAATACCTTCATCCCTGAATTTTTTTAACGCGGCCATATATTCGAGCCGCCCCTTCGCTTCCCAGCCGATGTAAGCCAAACGATCGATTTCTCCGGGATGGAAGGCCAACCGGAACCGACGGTCATCCATTCGGAGATAGAGAGAATCTGGGTCGTTATCGGGATTATTACCAATGCCGAACCCCATCACTTCAGGACCGTAGCTACGCCATGCCTCAAGGTCTGTGCATTCAAATCCGAGGTAGCCAATACCGATAATGTCCATTTCTTTCTCCAATATTTTATTGTTTAAAAATCACGCAACTTCAACCGACATGCTAGCGCGAGTCAGATGGCCAGGAGGCCACCATCGATAACGATATCTGAACCGGTAATGAAGGAAGCCTCACTTGACGCCAGGAATAACGCCATTGCGACAACCTCTTCCGGCTGTCCTGGGCGGTCAAGTAGCACCCCATCCAGCAGGGCTGCGCGAATTTCGGGATTCTCCATGAACTCAGCTGTTCCCGGAGTTGCGACGAACCCGGGGCTCAGACTGACAGCCCGAATACCTACCGGAGCACCTTCAACAGCCAACTGTCGCGTGAACGAGACGACAGCTCCCTTAGCCGCAGCATGAGCTGAGATTCCGGCCACCTTCGATCCACCCCAGGCTGCGGTGGAAGACACATTGATGATGATTCCATTCCTCTCAGCCAATGACGTCCAAGCATACTTGGTGGTAAAAAATAGGAGATCCACTTCGTTTCTCAGAGTGAACCTCCAATCTTCCACCGACATTTCATGCACAGGCGCAAAACGAGCAGCAGACGCATTGTTGTAGAGAATATCTACACCTCCGTGCCTCTCTATTGCAGCCTCAACCCAGATTCGAGCTTGCTCAGGATCTCCCAGATCAACTGGTGCCTCCCCATAGAGCACAAAACCCTCATTCGCCAATAACGCTGCTGTGGCCGCATGCTCTTCCTGATTGGTATCGCAACCAACGACAATGGCGCCTTCTTGGGCAAAGCGCAGTGCTGCCACCCGGCCCTGACCACCTCCGGTGCCTGTGATTAGTGCCACTTTATTTTCGAGACGTCCCATGCTCTACAACCTCTGAAGAAACCAAAAATTAGCGATTCGAAGACGAAGAGCGTTAATCCTCGATCTCTTCAAGCCAAATTGCTTCAGCAGGACAGGCCTCAACACCCTCACGTGCCGACTCTTCGAGCTCTGGCGTCACCTTGTCATCTTCAAAGTAAACCAGCCCATCCTCATCTAATTTGAACACCTCTGGGCAAATTGCAGCACAAAGCCCATAACCGCAGCAGGCTGCACGATCAGCGACGGCACGGAGGCTTTTTTTATCCGAACTCATATTTGTTTCCTCTTATCGGGTTCAGCGACACCCAAATAATGAACAATTTTCTGTTTTTTGTAAAACTAATTTTTCTTGCCTTTTAAAACATGGCGTTATACTTCCCTACCGACCTCACTAATGAAGGCTCTGGCCGGTCTATGTCTCAAAGTGAGACACTGATTGCGCCAACTCCTTGGAGAGCTCTCGCAGAGAAGCAACTGAAGTTCGCACGGTATGGGATATCTGATTTCCGTCTTTACCCATCTCAGCAATCCTCTCTATGCTCCCCGCTATTTCCTTCCCTCCTTTATTTTGCTTATGAACCGCCTGAGCGATCTCATCCACTCCGTCATTAGAGCTTCCCACTAGCCGAGTTGCTTCCGACAGCACTCGCTCTAGCTCTTCGAGCAAAGACTGACTTCCGTCAAGAGCGGATGACCCTTCCTCAAGAGCAACGTTCACTCGGTGCGACTGAGCCTCAAGATTTTCGGTAAGCTCGTTAATTGAATTTGCCGCCAACGCCGACCTTTGCGCCAAACTGCGAACTTCCTCGGCAACAACACTGAACCCGCGACCGTTCTCACCTGCACGGGCAGCCTCGATCGCAGCATTGAGCGCCAAAAGGTTGGTCTGCCCTGACAAATCCTTGACCTGATTTATGCTGTTAGTGATCTCTGTAGTACTGGACACGAAATCACCGACCGAATCAGTGATCGAAGCGAAAGCGTCTTTCACCCGGGATATTTCTTGAAGCAGCCGATCAAGGGCATCCCGACCAGCCTCGGACCCCTGCAGACTCTCCTGCGCTGTAGCTCTTAGATCTTCGACATGCGACGCAATGGAAGCTATTTCCTGGCTCATCAGGTCCATTGTATTGGCGGCATCGACAGCAGCACCTGCTTGTTTCTGAGCACCCTCGGCAACCTGGTCAGAGGTACCAACCAATGCCTCTGCAGAGTCATCCACCGACCTAGACACCTGGACGACCTTCATGACGGAGTATTGGAGGCTATCTATCAATTCATTGAAAGCGCTCGCTGTCTGAGCCAGCTCATCACGCCCCATAATTTCCACTCGATGAGTGAGGTCACCTTCCTTTAACCTCATCGCAGCAAGCTCTATGGCTTTTATCGCGCGTAAAACCTGGCGCCGAACCAGCAGCGCCGTTAGAAGTGACAAAACGATTGCCACAAGAATGGAAACTTCCAGGGATAGCGCGACTTTATCAGCCGTGGCATTAGCCTCTTCGAATGAAGAGCCAGCCAACGCTTTCTGTTCCTCAATCAATTGGCCTAGAAGTCCTTGCAATCGGTTATAATCCGCACGGACATACCCGAGCTGCGAGGAGGCCAAGGCCGGGTTTTCAAGAATGGCCTGCCCTAATTCGTTAATACCTTGAGCGAAGTAATCGGCCTGCTCTGCAAGCTTTTCATAAAGAGCCTGTTCCTGTTCACTGATTTTCGTTTCAGCATTTATAGTCTTGGCCACACCAGCAAGCATGTCGTTTACGCTCGCCTGCATTTCATCGACATAGGACTGCAATGCTTCCTTGGAAATACTCCCTTGGGCCCTGATCAGCTGAACGATCGCCGCATAGGAACTAACCATGGCAGCCTGAGAGGCGGAGGAAATCTCCAACCCTCGCTGCAACTCAGAGAAACGAGTCGCTTCAATTTGCCCCAGAATTTTTTGTTGGCGATTTAACCCCTGATAAGCAACCACAGAGATCCCAATGAGCAGAACAACTATTAACGTTGGCGCGAACATAAGCTTCGCACCCATAGAGAACCGACCGAGCAAGGACATCACGTTATCTCTGACCCTTTCTTGTTTTTCTGAAACGACACCCGCTGTAGACATTGGGCACCACATGAAATATTCTGGTGTCAGCTTACCGTTCTAAATACAGAAATCAAGACAAGTGGGGCGCATTCATTCAGTCCCGCATAAAACAAAAAAACAAGGTCGTACCATGCCTTCGCCAAAGAACAGCATCGCAGCGGTTGACATCACCGAGTTCCGCCAGAACTGGCGAATACTAATTCTCTCTGTCATCGGCATAGCGATAAGCATTAACGCCTCTCTGCTGTATGGCTTCGGAACGCTCGTAGTGCCTCTCGAGGAAGCTTTTGGGTGGGAACGGAGCTCACTGCAGGCTGCCATCACTTTCTTGTTCGCTAGCGCGGTAATCTCGCTTCAAGTCGTAGGTTGGCTGAACCTACGTTATGGGATGAAGCGCGTTACTATGATTTCCCTGGTTCTGATCTCTCTGGGCTACCTTGCAACTACGCAAATCCAAGGTTCCATATGGATGCTGTATTTGGCATTCGCAATCCTCCCTCTGCTTGGAATGGGGTGCTTGGCTGTTACCTGGACGCAGCTTTTGAATATCTGGTTTGAAAAAAACCGGGGACTTGCGTTAGCTATCGGTCTGAGTGGAACAGGTATTACTGCAGCGATCGTGCCTCCAATACTTTCCTGGGGCATAGAAACCTGGGATTGGCGAGCAGCCTTCGTCATTCTGGCCCTGATGAACCTGGCAATATTGCTTCCTTTCACTGCTAAATGGCTTACTCTCCCCGAGTTCTTACCAGAAGCTTCGGGAAGTGATGTTGATACCGAAGCGGTCCCCGGTGTCAGCTACCGGGAAGGACTAACTTCACGGAAATTCTGGACGTGCAACATCGCTCTCGCACTAGTTATTTCCTCCATAGTTGGGATGGTAACCAGCACAGTTCCCATGCTCCGCGATATAGGGCTTTCTGCAGAAGATGCATCCCTGGTGTTCAGCTTCTTCGGAGTATCTTTAATTTTTGGCCGAATCGCGGTCGGCTATCTCCTCGACCGCTTCTGGCCACCTGCTATCGCTGCCTTCAGCCTGGCATTGCCTGCGGTCGGCTACCTGATCTACTTGCAGGGAAGCACTGAACTTCTACCACTTTTCTTGGCAGCTATCTGCGTGGGTTTTGGTGCTGGTGCTGAGTTTGATATCGCAGCGTTCCTCATTGCACGGTATTTCGGCCTCAGAGATTACGGACGCCTATTCGGCTTCCACCAAGGCTTGCTGACTGTGGCATCAGCTTTGGCTCCTCTTTTATTCGCCGGCCTGCTAAGCCATACAGGCAGCTACTCTGCGATGCTGGTATACAGCTTAGCTTGTTCAATTATCGGCCCAGCGTTGCTAATGACCTTGGGCAAAGTGCCACGGTACGCAGTGGCCACAAACCTAAATGCCAGTCAGGCCTAATAACAAAAGGAGAACAACATGCCCTCCATCACATTGATCGAATCCAATGGTACAGAGCACACACTGAACGGTGAAACCGGACAGTCAATTATGCAAATCGCCCTTAATGCAATGGTTCCAGGCATACAAGGTGATTGTGGCGGCGCCTGCAGTTGCGCAACCTGCCACGCCTTTGTGGATGAGCGATGGGTAAGCGTTCTACCCAAGATGGAGGACACGGAATCGGACATGCTGGATTTCGCTAGCGAGCGCCAAGAAAACAGTCGACTAACCTGCCAGATAACGCTCGATGAGAGCATGGACGGAATGGTCCTACGTCTGCCCGAATCACAATACTGAGCAATTGGAGTCAAAAATGTCACTTTCTTCTGTCGCGATAGTAGGAGCCGGGCAGGCAGGTTTTCAGGTAGCTGCGTCTCTGCGGCAAGGGGGCTTCAAAGGTAAAATCTCATTGATTGGAGACGAACCAGACCTTCCATACCAGCGTCCGCCCTTATCGAAGGCCTACATGCTTGGAAAGATTAAACGTGAAAGCCTCGCTTTTCGTCCGGAAACCTTCTTCCAAGAACAAGATATCGATCTTATTCATGATACAGCCATCGAGATAGATCGCCAAAACCGACGAGTGGTGCTAGAAAGTGGAACCGTTTGTCATTATGACCACTTGGTCTTGGCGACCGGAGCCCACAACAGGCCCCTCGCTCTTCCCGGTGAAGATCTTCAAGGCGTGTTCGGTATCAAAACATTGAAGGATGCAGACGCACTCTCACCTGAGGTTAAGTCCGCACGAGATGTCGTTGTAATTGGCGCAGGCTTTATTGGTTTAGAGTTTGCCGCTATCGCCGTCCAAAATGCCAATGTGCAAGTAATTGACATGGGACAGCGGGCAATGGCTCGGGCCATTTCTCAAGAAATGTCCGAGGTTTTTGAAGAAACTCATCAAGAGTGGGGGGTCACTTTTCACTTCAATCAGGGCGTAAAACGGCTGATCGGAAGCAATGGAAAAGTGACGGGTGTGGAAAAGGAAGACGGAGAGATCCTCAAAGCCGACCTCGTTGTCTACGGGATTGGGGTTGTTCCGAATATAGCGATAGCCAGCGAAGCGGGGCTTACTATTGAAAACGGAATCAAAGTAGATTCGAACTTACTTACGAACGACCCACATATCTCCGCCATTGGGGATGTTGCTTGCTTCCCCTGTGCTCACAATGAAGGACTGTTTACTCGGATTGAGTCCGTTCCAAATGCTATGGATCAGGCCAGAGCTGTGGCTGCGAGGTTATTGGGAAGCCCCTCACCTTTTTCGAGCGTTCCTTGGTTCTGGACAGACCAAGGCAACCTGAAACTACAAATTGCAGGCTTATCAACCGGATTTGACACAACCGTCACCCTTGGCTCCAAGGACTCCCGACAATTCTCAGTTCTTTGCTTTCGGAAAGGTCACTTTGTCGCTGTTGAAGCCTGTAATCGGCCGGGCGACCATCTGGCCGGCAAGAAAATTCTATCCCGCCCACCTGAACTTACGCCGGCTGAAGCAAATGCTGAAGGCTTCGATCTCAAAGAGTGGGAAAAACAGCATCGAGACTGATTCAAGGCTGTAAGGAGGCCTTTCTATGAGCGTTTTTACGCACGTCACATTAGGAACTAAAGACCTCGATAGGGCAACAGCGTTCTATGACGAAATCTTACCGCCTCTGGGGTTAAAAAGGCTGATCAATGTGCCAGGAAAAGCCTCTGCGTGGGGGATCGACCAGCCTGCCTTGGTTGTACTCTATCCAATTGACGGCGAAGAAGCTTCATCGGGCAATGGAGCCACAATCGGACTGCAAGCGCCAACCCCTCAGGCGGTTGACGAAGTCCATAGGCTGTCACTGAAAGCAGGTGCAACCGATGAGGGGGCACCCGGGCCACGACCGGTCGCTAAGGACGCGTATGCAGCCTATATCCGTGATCTTGATGGTCACAAAATATGTATTGGATACCGACCAACTGAATAGGGTCGACGAACCAAAGCTCTGGGAACCTCAGAGCTTGTTGGAGTTGTTAAGGGTAGGGAACCAAATCAGCCTCTCCTCGATTCTTTCACGTAATCGCAGATAGCAATCCACCTACTCTGCACGCCTCACTGCCAGAACCAATTGGTCGGCAACAGCTGATGCTGTCTGGAGTTTCGCTATATGAAGTTGCAAAAACTGGCGTCGTTTTTTCCAGGTTGGCTATTCCTGCTTGCCATGCTAACCGCATTGTCACCACTATCGGTCGATCTTTATCTGCCTGCCTTTCCTGCTATTGCAGAAAGCCTCAACGTCAACTCCGCTCAGATTCAAGTAACATTGGCCGCGTACCTTTTGGGGATGGCGGTCGGGCAATTGCTTTACGGGCCTTTGAGCGACCATTTTGGCCGAAAACCCCCGTTGTACTTTGGCCTTGCACTCTATGTTCTTGCCTCCTTTGCGTGCGTGTTCGCCAATGATCTTACAACCTTGACTATCGCTCGCTTCGTCCAGGCCCTTGGCGGAAGTTCAGGCGTTGTTATCAGCCGCGCGGTTATTCGCGACCGAACTAAACCAGCACAGAGTGCCAAGGCCTTCTCAATGTTGATGCTGGCACTTGGCCTTGCGCCAATATTAGCTCCTCTGCTTGGAGGCTTTCTTCTTTACATCATGGGGTGGAGAGGAATTTTCGCTGTACTTGGCGTGACGGGCATAGTGCTTTTCATCAGCACGCACTATTCGATGCGTGAGACTCATTTTCGTGAGCCAAATGCTCATTTGAGTTTATGGAGTGTCCTTACTCGATACCTGGAGCTGTTGAAGGAGTGGCAGTTTCAAAAATACGTTCTCGTCGCTGGCATGCTGTTTGGCGGGATGTTTGCTTACGTCGCAGGGTCACCTTTCATTGTCATTGAACTCTTCGAAGTCCCCCCCGAGCACTTTGGCTGGTTCTTTGGGATTAATGCGATCGGTATGATCGCTGGGTCCCAGATCAACGCAAACCTGGCAACTCGGTATGGCCCAGAAAAAGTATTGAAACACGTTATTTGGATTCCCTTTGTTGCTTCCCTTCTTGGATTCAGTTCCGCGGTATTGCAGTTTGATTCCCTTCCGCTGCTGATGCTCTGCTTTTTCGCGTTCATGACGTCAATGGGTTTACTTAGCCCCAACGCAATGGCCTTAGCTATGGCGAGCCAGGGACATCGCGCAGGCTCAGCATCAGCGATAATGGGGGCCATTCAGTTTCTAATTGGGACTTTGGGGGCAACGGTGATCAGTTTCTGGCCGCTTCCGAACGCAATTCCACTCATGACCGTCATGCTCATCTCAACGGCTGGCAGTTTATTCTTCTTCCTTCTTGGCAAAAAAAACACGGGCATAGATCACGCTAGAACAGAGCCATGAGATATCGGCAATAGCCAAAAGAGTTCAATCGCGTCCAAATACCCACGTTTGAGCTTTTATCCGCTTTAGCTTAAAGCCTTGGGAAACAATCGAATTAACAATTTCAGCGGTCGCTTCGTCCCCGATATCAGGCGTATGAAGCTCCGCGATAATAAGACGCAAATCAGCCGGAAGGGACTTGGGTAGCAACCCTACCTCCGCACCCTCAATATCCATTAATAACACCGTGGGCTGCTCACGCCTCAACAGCTCAGAAATCCGGATCACGGGCACAGGCTCAGGGCGACCTCCAGCATTCGTGCGGGTCGTTGTCCACCAGTACTCTTCATTGATATGAATATTAAGATGGTCGCCTTCAAAGCCGTCTGGTACAACGGCCGCGCCAATGATCTTACAGGGTTCACCATTAGCTTCGAAGTTTCCGAGAATAGTACTGTGCATGCTTTCGCTTGGCTCAACCAGAACAATGCTATTTCCTGAACAGTGGGCTGCGAATGCACCGGTAATACCTGCACCACCACCACATTCAACCACGCGGTCTCCCGGACAAACGAATGCTTCAATCAACTCGAGGTCCGACTCTTCGTAATCGCCGAGCAAAAAATAGTAGGCCATTGTCGGACTGATGTTCACATCCACACGCAGTTTAATCGGATGAATCGGGTGCAGAAGAACGGGAGGGTCGGGCAGATCCCGCAAACAAAGTCGAAGTCTCTCAATTTCTTCAAGGTCTTCTGGCGAATCCTTCGGCCAGCCATCAAGGCCTCGCTGGGCAATAGCTTCCTGCCGTTCCTCAATCCGCCAACTCTCCACCTGAATTTTACGCCTAGCCTGATCTAAACTGCTGGTTGGCATCAGTGTTCCTCTTTAATCCACCGTAAGTTTCTGAAGTCCTGATAGCTAGACCTCTCAAATGGTGCCCGAGGCAGCTAAATGTCTGCCTTAATACGGGCTCACCATTCACGCTCGTTCTTGTTACAGAATTTAATTCTAATTTGTGGATTTCGCAATGGGGCTTTGCTAATCTTTGAGTAGCGGTACAGCTAGATGACCATCAGATAAAACAAGAAAGACGATCAAACAAATAAGCTTTCCAGTTCAGAAGCACAGTTTGATCGGACCAAGGACACAAAGTGTCCGGGAGGTGCGTATTCCGGCGAACGTGAACACCCATACCGGTTGAACGTGAACACCTCATTTCTTAACGCATCACCCACCGGAGTTTGTACTCCGGGTGTTCACGTTCAGTCAACTTCCTGAAGTCGTTTTCTCATCGATTCTCCTTTCAGTGCCCAGCGATGGGCGTTGTGCATGAGCCGGTCCAGGATGGCGTCAGCCAGGGTGTTATCGCCGATGGCGGCATACCACTGATCGGTAGGCAGCTGGCTGATGATCATCGTCGAGTGTGTGCCGTGCCGGTCATCCATGATCTCCATCAGGTCGTTCCGGTGTGCCGGTTTCAGGGCTTCGAGTCCCCAGTCATCCAGGATCAGCAGCTTCACTTTGGCCAGCTGGTTCAGCGTCTTCTGGTAGGTGCCGTCAGCCTTGGCCTGAGTCAGTTCCAGCAGTAACCGGGAGATTCGGTAATACCGGGTGCTAAGGCCGTTCAGGCAAGCCTGATGCCCCAGTGCACAGCCCAGGTAGGTTTTACCGCTGCCGCAGGGGCCGGTGATCAGCAGATTCTGGCCACGCTCCAGCCAGTCGGTCTGAGCCAGTTGGGCCACCTGAGCTTTCTTCAGGTTGCGAGGGTGCTGGTAGTCGATGTCCTGGATCGAGGCACGGAGCTTGAAGCGGGCCTGGCGTACCAGGCGGTCCTGTTTCCGGTGTTCTCGGGTCTGGAACTCCCGATCCAGCAGCAGTTCCAGGCGCTCGGCGAACGGCAGTTCGTCGTAGGTGCCCGGCTGGTTTTGTTGGTGTTCCAGGGCGGCAGCCATGCCGCCCAGCTTCAGATCTTTCAGTCGTGCTAGGGTCTGTGTTGTGCTCATGGGTGATGTCCTAGTGGAAGCTCTTCGGGCCACGGATGTTCTCGTGATGCTGGGGCAGTTCGGCGTTCAGGGGCAGCTGTTCCGGCAACTTGTCCCGGTTGCCCCGGAGGATGGCCTTGATGTGTTTGAGCCGGTTCAGACCTTCCCGGTTGGCGATGCGGCAGCCGGCATTCAGGCGTTGGCTGGGGTACTCCCGAGTCAGGTTGAGCAACCCGAGACAGACCCGGTAGGCCTGCTCCGGGTGTTCCCGCTCAGCCAGTCGATCACTGACCCAGGCCAGTGTGTCTGGCCCGATGTCCCGGGCCCAGTTCTTGAGACGCCCTGGGGTCCATTGCTGCTGTTTGCGATGCCGGGAAGGCATATGACCGGCTTCGGTGGTGGTGCCCGGCCTGTGACGCCGTGGGTGACTTGCCACCTGGCGTCGCCGGAAGTGGACCTGCACCAGATGATCGCTGGCCTGGACTTCCACCTGCTCGCCCACGTACTGGTGCGGTACCGAGTAATGATGCTGGTCGAACTCGATGTGGTAATCGATATTGACCCGGCAACGCCGGATCTCGACGTACTCATAGGGCTGTTTCGGCAAGGGACGCAGGGCTGGCTGATCCAGTGTCTCGAAGGCTGTTTGCCGGTTACCCGGCAGCCGCCGGAACGGGCGGCTGTTCAGCTCTTCAAGCAGTGACCGGATGCACTGGTTGGCTTCGGCGAGCGTGAAGAAGGTGTGGTGACGCAACCGGGCCAGGATCCAACGCTCCACGATTTGCACGCCGACCTCCGCCTTCGATTTGTCCTTGGGCTTGTAGGGCCTGGCCGGGAGGATGGCCACCTGATAGTGCTCGGCCAGTTGCTGGTAACTGGGGTTCAGTTCCGGGTCGTACCGACAGGCCTTGCTGACACCGCTGCGCAGGTTGTCCGGCACGACCATCTCCGGAATGCCGCCGAAGTACTCGAAGGTACGCATGTGACTGGATAGCCAGTCACGCAACCCCTGGCTCCAGGTGGCTTCAGCGTAGGTGTAGTTGGAGGCACCCAGCACCGCCACGAACACCTGAGCGGTGCGCACTTCACCGGTCTGCGGATTGATGATCGGCACGGTCGGGCCGCAGTAATCCACGAAGCACTTCTCACCAGCCTTATGGGTCTGGCGCATGGAGCGCTTCTGCTGCTTCAGCCAGTGCCGGTAACGGTCACAGTACTGGGAGTAGCTGTAACAGCGGTTGGGATACTGGGCCGTGTACTCCTCCCACAGCAGCTGCTTGGTCATCCCTTTACGCTTGAGTTCCTGGTGAACCGTGGCCCAGTCAGGCACCTGATAACGATTGGATGTGGTGGGATCGGCACCGGGATAGAACAGGGCCGCCAGGCGGCCATCGTCCAGATCCTCGGGCAAGGGGCAGTTGAGGCTAAGGGCGTCGGCCCGGGCCAACAACTTCTGGATGGCCCCGACACTGGTCTTGGTGCTGGCACTGATCTGCCGGATCGAGAGCCCGGCTTCCAGCCTTAGGCGAAGCACCTCTCTGATTTTACGCATTGGAATTCTCTTTGCTGGCACAACTCCGCTCCCCAGAAAAAGGAATCAGAGTAGCAAACGGTTGAATAAACAATGCGTTAAGAAGGATTCCGGTTGAACGTGAACACCGTTTCCGGGAATGTGAACACTGATTCCGACATCGTGAACACCGATTCCGGAAAATCCGGAAAAGTGTTCACCTACAGCCAGAATGGCTGTTCACGTTAAACCAGAATTGGTGTTCACGTTCGTCCGGAATGGGTGTTCATGATGGGCCGGAATATGCAGTTGCCAAACCCCGTCTCCTCACTGAGGATGTAAGCGAAGAGGATCAGCGTGTCCATGTCATTCACTGCAGCGGACCTACCACATACATGTGCAATTCCCTTTACCGTTAATTCAGTACGGTAAAAGAAGTTTGCCCGGTAAAGCTCGTAGGTCCGCGGGTTCCACTCATTATCCTTTATGTACTGAAAATAGTTGTTGTCGAAAATCGGGTTTGCACTAAGTCCTTCAAAGAAATCAGTAAGCTTAGCAGCGACATTATTAGTCTCGGCCACGTACATTTTATTACCCTCTAAAAGAATGACTCTCGGTTCCAGTATTTTCCCTGCCATTAATTGCGATACTGACGGCAAGAGGTTTCACTACGATTTATACCTAACTAGTTTCGGTCTAATAACTGTACTTAGGTACAGGCGGAGAGGTTTTATTTCGTAACCCGAGTTGCTAGTCCTTAGGTATCGATCAAGTCCCCACTGAAAATGGCCAGAGCAATAATTTTTGACTCCCTGCCTCTGAAGGCGAACCTGAACCTCATCAGCACAACGGATCGTTGACCCTGCTTTATAACTCTGTATCTGCTAGATTCTGGGCATGTGCGGCAACAGATCTGAGGTGACGCAAGCACTTACAACTGGCAGGTGAACCCCTGCTGTCTGAGCGGTGGTTAAGAAGTCTATTTTTGGTCCAAACTGTGAAACTAGGTTTGGAGAGCTCTTGAAGGGGTTGTCTTCGTTTGATCACAGTAGCGTTTGTAACATGGTGATCTCTAGCTTTGAGAGCGATGCCCACAAAGTAGCGATGGTGGTTGGCGTGTACACATAAAGCGTGGATTGAGGTGTTGCCTAGCCTCGTTGCCTTGAAAGAAGCGTTGGCCCACTCGAGCATACGGTACCTGCCCTACCAGCTAGAATAATGAAGAGGGAACTTATATGTTGCGCTATATCGAGGATAGAATCGTTGGATTGAACTCTACAGACGACTTTGAGAAGTGTTTTGAAGAGATTCTCTTCCATTGCGGTCTGGATCGCTATTCTTATGTGTACACTCCGTTGCATCCAGGCAGAGTTAACGAAGTGTTCATTTTCGGAAATTACGACGCGAGATGGGTCGAGACCTACAAGAGCAAAAAATTCTTTCAATCTGATCCTGTTCTACTCACCTCTTCTAATACTTCGTTTCCTTTTTTCTGGGAAGAAATACCAACTGAATCTAGAGTAAGATCGGAAATTTTCGATCTAGCTCATGACTATGGTATTGAAAAGGGCTTCTCCATTCCTATCCATGATCCCGGCTCAGGGTTCGGTTCAATTCACGTTACGTCGGATTCTAATGACTCGGGGTTTGAACAGAGGATCAGCAGCAACAGCGCAGCGTTAAGGTTGTTATCTGCCATTGCACATGGTCGCTTTTCAAGCTACGTACCTTCTTCACAAAAGCCCTACTTGAGCAGTAGGGAGAGAGAATGCCTATATTGGGTCTCACAAGGAAAAACCTACAGTGAGACTGGATTAATTATGGGCATCACTGAGAGGACCATTAAGTTTCACGTTAACAACATGATGGTCAAGTTGGATGCTATGAATGCAAAACACCTGATCTCAAAGGCAATATCCTTGAATTTACTACCTTCCGGCTTCTAGCTGACTCGGCCTGGCGCCGTAGCTATAGTATTTTCCTGCGATTTCTGTGAGGGCCTTTACCGAGCAAGGTAGAAAACCATAATATATTGTCTCATTACAGCTTCCTTTCCCGGATGCTAAGTATTTCCCTTTCCAACCGGTTAAGGACAGTAGTCTTTTCATAAAGGCGTCTACTATTATTTCGTACCCTTCAATACTATTTTCGATGCCATACTCTATCATTGCCAGAAATAGAATAACTGTCTTTTCGCTTATGAAGCTTTCGCCTTTCGCAGCTTTGTTTTCATTAGCGGTATTATTGGCGATGTGGAACCGGCTTGCCTCCCAAGCTGTAAACCTGTTTATCTTTATCCCTTTGACTAGTTCACTGAAATCGGTATTCGTCATGTTTGGTAAAAATGAGGGCCTCAGTCTTACACTTCCTACCAGACACCCTCTGTGTTCCAGGATTAGATAGTAGGTACCCATAGCATCGAAATTATCTGCCTCCTCATCTCCACCTTCATAGCTTTCTATATTCCACTTGAGCCTGTCAATGAACTGCTCACGCCTCAGTTGAAATAACTGTTTCAGCGTGTCTGGGCTAAGGTCGCAATATGCCATTATCGTTGTTGTATATTCTGACATAACCATACTAACCGCCTTCCTAGTCTGTGGTGTAATTGGAAGCTATCAAAGCGTTGGCATGAATGTTACTGGCCTAAAGTACAGGTGCTTCGGTAATCCCCCCGAAAAACAGCGGTGATCAAAAGTAGAATTTTCCGTAAGCTACACGCAGGGAGATTCTGCATGAAGAAGTCACGTTTTTCCGACAGCCAGATCCTGTCGATCCTGAAACAAGCCGAGAACGGCGTACCGGTTCCGGAGCTGTGTCGAGAGCACGGCATGAGCAGTGCGTCGTTTTATAAATGGCGAGCTAAATTCGGTGGCATGGATGCGTCCATGATGGCCCGCTTGAAAGAGCTGGAGGGTGAAAACCCCCGGCTCAAGAAGATGTATGCCGAGGAGCGGCTGAAGGCTGACATCCTCAAGGAAGCCATCGAAAAAAAGTGGTGAAGCCGTCTCGTCGCCGTGAGATGGCGCAGAAAGCCGTTGATGAAAAGCGTGTCAGCATTCGTCTGGCCTGTTGGATGTTCAGCATCCGTGAGACCTGCTACCGCTATCAGCCCAAGCTGAGCAGCGGGAACGCTGAGATCGCGGACTGGCTGGTGCGCCTGACCGACAATCAGCGGAACTGGGGCTTTGGTCTGTGCTTCCTGCATCTGCGCAATGTGAAAGGCTTTACCTGGAAC
>Ga0208015_1000384_pt1 | contig 25460 bp, 18 predicted proteins | sample 26BtaG_FD_184101 | JGI IMG/M metagenome (GOLD analysis project Ga0208015, IMG submission 184101) | Marine viral communities from Cariaco Basin, Caribbean Sea - 26B_WHOI_OMZ_CsCl (SPAdes) (version 2) | ecosystem: Environmental > Aquatic > Marine > Oceanic | place: Caribbean Sea: Cariaco Basin...
ATAGATCGTCAAGCCCCGCGTAGTGTCTGGACATTGCTACTGCATGGTTTGAGCTTCTCTAGTATGGCAAGCGCGCAGTTGATTAAGCACAGTTTTAATCGTGAGCGCGAGCTACTTGCTGATGCCACCAGCGTTCAGTTAACACGTATGCCTGCGATTATCGAAACCTTAAAAGCTATTCATCAAGACTCGCTCGGCTCGCGTTTGTCTGGCATCGCCGATATCAATGGACTCAGTCATTTTTTCTTTGCTAGTAGTGGGGCAGACTTGGGTGATGTGTCATGGTTTGCCACACATCCAAGCTTGACTGAGCGTATGAGCGCTATTAATGCGGATGCTTATCATGAGTTTGCGGTACAAGTTGCCAAAGAAAAGCGAATAAATCAGCAAAAGGTCAAAGAAATATATAGGCAACGACGCTTAGGTGATTGGGGGGCAACAAAAGAAAATAGCCTAAGTGAATATTTGCCAGAAAGAAACGTGCAGCATTCGTCAGTATTTGAGACTCAAACAGCTGCAACGATTAATATAAGAGACAATAAACAGATAAGTGACGCAAAAGTTCTTGCTGAATCTATAAGCGAAAATCGTAATAAAGATAATGGCGAATTAGAGATTGATGACGGTTTAGAGTTTGCCGTAGAAGCTGATGTGGTGGTCGATGGGCGGCTTCAAGTACAGGCCGAAGACGTTGGCGTTCATCAGCTATTAAAACCGTGGCAGTCCAAACCTGACGCTGACCTACCAGAAAACACATTAATTGGGTTTAATGATATTAAAAAGGTATCACTACCTCAGTACATACTCAACCATAGTCATCATCCTTTAGGTGCGCTAGCATTAGTCGAAGCTGTCTTGCTTTGTCATCAGCATCAATCATTATCAACGACTGCCACTTATAGTTTGAATGATATTTGGAATGATGGCTTCTCTGTTGCGACTGACTCGACTTCCCATGAGCAAATATTACCGCATAGGATAGATACTAAGCTGATGACAGTAGTAGCCAGTTTGGACAGACGTTTAGACAGCGCTTTGATTGAGCTCGCCTTAAACCAATTGCATCAAAATAATTTATCTGAACTATGTATCGAAAATCTAAAGCTCAAAAGTAAAGACGATCATAGTCACGACAGTCATCAGTACTATAAAAAACAAGAAAAATGCCGTACGATGTTGTTGCGTTATCAGCAGGGCATATTTAAGTTATTTAACCAACAACTGACATCTGACTTAACCAAAAGCTTAGCTTATGATTCATCAGATCAAAATATATCTAGTGATAACTCCAATGCTATGGCTCTGAATAACTCGTTAGCTTTAACACTTCAAAAATCGCCAATATCATCACTATGGCAAGCGTTGCATTTGCAGCAGTTGCTACCGATATTGTCTGAAGTTTTACAAGATACGGACTCGCAGGTTCTATGGCCGCAAATACTGAAGACTGGTATGGAAGACGTAAGGGCGCAATTGGACCCTTCAGGTCAGGTGTTTACAGGACTTAGTAAATCAGAAGTATCAGTTGTTGTCTTATTGGCTTATCGACTATCAAAAGATACAAAAGGCCAGATGATTTCAATGCATGACCGATCGTTATTGAGTGAGGGTAACGACAGTGTGGCGCATTATATTGTAGATTTGAGACGGCATGCGCGCTTGATTAATATTGATCTTATGACAGTAAGCGACGTTAATTTACAGTGGCTATTATTGACCGCACAGCACTTGAATAGCATTCAGTTATTGGCGATTATTTCTGCGGTTCCTGTCTCTACCAATCACTCTATCAAGCGCTTGGTAGGTGCTCAGAATGCTGATAATTATCGAGAGAAGCAACAGGACGGTAGCCAAATAGATTATAATGAAAGTGAGATGAACCAGCCGACTCATAATGAGTATCGCCAATGGCTAAGTACGTTGCATACGGTGATGTTACACGATACGATAATCAGCCAAGATGAATACGATTGTTTGCTGGCAATATCAGAGCGTTGGCTCGGTATTCGACAGCTGTTTTGATGGGTATGGATCTAGTATTTGATTAATAGTGTGATGCATACTCAGTGAGAGCTGCCAAAACCATAAACACATCTGTAAATGATATAAACAAAATGAGTAGGATAGTAGAGTCGAATGAGTGATACCCAAGACCCACTAACTGTATTACAGCGCCGTGTGCAGCAACGCCAAATTCTAGCGATGATGGGTATCAATCAGTGGGTACAACCTGAGTCAGAAACCATCAATATGGCTGACATTGCGACAGCTTCGGTTGAGCAGTCAAATATTGATTCCACTGATATTGAGTCTAATAACAATGAAGTAATAGCGAGCGTTAGAGTGGTAGACACAGTTGATCAACCTTCTGGTGGTTATGATATCAATGATTATAACGCTAGCGACTATGTTGCCGATGAGTATGGTACTGATTTGCAAGCTACTACTGAACAGACGGCTAGTGAGCAAAGCCCTGTTACTTATAGTTTTGATTCCGTTGATTCAACTACGGTCAGTTCAAGTGCTGCTAGTTCAAATACTGTTAGTTCAAGTACTGGGTCTAACTATCATGACATCCCAAGTACTACATCGAACCGAACTGCTGTAACCTCTACGAATGCCCCTATTGAGCAGCCTCAATTCGCGCAGAGTAATTTTCCGCAGAGTACTAGTGATGACAGCATAAATGATGATAGCTTAAAAAAAGTAGCACCATTTGACCTGCAAGGTGGCCGCTATGGTGACTGGGTGATATTGGTTGATATCAAAGCGCTAAATAGTGACAGTCAAAAACTATGGCAAAACATCACCCAAGCGCTATCAATCACTTGCGAGACAACATCATTCCCGATTTGTGATGGTATGGATACTGCTGAGCTTGCTAATGCCAGTCTTGCAGGATATATTTTTCGAATTGGCCGAAGCGAAGAGATACAAGTTGCTGCACTAACAGCGCTACCTGATAGCCTTCAACATCCCAACCTGATCACTGTGCCGACATTAGAAGAAATGCTCGCAGACAGTGATGCTAAACGTCAGCTGTGGGAACAGATATCTCATTGAGTTGTATAAAAACTAACATCGATACCAATGCCTTTATCAACAAACTGAAATAAAAAACATCCTTTTATTTCATCATACCTAGGACTGTGATTATGCCTACAACCCCAACGTCTACAACAACTGCCACACCGCATCGCCTGCCAAATTTTTGTGCTGGACCTGCTACCATGCCAACAGCCGTATTAGAGCGCGCACAGAGCGAACTGCTTGATTGGCAAGGTCGCGGCCTATCGGTCATGGAAGTGAGCCATCGTAGCAAAGAGTATATGGCCATTACTGACAAAGCGGAAGCTAAGCTACGCACGCTTATGGAGATACCAGATAACTATAAAGTGCTGTTTTTGCAAGGTGGCGCAAGTTTGCAGTTTTCTGCGATTCCATTGAATCTGTTAAATGGCGGACGCGGTGACTATTTGACGACAGGAGCGTGGTCAGGTAAAGCAATCAAAGAAGCTAAGCGCTATGAAGCATTGGGTTTGGGCGAGATTAACTTAGTTGCGACTGGCAAAGAGAGTAACTTTACTGACGTACCAGCGCAAAGCGGTTGGAATATCAGTGAAGACGCCGCTTATTTTCATTACTGTGCCAATGAAACGATTCATGGTTTACAGATATTTGAGCCGCCACAAGTAGATGCGCCAATCATTGCTGATATGTCATCTTGTATCTTGTCACAGCCGATAGATGTGTCTAAATTTGGCATGATCTACGCCGGCGCACAGAAAAACATCGGTCCTGCAGGTCTAGTCATTGTCATTATCCGTGATGATTTGATGGGGCAGGCAAGTGAATGGTGTCCTATGCTGCTGAACTATGAGCATCAAGCTGACAAAGAGTCTATGTCTAACACGCCAGCGACGTATTCTTGGTACTTGGCTGGGTTAGTGTTTGATTGGCTAGAAGAGCAGGGCGGTGTGGCTGCTATCGGTAAAATCAATCAGCAAAAAGCCGAGTTACTTTATAAGACAATCGATGAGAGCAGTTTTTATAATAATCCAGTAGATTCTAAGTATCGTTCTATCATGAACGTGCCGTTTACTTTAGCAGACAGCAGCCTTGATAAAGTATTCCTAGAAGAGTCAGAAAAAGCTGGCTTGTTAAATCTAAAAGGTCATCGTGATGTAGGCGGTATGCGAGCCAGTATCTACAATGCCGTACCACTTGAGTGGGTACAGCAGCTGGTTGACTTTATGATTGCGTTCGAAAAAAAGCATGCATAAGTCATAATAGCCTTTAAAATAAAAGACGCTGCTTTTACAAGTTGCGTCTTTTTTTATGAGTGTATTTGTCGATGCGCAGTTTTAGGAAGAAGCGTTTAATATCTGCCGCCATTATATCTAATATCAATGATGTCGTACTGATGGATGCCGCGTAACACGGCAAACCATTAGGATGAACTACCCACTACCTTATAGGTAGGGGTTTCTTAGGTAACGCTCATACTTGACACGATATTCTGTATCAGCGGTTAAGCGAATTGACTAAGCTAACCCTGTCGCACCGACAGTTTTTGAGTGTTTAGCCAGTAGCAATCCTTGATTTAAGATGTTAATACTGGCGTTGAGGTCTCGGTCATTTTCTTGCAGGCAACTTGGACAATTCCAAGATCTTAACGACAGCGGTAATTCAGCTTTCGTTAGCAAGTGACTGCATCCTGAGCACGTTTTAGAGGATGGATACCACCGGTCTATTTTAACAAGCGTTTTACCGTACCATTCCGCTTTATATGCCAGCATGGTGGTAAAGACCGACCAAGCGCTGTCCGATATGGCTTTGGCAAGTTTCCTGTTCTTAACCATACCCTTTACATTCAAATCCTCAATAGCAATAACATCGTGGTTTTTGATGATATTGAATGAGAGCTTATGTAGAAAGTCTTTGCGGCTATTGGTTATTTTCTCGTAGACTTTAGCAACTTTAAGTTTTTGCTTTTGGTAGTTACCGCTCTCTGATAGTTTACGTTGATCCGCTTTGGCCACAGCTCTACGTTTGGCTAAAATCTTTTGTTCTCGCGCCAGTTTATCTTGCAACTTTTCCAGAAACTTAGGATTGGCAACTCTGCATCCATTTGATAAGACGATGAAGTGGGTCAGTCCTAAATCAATGCCGATATTAGAGTGAGTCTTTGGTAGTGGCTCAACGACCGTTTCAACCAATAGGCTGACGTAATACTTGTCTGATGGGGTTTTGCTTATGGTGGCACTTTTTATTAAGCCGTTTATTTTACTGGGGAATTTGGCGTTGATGTGGCCTATTTTAGGCAGTTTAACGGTGTTTTTTGTGACGGCTACCGTTCCCTTTTGATTGTTGGTGGTGTAGCTGTCTTTAATGCCTTTTTTCTTGAATTTAGGAAAACCTGAGCCTTGTTTGAAAAACTTGCTATAGGCAGCTCTTAGCTGTTGCTGTACGTTAGCCAATGCCAGGCTATCCACTTCTTTGAGCCATTCAAACTCTTTTTTGTACTGAGCTGGGGTGTTGTTTAGGGTGGTTTTAGTAGCTTTGTAATGATCAATCTTATCACCAAGCATTTTATTCCAAATAAAGCGCGTACAACCGAATGATTTAGCAAAGAATACTTGCTGATCGGCATTAGGATATATCCTAACTTTATGGGCGTTTAGAATTTGAGTGGGCATACAGACGGTGCTTATATTTCGTGCTATATTTATTATTAATAATACCACATGTAGAAATAGTTACTACCAACAATGCATTCATCCCACTACTTTAGAAGTAGGGAAATTCTGCGCTAAAGTGTTAAAAAACCTAAGTTTGTTATGATAAAATTTTGCTATAACGCTGTTTTGCTGTCAGGCTTTACGTTTTGATATTTATATTGGTTAGCATAGAGGTTTATTATAACGTCATGATAATAAAAAACGCCCTGTTAAAAGCTGTATTGCTAACCATCACCGTCAGTTTGATACCGAGCAGTATCGCTGCACCTATCACGACGACCGCGCTTGGTCACAATAGTCCTACTAAGTACATCGATGCACCTTACTTACCTTATGCCAATCCAAAAGCGCCATCAGGAGGTACGCTGTCTCTAGATGCTCGCGGTACGTTTAATAGCGCCAATAAATGGATGACCACAGGCGTCGCGATGATTGGCACAGACTATCTGTATGATACTTTGATGACTGGCTCATTAAATGAAGCATTTACCATGTATCCACAGCTGGCAAGTAAAGTGACATATGATCCAGATGATACCAGCTGGATTATCTATCATCTCAATCCTAATGCTCGTTTTTGGGATGGGTCGGGTGTGACCAGTCGCGATGTAAAAGCGACTTTTGAGGCGATATTGAACAAAGGCCCCATGTATATTCGCAGTTATCTTAGCGATATCAAAGACATTCAAATCATTAATGATCAACAAGTAAAGTTTGTCTTCGCCTCTGCTGACAACAAAGAGATTTTACTGACTGTTGGCCAGTTCCCTATATTTGCCAAGTCTTCCATTGATGCCGATTTTGAGAAAATCAGTCTGTCACCATTGATGGGTAGTGGTCCTTATAAGTTGGGACGCGTCGATGCTGGGCGTTCGGTAAGTTATATACGTGATCCCAATTATTGGGGTCGTGATTTGATGGTCAATCGTGGCCGCTACAACTTTGACATGATCAAGTTCGTTTATTATCAAAGCGATGAGATTGCCTTTGAAGGATTTAAATCTGGTCAGTACCGCTTTCGCCCCGAAAACAAAGCATCAAATTGGGTGAGTGGTTATAATTTCCCCGCAGTGAAAGCAGGTCTTATCAAAAAAGAGACCATAACCAGTCAAAACCCAGTGCCCATGCAGGCATTGGTGATGAATTTGCGCCGCCCAATCTTTCAGGACATTCGGGTGCGCCAAGCCCTAACGGCTGCTTATGATTTTGAATGGATGAATAAGACATTATTTCATGGACAGTACGAACGTTTGCAGAGCTTCTTTCACGGGTCGGAACTTGCGGCAACTGGTACACCGTCTAGTGAAGAGATGCAGGTGTTAACGCCTTTATTGTCTGAGCTTGAACCGATTCAGCGTAAAGCCGTCTTAGCAGAATGGCAGCTACCCACCAGTGATGGCAATGGCTTTAATCGACAAGGATTACTAAAAGCGCGGCAGTTATTGCTAGATGCTGGATTTTATTATGATGATATGAAGCTATATCAGCCGAATGGTCAGCCCGCCCAAATTGAGATTTTGATGACAGGCGAGACCATGGGCCGTGTCTTGTTGCCTTATATTCGTAATTTAAAACGCTTAGGGTTTGAGGCAACCTTGCGCCAAGTGGATGGGCCACAATATTATGAGCGAACGCGCCATTTTGATTATGATATGGTCGTCGATGTGTTTGCCCAAAGTCTATCGCCTGGTGCTGAGCAGGCTGCATTTTGGGGTAGTGCGGCGGCTGATGAGCCTGGCAATCACAATAGTGCTGGTATCAAAAATGCAGCCGTCGATGAGGTGGTTGCTAATCTTGGTAATGCCAAAAATCGTGACGAAATTGTACTCTATACGCAGGTGCTTGATCGGTTGTTGCGAGCGGGTCATTATGTCGTACCATTGTATGGTAAGTCTGGCACTAACGTTGCTTATTGGGACCAATACCGTCATACAGACACATTACCGACCAACGCCGTCGGCATCGATTACTGGTGGGTGGATAAAGAGGCAGAAGGACGCATCAACAAATATTTGAAGCAGTAAGCAGTACCTTTTGACAGGATTTGGTCTAGTAATAGCTGACTGCCAAACGCATAGGCTGTCACCACGCAGTAAAAGCGAGAAGTAAAATCAAAACGAAATAATTCAAAATAACGAGTAAAAAAATAACTACCGGTAAGGATTTAATATGAGTATTCGTATTCACCCCATTAAAGCATTTAGCGATAACTATATCTGGACATTGATTAATGAAAATAATAAGCAGGCGATTGTCATTGATCCAGGTCAAGCCCAGCCGGTCATTGATTATCTAGAGACGCATGAGCTCGAACTAACATCGATTTGGACGACTCACCATCATCATGATCATATCGGCGGCGTCGCAGAGTTGCAGGAATCGTATCCGATGACTCATCTGGTTGCGCATAGTGAGCATGGCGTCGATGAAGATCAAACTATCAAAGACGGTAGCACGGTGAGCGCATGGGGCTGCTCTGCGCAAGTCTGGGATGTATCAGGGCATACCGCTAGCCATATGGCCTATATTTTGGATATCGATGGGCAAAAGCATTGTTTCTGCGGTGATACGTTGTTTAGTGCAGGTTGTGGACGTGTGTTTACTGGTACGATTGAGCAACTGCATGAGAGCTTTAAGCGTTTGAACGGCTTGCCTCATGAGGCGCTACTGTATCCGGCGCATGAATATACGGCCAGTAACCTACGTTTTGGTCTATCTATTGAACCTGACAATGAATCGATGCAGCAAGCCTTAGCACGAGCAGAGGTACAAACTGAACAAGGCATGGCAACGCTACCAGTGACACTAGAGCATGAGCGCACGGTAAATGTGTTTTTACGTACACAAGAGCCGAGTGTAATCGCAGGAGTTAAATCCAAAATGCCTATCGATGATGAGAAGTCGTTAACGGTATTTGCAGCGTTACGTGAGCTGAAAAACAACTTTTAAAGTAAGTTTTTAACAAATAGTTTGCTTTTAAGCACCTATTTAATACACCACAATTCGCTGCTGAACGTCATTGCTATCTCTCTTTATTTAGGAAGTCGCCATTATGGGTCGTTATATCTTAAAAAGACTACTACTGATATTGCCGACACTATTTTTGATATTGCTTGCCAATTTTGTGATCGTACAGGCGGCACCGGGCGGGCCTGTTGAGCAGCAGCTGGCACTTATTGAGCAGGGCGCAAAAGATAATGCGCTTGGCGGTAATATTGGTGCGGGCAGTGCAGGTGGCAACGACAGTACTTATCAAGGCACGCGTGGTCTCTCTGAGGAGATGGTCGCTGCGATCAATGCTCAATATGGCTTTGATAAATCCGCTCCAGAGCGATTTTGGCTCATGCTAAAGAACTACGCTCAGCTAGATTTTGGTGAGTCGTTTTTTAAAGGGCAGTCGGTGACCGATCTTATCATAGAGAAGCTGCCAGTCTCGATATCGCTTGGGCTGTGGAGTACGTTGCTCATCTATATGATCGCTATTCCGCTAGGCGTCTATAAAGCGATGCATCATGGCTCAGGCATTGATAAAGCCACTGCTATGCTGCTAGCGATCGGACATGCAATACCTGTGTTTGTCTTCGCAGTGATTTTACTGGTTTTCTTTGCAGGTGGCAGCTATTGGAATATCTTTCCATTACAGGGACTGACGTCCGAAAATTTTGATCAGCTAAGCGCGCTTGGTAAAGTAAAAGATTATTTTTGGCATTTGGCGTTACCGCTGCTGGCAAGTACTGTAGGCGGTTTTGCAGGTTTGACCTATCTGACCAAATTCAGCTTTTTAGAGGAGCTGGGCAAACAGTATGTACTCACTGCTCGTGCTAAAGGCTTAGGTGAGCGTCAAGTACTATACGGACATGTTTTTCGCAATGCGATGTTGATTATTATCGCAGGTATTCCGGCCGCTATCGTTGGTATCTTCTTTGCCGGTAACTTTTTGATTGAAATTATCTTTAAACTTGATGGCCTCGGTTTGCTAGGTTTTGAAGCCATTCAACAACGCGATTATCCAGTGATATTTGGCACACTATTTATCTTTACCTTAGTGGGGCTGCTACTGCAGTTAATCAGTGATTTGAGCTATCACTTAATCGATCCTCGTATTGACTTTGAGGGGCGCTAATGTCAAATAATCAACCTTCACCAAATCGCAGTACTATTAATAGCGAACCAGATAAAGCGCCAATGCCTGAGCAGCTATCTACCACAAAAAAGCAACGCTTGAACCCTATCTGGCAAGCACGACTCAATCGCTTTCGTCAAAATAGACTTGGGGTGATATCGCTGTTTGTTTTCGCAGTGATATTTGTTATTTGTATGGCAGCTAACGTCATTGCCAATGACAAACCTTTACTGGTTCAATATCAAGGCGATTATTACTTTCCGGTATTAAAGGCCTATCCTGAAACGACATTTGGCGGTGTATTTGAGACCGAAACCAATTATAAAGACCCTGCAGTGCAGTCGCTGATTGATGAGCAAGGGTTTTATATGATGCCGCCTATCCCGTTTGCCGACCAGACGCCCAACGTCGAGCTTGGTTTGCCTTATCCAGCAGCACCCAATGCTCAGAACTGGCTTGGCACTGATGATATGGGGCGTGATGTGCTGGCACGGATACTTTATGGTATGCGAGTGTCGTTACTGTTTGGTTTGGCCTTGACCCTTGCGGGCGCACTGATTGGGATTATCGTTGGTGCGGTACAAGGTTATTATGGTGGCTGGGTAGATCTGGCAGGGCAGCGATTTATGGAAGTGTGGGGCGGTATGCCTCAGCTGTTTATGATTATTATTTTGGTCAGTCTGTTTAGTCCTAGTATTATTATGCTGTTCGCCATGATGCTGTTGTTCGGCTGGATGGGACTGGTTGGTTTGGTACGGGCAGAGTTTTTGCGAGCTCGTAACTTTGACTATGTGCGAGCTGCACGCAATTTAGGCGTTTCGGACAGCCAAATCATGCTCAGACATATCTTACCCAATGCATTAGCTTCTAGTTTGTCGCAGTTGCCATTTATTCTAACGGCCAATATTATCGCTTTGACTGCGCTGGATTTCTTGGGATATGGATTGCCACCTGGCTCGCCGTCTCTTGGTGAGCTAATGGTACAAGGGAAGAACAACCTTGATGCACCATGGCTTGCCTTGTCAGGATTCTTTAGTTTGACCTTTATTTTGTCATTGCTCATCTTCGTCGGCGAAGCGCTGCGTGATGCATTTGATCCGAGGCGTTCTTAATATGATTAAAAATATTATCGCCACCGAGCACAGCAACGCACCAAATGAAACCCCTAATCGTGCACAAGATAAGCTTATGCTAACTGTAGATAGATTAACTATCACGACGACTACAGGTGTCCAGTTGGTCGATGCGCTGTCTTATGAGCTAAGACAAGGGCAAACTTTGGCTATCGTTGGTGAGTCAGGCTCTGGCAAGTCAATTGCCAGTCTTGCGCTACTAGGTCTGTTACCAGACAGCCTCACCGTTACTGGTGAGGTGCAGCTGGCAAGTACAATAGGCATGTCGACCTTGCCCATAGCGAATAATAAAGCGCGTAACGCTGCACTACGGTCTATTCGTGGACAGCGGATTGGTATGGTGTTTCAAGAGCCAATGACCGCATTAAACCCGTTGCATACGGTCGCTAAACAAATTTCTGAATCGTTGCGTCTAAGCGGCGTACCTAAAAAGCAATGGCGAGACACCAGCATTGCTTTGCTAGATGACGTCAATATTGCAGATCCTGCTGACAAATTGAATCGTTACCCACATGAGTTATCGGGTGGCCAGCGTCAGCGAGTGATGATTGCCATGGCATTGGCTCAGAAGCCTGATATTCTAATTGCTGATGAGCCAACGACTGCGCTCGATGTTACTTTGCAGCATGAGATTTTAGCGCTACTAGATGATCTCAAACGCAAGCACAATATGGCGATGATATTAATCAGTCACGATCTCAATCTGGTCAAGCGCTATAGTGATGAGGTCATCGTTATGCGCCAAGGTCAAACGATTGAACAGGGTAAAACATCTTCGGTATTTGATCAGCCTAAAGCCGATTATACTCGCACACTTATCAAGCAAGACTTTGGACAAGCATTAACTATAAAAGACGATAAAGCAGATAAACAATCAAGCGTACTAGAAGTGAAACGCCTTAACGTACAGTTCCCAATTGAAAAAGGTCTGTTTGGTGGTAGCAAGCGCTGGTTTGACGCGGTTAAAGATGTCGATATGACACTGCAAAAAGGTCAGGCATTGGGTATCGTTGGAGAATCTGGCTCTGGTAAAACCACCATTGCACTGGCGCTTAGCCAATTGCTAAGCAACCAAGCACGTGTGAATGGGCAGATAGTGGTCAATGATCAAGATATCTCAACATTGTCCAAAAAAGCGCTACGTAACTTCCGCTCGCAGATACAGATGGTATTTCAAGATCCATTTGCTAGCATTAATCCGCGTATGACGGTCATGCAAATCGTTGAAGAGGGATTGTTGGTACAAGGCGTAGCTAAGGTCGCCCGTCAGCAGGCGGTGTTAGACAGCCTTACTACGGTATATTTGCCTTTAGCATTTGCGCAGCGTTATCCGCATGAGCTTTCAGGTGGCCAGCGTCAACGCGTGGCACTGGCGCGCGCACTTATTATGAAGCCAAGCTTACTTATATTAGATGAGCCGACCTCTGCGCTCGACAGTACCACACAGGTCACAGTAGTTAGTTTGTTACGTGAAATACAAGAAAGACTGCAAGTCAGCTATGTCTTTATCAGTCACGATCTCAAAGTAGTACGGGCACTGTGTCAGCATATTATGGTATTGAAACAAGGCACTTGCGTAGAATCTGGACGTACCGAAGATCTTTTCAATCATCCACAACATACTTACACTCAGCAACTGTTAAAGGCAAGTACTGACTAGTTTAAACGACTTACTGTAGCCACTTAGATTGATCAATAAAATTAAGCGACTAAAATAAGCGGCTTGGTATAAAATTGACACATCACAGTTCATAATAATAGCGACATAACGAAAAAAGCAGTGGTACAATAATTTTAGAGAGCTGCCCATTTTATAATGCTGTGATACGTATCTTTATACATTCTGGCGCTCGTAAATTAGTAATATTTAACTGGCTGCCCAAAACGGTCTTTATTGCAGTTAAAATCATCATTAAAAAGGATTTTTGTGCTCATGAAAACACAAAACAGTATTACTAAATTGGTAAAGAACAACAGTTTGCAGCATGCTGGTTATTTGGCTGTCGCTAAGACTCGGGCAAAGGTATTAAAAGCAGTATCTTATGTGATACCTATCAGAAGACCGATGTTATTCGTTGGTGAGACTGCCTGCGATGAGCTATGCGATATGCTTATCAATGAAGGCAATACTAATGTGTTTATTGTCACGGATACAGTGCTCAACGAACTGGGCATACCTGCGAAAGTCACTGATTATCTAGATGCGAAAAATATCAGTTACCACATCTATGATGGCATTACGCCAGATCCTACTTTTAAAGTAGTTGAAGAAGGGCTACGTCAATCTATAGAGACCAATTGTGATTCTATCGTAGCTATTGGTGGCGGTTCAGTGATCGATGCTGCCAAAATGATAGCTATGTCTCAAGGCAACAAGTGCAAGCCAAAGCAGCTAGTCGGTATTCTTAAAGCAAGAAAGCCTGCGACGCCGCTATACTGCGTACCAACGACGGCTGGCACAGGTTCAGAAGCGACGCTTGGCGCAGTAGTATCGGATGATAAAACGCATCAAAAAGCATTGTCTATCGATCCAAGAATGGTACCGCTAGCCGCAGCGATTGACCCAGTTATTATGAAAGGCATGCCAGCCCATATTACAGCAGATACTGGCATTGATGTATTGACCCATGCCTTAGAAGCATGGATGAGTGCCAATGCTAGCGTAGAAACGGATTATTATGCAGCCTCTGCCGTAAAATCTGTTATGCATTATCTACCACTAGCTTATAAAGATGGTGGTAACCTAAAAGCAAGAGAAGAGATGGGTATCGCTGCTCATTATGGCGGGATAGCCTTTAACAAAGCAGGTTTGGGTTATGTGCATGCTATCGCGCATCAGTTAGGCGCTTACTATAGTATTCCTCATGGTCGTGCCAACGCCATCGTGTTGCCTTATGTGCTCGACGTCAATCGCAAAGCGAGCAAAAAAAGACTGGCTGCATTGGCTAAAAGAACCGGTATGGTACAGGATGGTCAAGCAGCCAATGGCGATAGTGAGATAGCAGATCACCTTATCACCCAAGTTAGAGACTTGATTGCAGATCTAAATATTGACCCGACTGTCAATGGTATGCAAACTAGCGACTTTGATGAGATTGCAAAGGCAGCTGCAAAAGAGGTCAGCGATACTTATGCCGTGCCAACCTATCTGTCAGCAGCTGAAATCAAAGAAATTCTAACGAAAATTAAGCAGGTAAGTGATGAACGTGCTGATAGTAATAATGAAACAGCGTCATAGTTTTTGATAGGGCTAATGATATTAAAATAAAAAAGTCTATTACTCTTTGGAGGATAGGCTTTTTTAATGCATTGAGATAACAAAGCTTTCGTCTTATTCCTATAGTTAACTCATACTAAAATATATAATCATTATCAAATAATCGTTTAATTTATCTTGTGATTACACTCAGTTGCTAAAAATTATCTTAATAAACTGTAAATATATAACAGTATAGGAATGTTTCAGTGACACAAAAGCGTTAGGATGTTTAAAGGATATTACGCTTAGGAGATTTTTATGAATCGCATATTACCATCTAAAATCATAGGGTTAGTTATCATAGCGAGTAGTACGATTTACGCAGGCTGCGCATCAACTGAAAACAGCTCTACTGTAAAGAACACAACTGCCGCTAACCCATATGCACCGACCACACCAGGATTAGCAGTAGCCACGGTAGCGGGTGGGTGTTTTTGGTGTGTTGAAGCAGGTTATGAAAAAATCCCTGGCGTGGTAGAAGTCGTGTCTGGTTATACGGGTGGCACCGCTGAAAACCCAACCTACAAGCAGGTGTCGGCAGGTGGTACTGGGCATACAGAAGCGGCGCAGGTGTATTATGATCCTAAGAAAATTACTTACAATGGCATAGTACAGGCGCTATGGAGAATCGCTGATCCTACTGATGATAAAGGACAGTATGTTGATCGCGGCACACAGTATCGTCCAGCAATTTTTTATAACAATGCGCAAGAAAAGCAAATTGCAGAAGCGGCCAAGCAATCACTGCAAGCCTCTGGTGTGTATGACAAGCCAGTAGTGATTGAGATTGTTCCTGCTAGCACTTTTTATCCTGCTGAAGAGTATCATCAAGATTATTATAAAAAGAACCCGATACGCTATAAAGCTTATACCTTCAATTCTGGTCGCTATCAATTTATCGAGAGTGTCTATGGTAAAAACTATGAGCTTGATTTTAGTAAGTTTACGCCCGAAGCAGATAGCACACAGCAAGTGACGTCAAATAACACAGCGGATAACAAAGTAAGCAAAGGGTTTAACCCAGATACATTCGTAAAACCTTCACAAAATGCGCTAAAGAAGTCCCTTAGTGACATTCAGTACAAAGTCACCCAAAAAGAGGGTACTGAGCGCGCCTTTGATAATGAGTATTGGGATAACAAAGAGCCTGGATTATATGTAGACGTCGTATCTGGCGAGCCACTGTATTCTTCGCGTGATAAATATAAATCTGGTACGGGTTGGCCGAGTTTTACTCGCCCATTGGATACGAGCTTAGTGATTGAAAAGCCAGATCGAGGGATATTTGGAACCCGTACTGAAATTCGTAGCCGTTACGCGGACTCACATGTGGGCCATGTATTTGATGATGGTCCAGCACCGACAGGCAAGCGCTATTGCATGAACTCAGCAGCACTTCGCTTTATTCCGCTTGCGGATATGGAAGCTGAAGGTTATGGCAATTGGGTAGATGATGTAAAACCAATTGGTTAGTACTATTTTTCCATCACTCAGTCAAATAAAAAGGACGCATCATATGCGTCCTTTTTATTTGGTTGTTATTCACAACAGCCTAATCAATTAACAGCGACTTAAAACGCTGGTTGACGTTTAGGTACCGCACCCAAAAATTCATTACGGGCTTGATTGTTGTGTTGATATTCACCAAGCATCGCGGTACTACGCGTGGTTGAATGTTGTTTGCTAACACCGCGCATCATCATACACATATGCGAGGCATCCATGACGACTGCTACACCGCGGCAGCCAGTAACATCCATAATGGTCTGCGCAATCTGCTCACTTAGGTTTTCTTGTATTTGCAAACGACGGGCAAACATATCGACGATACGGGCAAATTTTGACAGTCCCAGTACTTGGCCGTCAGGTAAGTAGCCGATATGAGCGACACCATGGAACGGTAGCATATGATGCTCACACAGTGAATAAAACTCAATGTTCTGTACCAGTACCAGCTCGCGATTCGCTGATGGAAACACAGCATCATTGACCACTTCATCTATACTTTGATGATAGCCTTGGGTCAGATGGGCAAAGGCCTTTGCAGCACGTACAGGCGTATCTAGCAAACCCGGACGATCTAAGTCTTCGCCAGTTGAAGCAATCAGTTGGCGATAAGATTCGGTACTTTCTTTATAATCTGGGGTTATGATGGGGGTGTTACTCATAAGTTTGGCAGCCATCCAAAATGTGGGTGTAGCTTAACGTTGAATCCTATCATGTGAGGATTCTTATAAAAATTGTGCAAGCTGGGAAGGGCTGTGATTATACTCGAAATCTGCTGAACTTCATACTGCTGTGGCTAGCAGTTGAGTCTTTAATCAATAAAGGAGCGTTTGGTGCTTAATCGAAACGGTTGTAGTGTTAATATTCGAAGTGCGATTTTTTCATAAAATAAGCAAACTACTATAGCCTGAGTATTTTATCTTGAAGCGTTGATGCTAAAATGCAATCTAATAACTCACGAAAAACTCTCATTGTCGATACTACTTCAAGTGATAAGTTGCTATTAGTCATTTTGACGTTATTAGTTGTTTGTATCAGTCGATCTAATAACAAGAACCAAATACAGTTTACGACTGTTTACTTAAATTAATTCGTGTATAATAACTCATCTTTTCATTTGTACTATTTAGTAGTCTCAATCTTCTAATTACTCTAAATAAATTCTTATTCTAAATCATCTCGATTGATTCAAAAGGAAATCTTATGCTATTGCAAGGACAACGATTTGTCGTAACTGGCATCGCAAGTAAACTCTCTATCGCTTGGGCTATCGCAGAAGCGCTGCACCGCGAAGGGGCATCACTAATTCTGACTTACCCGAATGACAAAATCAAAAAACGCGTCGATATGGCCGCTGAAAAATTTGAAGCAGATTTGGTTCTAGAATGTGACGTAGCTTCTGATGAGTCAATTGCTGCGTGCTTTAAGCAAGTGACTGCTCATTGGGGCGACGGTATTGATGGTGTGGTACATGCCATTGGTTTTGCACCTATGGATCAGTTGGATGGGGATTTTGTTAGCGCAACGACTCGTGAAGGCAGTCACATCGCGCATGATATCTCTAGCTATAGCTTCGTTGCATTGGCTAAAGCGGCTCGTGAATTACTAGCGATGCGCCATGGTTCTATGTTGACACTGACTTATGAAGGTAGCATTTCAGTATTGCCAAACTATAATGTCATGGGTATGGCAAAAGCCAGTTTAGAAGCCAGTGTTCGTTATTTAGCAACGTCTATGGGCGGTGAAGGTATCCGTGTTAATGCGATATCTGCAGGTCCTATCCGCACGCTAGCGGCTAGTGGTATCAAATCTTTCCGTAAAATGCTCGATATCAGCGAAAAAATTGCGCCATTACAACGCAATATCACACAGACAGAAGTAGGTAACGCTGCGTTATTCTTATTGTCGCCGTGGGCATCTGGTATCACAGGTGAGATTATGTTCGTTGATGCGGGTTTCAATACAGTTGCTATCAGCGAGCAGTTGATGATGCTTGATGAACCAGCACAGTAATTGTTATAGATGATTCGTTTGATAATAGAAAAGACAGCCAAATGGCTGTCTTTTCTAGTTATACTATGAGTCTTTTTGGCTACGTGCTTTTTGGCTGCGTGCCTTTGGACGAGGGATATGATAACCAAGTTACCAAAGTGGATACTATGGGGCGGGGCGGTATTGGCCTTTAGTGCTGGTTGCGTGAATACGACGGCGTTAATGGGGTTTGCCAACTTATCAGTGTCGCACGTCACGGGCAATGTGAGCTTGTTTGCAGCGGCAATCGCTCATTCAGACGCGCGTAGTATTTTATATATTGGTACCTTGTTGCTGTCCTTTTTGGCAGGGGCTATACTAAGCGGCTTTGTCATTGGACAGACATCATTGAAACTCGGTCGTCGTTATGGACGAGCGCTATATCTAGAAGCAGCACTACTGTTGGTTAGCTATTGGTTGTATCAGCAGCATGATTACTTAGGACAATTAGCAGCAGCAATGGCATGTGGACTGCAAAATGCGATGGTGGCAACTTATAGTGGGGCGGTCATTCGGACCACCCACTTGACAGGGCTGACCTCAGACATGGGGGCGGCAATTGGTAATTGGCTTGCTGGTCGTTCTATTAGTAAGCCAACCTTAGGGTTTCAAGCCATTATCTGGTATTGTTTCTGCGGTGGTAGCGCAGTAGGCGCTTTCTTGTTTGCAAAAGTCAGCTATGATGCTTTGTTTGTTCCCATCGCCATTGTATCGACAGCAGCATTTGTATACAACTATGTCTCAGATCATCTGCCAGAGGTGAGAGAACCAAAAAAAGATAGGCGCTTATCATAGTGATAAACGCCTATCGTGCCTATTATTAACTGTATTGGTTTTTTGCATGTTTATTTAGGTGTAGAATAGCGAGCTATCAAAACATGCTTTGGTCTTATTCTTTATGATCTTCGTGCTCATGCATCCCTTGCATCATATCGAGCATAGAGTCGTCAGTACGTTGTTGATCTTCTTTGGCTAGGCCATCTTGATTGATGTCTTTTGGTGCCATTTTGGTCGTTGAGTCCGTTTTATTTGCGTTTGTCATAAAGTACTCCAGTGTTTTTATTTACTTCTTAATAGAGATGTTTTAATTAAATCTTTATTCGTTGACGCTCGTATTTATTAGCGCTTGGCTTTTATTTAACTTACCTAGTATGCAATGTGGTCATAGTCTTGTACATATACAGAGTACACTTGTTTAGTGACTATGTGTAACTGATGCTGCACTTAACGATGCAACTAATAATGAAGCCAGTTACATGGCTAATGACGAAGTTTACGAATTACTAGCATAAGTTGTAAAAAGACGAGTTTCGACGTATATATTTTAAGTGATATTTGTAGATAATTAGATTTACCTCAGTGGTCATGTGTATTATCAAAATACACTAACCGACAATTTATGTTTTATTTTTAGGTTTCTTACACCGTCTTTGATTCAATAAGGACATTCTATGTCAGAGCAAAAGCTAGATAGCCATCTTCCTAATGATGGTAATGAATATTTATTTACTGATACCTTCCCAAAAGGTACAGGAAAAGGGTTAATTGTGGTCGCTATTGCCGCGATTATTGCGTTGATTATTTATAATGTGTTGCCGTTCGATATCAATGCTAATAAAGGTCTCGCAGTCCTGTTTTTCATTGGGGTGCTTTGGCTTACAGAAGCTGTGCACGTCACCATAACAGCGCTACTTGTCGTAGTAATCGGTGCCTTGGTTGGCATACCAGACTTCGATGCTGAAATCGGTCTGCAAAGCTTTGCCAATCCTACTATTTATCTGTTCTTTGGTGGTTTTGCTTTGGCAGCAGCATTGCATGTGCAGCAGCTAGACAAAAAGATCGCACTAAAGATTCTATCGATGTCTGGTGGCAAACTGAGTACAGCTGTATTTTTGATATTTGGTGTGACGGCATTTTTATCGATGTGGATATCAAATACCGCTACGGCTGCGATGATGCTCCCGTTGGCACTCGGTATCTTGACGCAAGTTGATCGTGAAAAAGACCGCGGTACGTTTGTATTTGTACTATTAGGTATTGCTTATTCAGCAAGTCTGGGTGGTTTGGGTACGATTGTTGGTTCGCCGCCCAATGCCATTGCTGCAAAAGCACTCGATATTGCCTTTGTAGACTGGATGAAGTTTGGTATTCCAATGATGTTGGTACTGTTACCATTATTGTTGGGTGCGATGTATGTGTTCCTAAAGCCGAACCTAAATCGTACTATTGTCCTCGTTGATGATGCGCCGATTGCTTGGAACAAGCCACGTATCGTCACTATCATCGTCTTTATCGTTACGGCATTGAGCTGGATATTCTCCAAAAAGATCGGAGCAGCTTTAGATATCACGGATACTGATGCTATCGTTGCACTAACAGCAGCGGCAGCAGTAGTGAGCTTAGGGCTAGTGTCTTGGAAGCAAGTATCAGACAATACGGATTGGGGTGTGCTCATGCTTTTCGGTGGTGGTATTGCGCTATCGACAATTCTGAAAGTATCTGGGGCGTCTTTGGTACTAGGGGAAACTGTAGCAACTGCGCTGTCTTCTGCACCACTTATCATTGTGATGATGGCAGTCTCAGCATTTATTATTTTCTTGACAGAATTTGCTTCTAATACTGCCTCGGCAGCATTGTTAGTGCCTGTATTTGCCGCTATTGCAGAGCAGATGGGTTTGCCACATGAGGTGCTCGTATTGGTCATCGGTATTGGTGCATCGTGTGCGTTTATGTTGCCAGTTGCCACACCGCCAAATGCTATTGTGTTTGGTACAGGTTTGATCAAGCAAACAGAAATGATTCGTACAGGTATCATATTAAACATCATTGCTACTATCGTTATCGGGCTATGGGCGTACTTTTTCTTGATATAATCAAGTAGTCATTAAAATCCTAGTCATATCTGCTTAGTATAAATGAAACCCCAATGTTCAAGACAAATTGAACGTTGGGGTTTTTTATCGCTTATCATACGAGCTAGCGGTATAGAATGTTTATTATTAACGTCATCTTATTAAATGGATTTGATCACATGACACAGTACTTATTAAAAGCAACTGTTCTGATATTACTAGGCGCAATTGCTGTGGTAATAGTATTTATAGCAAAATATTGGGCACCTGATCGTACCGTCGCTGAGTTAACACAATGGCAACTACCCAACAGCGAATTTATAGACATACAAGGTATGCAGGTGCATGTAGTGCAGTCAGCTAATTGTCATACACACCGTGGCGATGCAGCCGAAAAAAACCGACCCGAAACAATCGTTTTATTGCATGGTACATCGGCAAGTTTGCATACATGGGAAGGTTGGACTAAGGCGCTGTCTGATCAATACTGTGTCGTGAGCATGGATTTGCCAGGGTTTGGTTTGACAGGTCCTTATGTGGACGAGAGCACGCAATATAGTAGCGAAAATTATGCGGCGTTTGTCATTGAAGTACTTAATCATTTGAAGCTGGACCGTGTCACGCTAGCTGGTAATTCATTAGGAGGTAAGGTAGCGTGGCGCACCGCCGCTTTGTATCCTGAGCGTGTCAACCGATTGATATTGGTAGACTCAGTTGGTTATCCAGCAACCCCAAAACATGTTCCTATTGGTTTTAAACTTGCTAAATATCCAATGATGTCACCAATTTTAAATCGTATCCTACCCAGAAGTGTTGTTGAGAAAAGCGTTTTAAGTGTGTATGCAGACAATAGCAAAGTAAACGATGCCTTAGTTAATAGATACTATGAATTGACCTTGCGCCAAGGTAATCGGCAGGCTTTGAGTCGTCGCCTAAATGAGACTGATGATGACAGTGATCAAGCTCAAATAAAGCAGCTGGACATACCGACTTTGATCTTGTGGGGTGCAAAAGATGATCTTATTCCTGTAGGAAATGCCGCGTTATTTCATAGAGATATACGTAATAGTCAGCTTAAAATATTTGATAACTTAGGTCATGTACCGCACGAAGAAGATCCGTTAGCAACCGTTGACGTTGTAAAGCAGTTTTTAATTAGTGAGTCAGGAAATGGATAACTTAGAAAAGAAACAGATAACAACCATCGCTGCGATTTCAGATATTCATAGTAATATCTACGCTCTTGAAGCTGTGCTTGCCGATATAAGATATCGAGATGTTGATCAGATTGTCAATCTTGGTGATATTTTATACGGGCCAATAGCACCTCATGCTACCTATGAGCTATTAATGGCAAATCGAGATGATATTATTACCATTAGAGGCAATCAGGATAGGCAGATTTATGAAGCCACTACGGCAGAAATTGCTAATAATCCAACCATGGGTTTTATTATCAAAGATCTCTCTAAAAAAGCGATTGAATGGATGCGGTCTTTGCCATTTTATTTTCATGTCAGTGAGGATGTATACCTCTGCCATGGTTCGCCGACCGATGACATGATATATTTACTAGAGGATATCGAAACGGGTCAACCAATAGTGCGTAATGATGCGACTATATTGGCGTTACTTGATGGTATTGATAATGATGTTATCTTATGTGGTCATACACACATCCCGCGTACAGTAGTACTGTCGTCAGGACAAACTATTGTGAATAGTGGTAGCGTTGGCTATCCAGCTTACGAAGACGATTTGCCTATTATTCATAAGATGCAAACGTATTCGCCTCATGCTAATTATGCTCTTATCAAATGTATTGAGACTCAACAAGGTAAACATTGGCAAACTGAGCATGTCAGGGTCGCTTATGACCATGAAGCAGCAGCAAATATGGCTCTAAGAAACGGACGTGAAGATTGGGCATTTGCATTGAAGACGGGTAGAGTGATTCCAGTATGACAGTACTTAAAAACGTTCTATCCTAGCAATGACAGCATTACCTTTAGATTAACTATGGGTTTTTATTTAATAGAGATTACGTAAAATGCTAACACTATATATGGTTCAATTGGGCGGCCGTCCTAAAGGCCGTCTGATTGAGCAACACGATATTTTCTTTGGTGCAGCCAGTCAAGTGAGTGACTTGATAGGAGATATCAATGAACATTGGCCTGAGGTAAAAAATAAATGGCATATTGATTCGTATCGAGCGATTGCCAAAGTGGGTAGTTATGCCATTAAGTTAATTGAACCAAGTCAGCAATTAAAGGCTGCTGCTGACTTAAAGTTATTCTTTATCAATCTAGGTGGCTATCAGCAGGACAGTTTTGAAGAATTCCATTATAAGCTACTCATCGTTGCACCTAACCAAGCTGACGCGATCAAACAAGCAAAAAAAAGTGATTTTTATAAGCAATCTACTTTTAAAGATAAAACGTCACCTTTCAATGCAGCTTCTCATATTGATGATAAGTTTGCAGTAGATATAGATGACATATATAACGTAAATGATCTTATCTCCAATGTTCAGCTTTCGATTGAGCCTATTAGTGATACAGATGAGCTGAATGCTAAAGAAGACAAAGAGTACGTCGGCTATCTAAGCATCAAGAATTTAAAGAAATTGGCGCTATAATAGATTTATCTAAATTTCATAAAAGTAACTCAATACACGCTTGATTAAATAAACCTAATGGACAGCTTACGAGAGCAATCAGGACTCGACTAACTTGAATCATACCCCAATTACCCCCATAATCTAACCAATTCTACATAATAAATAGCCTAAGCAAATATGCCCAATACTTCTAAGCCCAATATTCCTGAAAACAGCGATTCAGATACATCTACTGTAAATGAAACTCAAGATACTAAGAAGCCAGCAGTACCACTGGCGGATCTACCAGTACTTGCCAAGGATAGCTATTACTTAAGCCGTCTTGAACGTGAGCTGGCACGTGCTGCTGTGCCTAAGAATAAAAAATCTAATCATGATTCTGAGCAAGAAAAGAAGCTAGATGATGTACTCGCTAAAAAACGTGCTCAGTACGAGAAAATAAAAATGCGTTCTCAAGAAGCTGTGCAGGCACGTATTGATAGCATTCCAAGTGATTTACCTGCCAAGCTAAATCTGGATCTGCCTGTTAGCCAACGCGCAGAAGACTTAGTACAAGCGATTATCGATAATCAAGTTATTATCGTTGCTGGTGAGACGGGTTCTGGTAAAACGACGCAGTTGCCTAAGCTTGCGATGTTAGCAGGGCGCGGTATTACAGGGCAGATAGGGCATACACAGCCGAGACGATTGGCTGCTCGTAGTGTGGCAAACCGTATCGCAGAAGAGCTAGGTGAGCCATTAGGTAATACCGTCAGTTTTAAGATTCGCTTTAATGAGCAAGGGACAGCGCAATCTGTTGTAAAGCTCATGACGGACGGTATTTTACTAGCTGAACTAGGTCACGATCGGTTTTTGAGTAAGTACGATACGATTATTATCGATGAGGCGCATGAGCGTAGCTTAAATATCGATTTTATTATGGGTTATCTCAAAAAGATGCTGCCCAAGCGCCCAGATTTAAAAGTCATTATTACGTCAGCTACCCTAGATACTAAGCGCTTTAGTGAATACTTCAGCCGTTATGACAATAAGCTCAAACGGCAAGTTCCTGCGCCTATTTTTAATGTAGAAGGGCGTAGCTTTCCAGTAGAAGTCCGTTATCGTCCGTTGACAGATGAGCCAGTGAACAGCTCAGAAGATGACAGCTACGATGATTTTGAAGAGAACCTGCCGCGCGCTGTGGTTGCTGCGGTCGAAGAGTGCTTTAGCGACGCGCAGAGTAAAGGTCACGCCGATCAGGCTGATATTTTGATATTTGCTGCAACTGAAGCTGAGATTCGTGAGACGCAGGAAGTGCTTGAGCGTCATGGCCCTCGCCATACAGAAGTACTGCCATTGTTTGCACGGCAGACTTATGAAGAGCAGCAGCGTATCTTTCAACCATCGGGTCGAGGTCGCCGTATTGTTATCGCGACCAATGTTGCTGAGACCGCATTAACCGTACCGGGTATTCGTTATGTGATTGACTTGGGTTTTGCGCGGATTTCGCGTTACTCATATCGCTCACGCGTACAGCGTTTACCGATTGAAGCAATTTCACAAGCAGCGGCTAATCAGCGTAAAGGTCGCTGTGGGCGTGTTGCTCCAGGTGTTTGTATTCGTCTTTATAGTGAAGAAGATTTTAGTGGCCGCCCTGAGTTTACTGAGCCTGAGATTTTACGTACTAACTTAGCGTCAGTAATCTTGCAAATGGCCAATCTACGTCTAGGTAGTGTGGATGACTTTGAATTCATTGAGCCGCCTGATAGCCGATTGGTTACTGATGGTCATAAACTGCTAGATGAATTGGGCGCTATTACTTCTAAGAAAGACATTGCTGCTCAAGACAAAGCTAACAAGCCAAAAGCGAGAAAAGGGCTTGATCACCTACGTTTGACAGCGACTGGTCAGAAAATGGCACGTATGCCAATCGATCCAAGGCTGGCACGTATGCTGGTGGCTGGTTCTGATTTTGATTGTATTCGTGAAATGCTGATCGTTGTGGCCGCGCTTGCTGTACAGGATCCACGCGAGCGTCCTGCCAATAAACGTACACAAGCGGATCAAAAGCATGCGGTCTTCCGTCAAGACGACTCTGACTTTTTGTTTTATCTGAGCCTATGGAAGGCGCTGTTTGAAAAAGATGAAGACGGCAATAAACTGTCTGGTAATCAGCGTAAGCAGTTTGCTAAGAAAAACTATTTAAGCTTCCC
>Ga0208015_1000387_pt1 | contig 25079 bp, 33 predicted proteins | sample 26BtaG_FD_184101 | JGI IMG/M metagenome (GOLD analysis project Ga0208015, IMG submission 184101) | Marine viral communities from Cariaco Basin, Caribbean Sea - 26B_WHOI_OMZ_CsCl (SPAdes) (version 2) | ecosystem: Environmental > Aquatic > Marine > Oceanic | place: Caribbean Sea: Cariaco Basin...
AAAACATATATGGAAACCAATTCTTCATCTGGAGATGGTACTCTTACAGTCCTTTCTGATGAAAACTTTTCTGGTACTAACAAATATGTGTTAATAGGAGAATTTGCAGACGGGCAATCTGAATTAATAGCTTTTACCAGTGCTACTGGAAATGTCTTAACTTTGGGAGCTAATACAGCTCAAGACCATCCTAAAGGAACTCCTGTCTATTTAATTCAGGCTAACCAAGTTGATTTTTACCGATCTGCAACTATTGATGGAACTTATACTACTCTAGCTAAAGTAGATATTTTTGCTGAGAGTGAGTATACTTATTATGACGATACTGCAAATACTACTGGTTTTGCAAAACCTATTTTTTATAATAGTGGGGCTGCTGCTAATTATGGAAGTTTCTATGAGATTATTAAATATAGTGGAAGTGTTAGAAAAACAAGAGGATTTGTTAAAGATGTAGCTGTAGATGAAATGAACGCATTTGTTGATGATGATTTAACAGAAGATTATTTAGATAGGCAAATTATAGTTTGTGATGAGATTTTAAGAGATGAAAAGATTAAATGGAAAGAAGAAACTTATGAGTTATCAGTACAATCAGAGGTAGGTATTACTGAATATGATTTATCATCTTATGTCAAAGATGATGATACTATTAGCAGTATTTTATTAGCTAAAATGGGAAAGAAAGATATTACTCCGATTCTAAGAGATGATATGGCTGATATTAAGGAAGATGCTGTTAAAACTACTCTAGCAGTAGCTATAACAGCAACTACTGATACTACAATAACACTTACTGATTCAGGAGATTTTGCGGATGATGGTGATATTTTAATAGAAGGAGATTCTATTTCTTACACTGACAATAATAGAACAACTAATGTTTTGTCTGGAGTAACTGAAATTAGTGCTACTCATGCTATAACTTCTACAGAAGGGGCAGATATGGAAGTATGGCAAGGAGCTGATACTGGTAAACCTGATTATCTAACTATAGTTGATGGAGTAATGAAAACATATCCAGTAATAGATGATACTGATGATGATTTAATTATATCATTGGATATAGCAAAGATATTTGATGCTATAACTCTTGATTCTGACGAACTCGCTTTTCCTTCTTATCTTTATATATCATATCTCAAGTATGCGATTGCTAGAAAGAGGGGAGATGGTGATTTATCAAACCTGCAAACAGAGTTTTGGGGAATGGTTAATAAACATAAGAAGAAAGATATTTCTCCTGTTAATCGCAATTTTACCCCTACAGGCGTATTTTACAATTCAAGCAGGAGAGGAAGAATAAGTGGCAACTCTAGTCGTTAATTTTAGATATGATTAAAGAATATGTATTTAATGAAATACTGGGTGGCTTCAACCCTGATGTAATAATTGCTAACAAACCATCAGCTTTATATAGGGGATTAAACTTAGATTTAGAAAAAGAGCCTGGTTCTATTAGAAAGCGTAAGGGAAGTGCTATATTTGGCTCACAAATCACTTCTGGGAAGGATGTTCTAGGTTTATATGATTTTATTAAGAGTAATGGTACAAGAGTACCTCTAGCTGTTTTAAACAACGCTGGTGATACACAATCAGTAGTTCATTATTATAGTGCTGGTTGGAACGCTTCTGGGCTTACTGATTTAACTGCTTCTAAAAATCCATCCTTTGAAACTTTTTTAAATTATTGTTTTGCAACTAATGGGGAAGAAATTAAGACTTCGGCTGATGGCAATACTTGGAGTACAGTTAATCTCCTAAATACTGTTGCTATATCTGCTGTTTCTTATTCTGATCCTACTGTTACTCTAACTGTACCTGCTGGTCATCAGGTTGTAGTAGGAGACTTAATTACTGTAACAGGATTAGCTCCTGCTGGATATAATGTTACTGATGAGGCAGTAACAGCAGTGACAGATACTACAATAGCTTTTTCTGAAACTGGATTAGGAGCTGTTACTGATCAAGTTGGTTCACTCACAGTTCAGTTTGCCTTAGCTGCTAATGATGTAATTGAGTATGTTGATCAGTTATACTTAATAGGATTATCTGGTTTCCGTTCAGACATAATGTGGTCTAATGTACCAATTAAGGGAACTACTACTTATACAATAGATTGGAATAGGCAGAATAATGTTTCAATAATGCTAGGTGATGGAGAAGAATTGATAGCAGGACATGAGTATAGGGGAGCTTTGTATCTATTTAAGAATAACGGAGTTGCCAGAACTGTAGCTCCTGTTGCAACGAATGGAATTAAGATTTTGACTGATAATATTGGAGCTAATTCAAAAAAATGTATTCAAAATGTAGGAGGACAATTAATTTTTTTCTGTGACGGAAATAAAAATGCTAAAAAGGGATTTTATTCCTATAACTCTCTGGCTGATGCAGAACCTCAGTTAATATCAGAGCCTATGCAGCCATATATAGATGGAATGACAGCAGGAACAGAGGTTGTAGCAGGTGTAATAAATAATTTATATGTAGCTTATATAGGAGATGTTTCTAATGATGAGGAAGATTTAGATGTAGATGATTGTATTTTAGTATTCAATGCTATAACAAATAGATGGCTTGGAGCTTGGAGCTATGGAACAGAAATAACTTCTACTGCTCAATTAACCCAGAGTAATGTTGCTAGTTTATATTTTGGCAATAATGCTGGAACAGTTTATCAAACTAATACTGGCGGAGAAGATCTGGTTTCTGGAACAGGAAATGCTATTCCCTGGGAAGCTATTAGTCATTCAATAGACCTTGCTAAAAGCTACAAAGGTCCTAGAAGGAATTTTAGAAAGAGAAAAGTTAATAATGTATGGGTTGTAGGAGATAATCAGAATCATACTCAATTTAATTATCGTTTTAATGCTGTATTAGCTAGTAAAGATGGGTGGATGACTAAGAGTAATCTAAATATGCCTGTTAGTGAATTGTCTTTGATTAAGAAAGATGCTTATTTGTGGCAGTTTAGCCTTTTTGGAACTGGAACTGTTATTAATGAGCCTATAATAAGGAAAGTGACTATAGATTATGAATAATAGAAAGGATTTTTTAGAGCCAATAAAATTAGGTAGAGAATATCTGGGTTTGCCGATAAGAGAAGAGAGGTTACCTGTAGATGAGATTCTGTCTGGTGATATATATAAAATTGATCAAAGTTCTGTTACTGATCCTGATGGAACTTATAGACAGATAGAAGCTATTGTTTTTGATCCAGAAACAGCACTTACTACAGGAGATAAGAAAATTCAAGCTGTAGCTCCTTTTAATGCTACATTAGTGGCTGCTCATGCCAGAGTTGTAACTGCTTCTACTTCTGGTGTAGTCCAGGTTACACTTACTGACAGGTATGATGATGATATTTTAGATGGTGTAATAGAAATAGATCAAGATGAGTATAGTTCTCATAATGCTACTAATCAACCTTCTGTAGATAATATTTCAAAGAATTTTGCTAGGCATGATGTTATAAATATAAATGTAGATGCTGTTGGTACAGGATCAGAAGGATTAGTAGTGACTCTCTACTTTGTTGTTAGCCAATTCTTTACTTCTCAATAATGGCAGATATAGTAGCAGTTACTAGTATAGGAGTTAATGAAAAAGTTTCTCTTTATGATGTAACAGATCCTACGGCTATAGTAGCTAAAGGTACTATAGCTCTTCTTAATAATCCTGGAGGAGTATTTATTAGTGGAGATTATCTCTATTTCACCATGGTAAATACTCTTTATATTTATGATATTTCTGATCCTACTGCTCCTGTTGCCAAAGATACAGATTCTACTAATTTGAATGGTGCTAGTAGTGTTTTTGTATCTGGAGATTATGCTTATGTTCTAAGTACAGGTAATGAAAGATTATGTATTTATGATATATCAAATCCTGCTGCAATAGTGGCTAAAGATTTTGATGCTACTAATTTAGATTTAGATAGTAGAGCTAGAGTATTTGTTGTGGGTGATTATGCTTATGTTACCAGTAGTGTAAATGGAAGATTGTGCATTTTTGACATATCAGATCCAACAGCTATTGTTGCAAAAGATTTTGATACTACTAATCTTACAAGACCACAGGGATTATATGTAGAAGGTAGTTATGCTTATGTTGTTGACAGTAGTACAAATGAACTTTGTATATTTGATATTTCAGATCCAGCCAGTATTGTTGCCAAGGGGACTGTTACTGATGGTTTATTAGCTACAGCCACAGAAATATATGGTTCAGGAAATTACATGGTAATTGTTTCTGGAGATTCTTCTAAAACTCAGTTTTCTATGTTTAATGTTTCAGACAAAGACACTCCTGTCCTTATAGGATCTGGAGGAGCTAATGCTGATTATATAAGAGGAGTTCTATTAAGCGGTAAATATATTTTATATCCTGGATCAGAAGAAGATGTTTTATATGCTACTGATATTTCCTTAGCCAAGGGAATGTATGAAGAAGGTAATTTAGATACTTCAGCAACTATAACAGATGCTTATAGTATATCTATTACAGGAAATACTGCTTGTGTAGTGAGTAATACTCTTAGTAAGCTTATTACTGTTGATATTTCAGATCCTACTTCTATAAGTTTAGAAGATTCTATTACTGCTGGTGGTGGAACTGGAGGACAAGTTCATGCAGTTGGAGATTATGCCTATGTTACTAATCAAAATACCAATACTTTTAGAATATTTGATGTTTCAGATGCTTCTAATATAGTAGCAAAAGACACTATTGCTCTTACTGCTGGTGGAGGAGTTTTTAAGAAGGGAGACTATGCTTATGCAGTTGATAGAACAAATGACTTATTATGTATTTTTGATGTTTCAGATGTTACAGCTATTGTAGCTAAAGATACAGATGGAACTAATTTGAATAATCCTTTTGAAGTTTATGTCAAGGGAGATTATGCTTTTGTAACAAGTATTGCAAATGATACTTTAGCTTCTTTTGATATTTCTGATGAGACTTCTATTTCTGCTGAAGATGCAATAACAACTAATTTAACACAACCTTATGGAATATATGTCTCTGGAGATTATGCTTATGTAGCTAGTCTTGGTAATGATAGGTTATGTATTTTTGATATTTCAGATCCTTCTAATTTGGCTGCTAAGGGATATTGTACTGTTACAAGAGCAGGAAGAGTTATAGTATCTGGAAACTATGCTTATGTTGCTAATGATAGAAACGATATTTATATTGTAGATGTTACTGATAAAGATAATCCTGTTTTGCAAACAGCAGTTACTCCGCAGGCTGGAGCTTCCACTGCTACAACTGATATAGCTCTTTCTGGCACTACTTTAGTAGCTTGTGATTTTAATGAAAGGATAACAACATTTGATATTACAAATCCTAATGGTATTATTCAGAAAGATACTGATAATAATAACATGGATCAGCCAATTTTGATTCATGGACCAGCTAATCCATTTCCATCAGGAAAGTCTCAAATAATTTTAATATAAAAAAATGGCTAAAAGAATGTCAGCAAGAGAGAGGTGGTCTAAACGCACTGGCAAATCAAAAAAGGAATATAAGGGAACTCTGGAATATAAGGCTAGAAAGCAAATAAAGAAATATTATGAGAAAAAGAAGGGTTTTGTTAGAAAAAAAGCTAAATGGGAAACAAAGAAATTAGAAGAGGATTTTCAAAGAATACTTAGAGAAGCTGATGTTGCTAAATCTCAGACTGAAGAAGATTGGGTGAGAAATATGAAAAATATAACTGAGAATAAGGCTGCTGATCTAGAGAGTATTGATTATTATGTCAGAACTAATAGAGGAAGAACTCAAGAAGATTTAGATACTTCTTTAAGGAGAGAAGCACGCAGATATGATTTAACTATGGGGCGTACTAGAGAATCTCTTGCTACCAGGCGTCTAACTTTTGGAGGTCTTGGAGGAGTTAGAGCTAAAGAAGAAGGATTAGTAACTGAAGAACATACAGAAAAGAAACTAGATATTGAAACAGCAGGAAAAAGATCTTTCCAAGATATTGCTAGATATGAATTTGAAAAGAATAGAGCTGTTGAAATGAGATTTGGGCAAGAAGAATCTTTGCTTGGACAAAAGAAGAGATTTGCTCTTGAAAATATAGGATTGCAAACTGAGAAAGCAAGAATGGGAAAAGAGCATGGAATTAAAGATATTAGTTTGGCTAAGAAAGAAAGTTATTTTGATTTGAAGAGTGCTAGAAGAACTGATCAGGCACAAAGCGAGGCTATGTTTGCAGAACAATATATGAGAGATAAATACCAACCTCTTCTATGGAATTATTTACAGAAGGGAGCTTAATATTAAATAAATAAAATGCCTCAATTTAAAGAGTCAACAAAAATAGAACAGGCAATTGAGAAATTTGGAGGTAAAGATGAAAAATATAAATTAGAACTCAAAAGACAGGTTAGAGATTATTTAGGATATTCTAATTGGGTAGGACAAATGAATCAAGTAGGCGGAAGTCCTCTGAGTAGTGATATTCCAATGAAAGGGCTAACTCCTGCTGGTGTTAAGTCTGTAGTAGGAAGTGCTATAGGTTTAAAGAATCAGGAAATGGGTTACTTGCAAACTCTAGCTAAGGGAGCTGATATTGCAGGTGGTGGAATTGCTGCTTCAAGAGCAGCAGCTAAGAAAGGTGCAGGAGGAAAGACATCTAACTTAGCAGACTTTGAAATTAGAGACTGGTTGGATAGTGAGATTCAGCATTATATTAAAAATCCTGTTGATGAAAAAGGAAATACTATTCCAGTTGAAGAATTAAGGAGAAGATTAAAAGAACAATGGATTGGAGAAGGCGGATTATCTCCTTATGTTAAGAGTGAAGCTGATATAGATGCTAGGATTGCTCAGATAATTCCAGAAGATTTTGATAAGAATTGGGAAGATTATTCTTATTCTGCTATGGGATATACTGATTCTCAAATTCAAGATCTAAAGAGTTATAGAAAATTTAGCAGAGGAGAAATGGGAGAGTATGAGAAAAAAATATTTGAAGTTAAAGATACTGCTCTTGCTAATAAGGCAAAATATTTCAAGGAATATGGAGAATTATTTGAAGATATTATACCTAAGAGAGATCCAGAAACAGGACAAATAACTCTAGCAGGAGTTGAGCAAATAAGGGAAAAATATAAAAATATTCCTGAAGCTGAGTTTAAGGAAATAGTACAACCTAGTTATAAAGTTGTTCTTGAAGATGATTTTAGACAGATGTTAGAAGGGAATGAAGAACTTGCAAGAGAAGTACAATCAGTAATAGATCCTAATGTTCCTCCAGAAGAAAAGAGAAGTGTTAAAAGTTTAATGGAAGAAGATCTACTTAAAGATTTTTTCTATGCTCTAAAACTTGATTATCAAGGAGTATTTAATGCAACTGAAATAGAAAAAACTTTTTATGATTACATTTATTCAAGATAACAATGGGTTTATATTTCCAAAAAAGGCAACAAAGACAACCTACTAGCTTAGAAAGGAATCTTCCTTCTTATGGTGTGTTTGGTCCTAAACAACCAGATGTTTCTGCTATTGAATATCAACCTCAACAGTCTGTAATTGAACAACCTCAAATAGTTCCAGAAGAGAGAAAACCATCTTTTTTAGAAAGAATAGAACCTTATATTGGGAAACCTGAAGAAGAGTATTTTAAAGGTTTTCAACCAGAAAAAGGATGGGAAGAAATGAGTATGTATGAAAAAGCTAAAGCTACAAAACAGGAAGCTATGCACACTATTTGGCAACATGGACTTAGAGAATTAACTGAAACTACCATTAATTTGCCTTCTGTAGTAGGAGGTTTGATCCAAAAAGGATGGACAGTTAGAAGAGCTATTACTCCTGAAGTTATTACTGATTGGGAAGATAAAACTATGGGTTTTAAAGATGCAGAAAAGAAAGTTATTGATTCTCTTGTAGGGTTTTCCAGAAGAACTAGAGGAGAAATGGGAGAAGCACTTGAACCCGAAACTTATAGCAGAGAAGATAATATTTTTGATAATCCAAAACTTTTAATAAACCCTGAATATATTACTTCTGCCATTGGAGGACAGCTTCCTTATTGGGCTTTGATGGCAGGTGCTGGAAAAACTGTTGGTAGAGCAGGTGTTTATGTTGCTGCTACTCTTTTAGAAGGTGGGGAAGAAATGGCTAACAGAATTGAAGCTAAGAGAGCTAAGGGAGAAGAAGTTTCTGTTAAAGATGTAGTTTTTGCAGATACCATAGGTTTAATTAATGGTGTTATAGAAGGGATGGGTTTTGAAGCAATCTTTAGTGCTGATCCAGGGATTAGAAAAACTATTTCTAAGGGAGCTATTAGTAAATTAGGGAAAACTCTTGAAACTATAGGAGAGATAGGATTAAGAACAGCAATAGAAAGTGGTGGTGAATATATGCAGGAATTTATACCTACTCTGGCTGCTTATATAATTTATCAAGAAGGAGAAAATTTGATGGAAGCTGTTAAGAGAGGACATGAACAGGGAAAAATAGCTGCTTCTAAAGCTATAGTTGCTGCTGGTCCAATGGCTACTATTACTACATTACAACAACAACAAGGACCTCCTGGAATTGAAAGAGGAGCAGCTCCCAAAACAAAAGGAGATCAAGCTGGACTTATTTATCGTACTTTATTACAAGATCAACAACATTATGCTGAACTTGGATATGATTTAACAACACAAGAAAATATAAATAAATTTGTAAAAAGCAGGAGTAGTGATGTTACAGGTAAAATAAGGATGGATATAGGAAAAGCTGAAGCTAATTTTGTTGAGGCTGGATTGAAAGGAAAAACTTTTAATACAGTTCAACAATTTACAAATACTATTGAAGGGTTAATAAAACAAGCCTTGTCTCCTACAGAAACAAGTAATTTTACAGAAGCTCTCCAGAGGACACCTGTTATTGAAGCTGCTCCCTTTGTTACAGAGAGAAAAGAAGCTCCTGAAACTGCTAAAGAAGCTGCCAGAATAATAGACACGCTTCCTGATGAAGTGGCTGATGTTGTTAGAAGAGGTACAACTGGTCCTCTTACTCAAAATGATGTTACTGGTTTTAATAAGACAGAAAGACAGATGGCAGAAATAGCCTTAGAACAAGCTAAAGAAGTAGAAGGAGTTGATGCTAAAATTGTGGATGCTAATTTAGATGTAGTACGAACAGAAAAAGTTGCAGTTCCTCCTACAGAAGAAGTAGGAGCTAAACAGGTTGATCATACAAGAACATTACTTAAAGATTTAGGTCCTATTGATAAAGTTAAGATTGCAGAAGATAATTTTGATGATATGCAGCAGGTTGCAACTGAACTTGATACTGCTATTAAAAATTCTACAGGAGCAACTAGGAATCAGTTTGTAGAGGCTAAAAATGTTCTGAATGAAAAGATAGGAGAGTTTAAGAATCTTAGGATGGCAAAGGTTGAGAAGAAAGAGAAAGTACCTAAAGAAAAGATTAAGGTTAAGACTAAAAAGGTTTCTGCTAAGGAAATTCCAAAAGTTAAAGGTAAGGGATTGGTTTTAGAAATAATGGCAAAAAGTCCAAAAACGCAGGAATTTGTTGCAAAAGCAATTTCTCCTATTGCTATTGGTAATCTTACTCCAAAACCTGCTTTTACTGCTGAGAAGCTTAGAGGTTTATATATGAAGAGCAAAGAGTTTAAAGCCAGACCTGTATTAATTGTTAGTAAAAAAGATGGGAAAAAGACTTTAGGATTTAAAGGACCTACTACTAGCTTTAAGATCTTTGCTAAAGGGTTAGGATTAGCAGAAGATAGATTAAAGGTTGGAGATAAGATTAAATTTAGTCCTGCTTTGCCTAAAAAAGAAGGAAAGGTAGTTAAACCTAAAGAAAAGACTGTAAGAGTTACTAAGAAAGGTAAGATGTATGCTGAACCTGAAGCGGTAGGAGCTGTACCTGTTGGAAAATTTGAAAAGGTTAGTCCTGGAAAAACAACAAGTCAGAAAAAGATATTTAAGTTTGCAGAACAGCTTATCCGAAAATATGCAGAAAGAATAGGAGAAGGTCATCTTCCCAGAAAAGCTGCTGGTGTCTATTTCCCAAGCACTCAAAATATCAGAATATCAGGCATGAACGCCTTATCTACTCTTATCCATGAAATAGCTCATTATCTTGATATAGGTAAATTACAGTTAAGTAAGAGAGTAATTGCTGATACTAGTAGAGGAGATAAGACAAGAAAGAGAATTACTGATATTTATGAGCAATATTATCCTGGAGGGACAAGAAAACATCCTCTTAGAAAGAGAATCATAGAAGGTTTCGCAGTTTTGGTACAAAAATATGCAGAATCTCCTACAACTATTACTAAGCAATATCCAGATCTAGTTAAAATGTTTTTGCTTCCAGGGGGAAAGTATTACAATCCTGTCTTTACTGAAATTATTAAGGATGTAAGAGGATTTATTAAAGATTATCAAGGATTATCTGCTTTAGATAAGGTAGGAAGTAGAATAGCAGACGAAGATTTTAGACCTTCAAGAGAGAGTTTCTTAAATTTTAAAGAAAAGTTTAGAACAGAGGTAGCTGATAATATCTACCCTATTGAACTTTTGGCTATGAGAACAGGAGTTCATTGGACCAAGAAAGATCCTTCTTTATATGCCAGACTTCACAATACAGGACTTCCTACTATGATTATTAATAATATCTTTGGTAGCAAAGGATATTATGGATTTAGAGGTGGTGGAATGATCAAACTGCATGATTTTAACTGGAAAGATCTAGTTGATGATTTGATAATGAGTAAGGAAACTGATAGTTTTGGTTTCTATCTAGCAGCTAGAAGAACTTACTTTGATTATAAGGCTTTAGAAGATATAACTAGCAGTGTGAACAAGGCAGAGCTTAAAGATTTATTAAGAAGAGATGGAATTACTAAAGAAGAAGCTAAAAAAGCATATTTAGAGAACAAAGATAGGTTTAAGAAACAAGAAGAAATGTATGATACTCTGACTGATGAAGATTTGAAATTCTTGAAAGATCCTGATGTTCAAATACTAAATCCTAGCGATTATTCAGAACTTAAAGAAAGAGGAGGATATGCTCCTTTTAAACGAGCCTTTTATGATGAAATAGTAGATAGTGAGAATTATAGGAAGAGAAATACAATTAGGGTTGGAAAAGGACAAGTATCTTCTCTTATTAGAAGAAGAGGATCTTCAAGATCTATTATTAATCCTTTATATGGAGCTATTTTGAATCATGCAGAGATTCAGAGAAAAGGATTAAAGCAGATTGTATATAACAAGATAGGAGATTTGGCTCAATATTTGCCAGAGGTATTTCAGAAAACTCCAATTAAGGCTGTTCCTGCTTATGGAGGCAAATTTACATTCCCACAAGAAAAGAGCAGCGATATTTTGATGGCAAGAAGAAATTATAAAAGAGTAGCTTTTGTAACAGACAAATTAGTTAAAAAGACTATTGAAGAAGTGCTTGATTTTGAAGGTGTGGGTATTTTTGAACAATTGATGCTTGGATCTAGCAGATTATTTACTAAAGGAACAACTGGTAAGTTTGCTCAATTTACCTTTACTAACTATTTTGTTGACCAATTAACAGCAGGATTAAATACAAGAAATAAATACAGACCTATTTATTCAAGTATTAAGGAAATATCTAAAGCTGCTGCTGGTCGATATGGGAAAGAAAAAGAAAATCTTGAATCTAAATATCTTTTGGAGTATTTAACTATGGGAGGAGAAAGACAGACTATTGTAGGTTGGCAGAATTTAAGTCCTGCGGAATTATTTGAAAAAATCAAGAAAGAAAGAAATGGATTAGGTAGGGCAATAGATTTCTTAGATAAAGGTGGTGATATTTTATCTTTTCCTGCTAAATGGAGTGAAATTGTAACTAGAGCTTCTGAATATATAAAAGCTAGAAAAGCTGGAAAGCCTCAAATAGTAGCTTTGGAAGAAGCTGGAAGAGTAACTGCTCCGTTTCATCATATAGGCAGATGGGGTAAAGGAACTGCTGGTAAGACTTATATTAAATCTCTTGTATTTACTAATGCAGGTATTCAGGTGTTAGAACAAGCTTTTAGAACTATGGGAGAGAGTGCTGCTGGCAGAAACAGATACGCCTTCGGCTTAATAGCTACAACTGCCTCTTTAGTAGCTTCTTTAGCTGCTATGGCTTTGGCAGGATCAGATGATCAGAAAGAATTATATAAAGATCTTTCTGGAGAAGAAATGTCAAGATATATCTGGTTTCCTAATCCAGATGGAAAAACTCTCATTAAGGTTAGAATACCAGAACAAATGGCTTTCTTAGGAACTGTTATTAATATGGCTGTAATGGATAGAATCACAAATACCAGATATAAAGCAGGTGATTATTTTTCAGCAGCAGTAGCTTTTCTGCCTCGCCAGTTTGACATAGCAGAGCCTACAAGAGCCTTAGTAAATCTATTTCCTCAATTAATGAAGCCTTTAATACTTATGGCTTTTAATAAGAAAGATTTTCCTAAAGTAATACCTTTAGAAAGTCAGACACAACAAGGAAAAATACCAGGAGAAAGATATTATGATAGTACATCTTTATTAGCTAAATTTATAGGCAAGAAGTTAAACATATCTCCAATTAAGATAGATTTCTTACTAACTGGATATTTTGGAAGGTTTATAGGTTATTTTACTGGAAAACCAGGAGCTTTTGTTCCCTGGAGTCCTTTTGTTAGAAAGAACTATTTTTCTTCTGGTAGAAGATTAAATGAATACTATGATTTAAAAGAGAAGAATGATCAAGAATATAGAAGCTATAAGAATAAACTTCCTAAGCCTAAGAACTGGAGTGAGATTACAAGCACTAGAAGTAAATTGAAAGGAGTAACTAGTTTGCTTAAAGAATATAGAGATATTAATATAGAGAAAAGTCCTGAAAGAGCCAAAAGACAGAGAAAAAGGATATTAAATGAACTTGATAAACTTTTTAAAGATTAAAAATGGTAGTTAAAAAAGGTCCTTTAGATGAATTTGACAGACAACAATTATTCAAACTATTAAAAGAGAGTGTAAAAGCAAATAGTTTAAATGCCAAAACAAATGAAAATATAGAGGGATTGCAGAAGAAATTAGGTGATAATATGACAGGATTAAATGATCATTTTGTATTACATAGAGCTAATACTGAAGATAGTATAAAGGTGATTAAAGATGATCTTATCAAATATATAAAAAGACTGGCTATTCTAGTATTTGTGTTACTAGGTGGAATATTAGTAAGTAAAGCTCTAGGACTTGATTTAGTAAGTTTAATAAAAGAAATAGGAACATAATATGAAAGGTTTATATGTAGAATTGATTTCCATTACTTTAATGGGAATAAATACAGTCATTTTGCTTTTGATTGCTATGAGCTATACTCTGGCTTATAAACTTAAAAGAACCTTTAGCGTAGGTTCTTTTGCAATTTTTTTCTGGTCAACGACAGTTATTAGCTTCTTGATCTCTTTGAAATATATATTATCAAAGATTGGAAAATATAGTTTTATAACTAACGGAGAGCTTTTCTTTATAATTATTTGTATATTGTCTATTATTCCTTCTTCTCTGGTTTTGTATGCAACCTGGCGTTCTCAAAATGGAAAAGATTAGTATTGACAAAGAATTTATTAGCTGGTAAGTTAAAACAAATAATTATATAAAATTTATGAAAGAAAACAAAGTATTAAACCGCAGTCAGCACTATACTCTTAGAGAAATAATTAAGAATAAGTTTACTGATTTACATTCTCATCCTTCCCTATCTAACTATATCAAGGTAGGGCTTTTAAAAGCAATTACTTTTGGAGAGGGCAAAAATAAGAAGGGTTATGTTGTTAAAGGCTCTGATATTGTTACATTTAATAGAAAAATGAGAAATTTAGCAGAACTTAGAAAGATAGCTAGAAAAAAGAGAGTGACATTAACAGATCTAGTTAAATATTGTAATAAAAATAAGATAGACATAGAAGAAGAGGTTAAAGAAAAAGATTTAGATAAATTTTTGGATAAAATATAAGAGAATAAATGAAAAAGAAGAAATTAAGAAGAGTAGTTAGATTAATTGAAACTACCTCTGGTCATTGGTACGAAGTAACAGTAGGCAGGGAAGTTTATATGCTTCCTTCTTCTACTAATATATTAAATGCTTATTACAATAAGTATCTTGATTTCTGGAAAGAAAATACTTCTCCAGAAATGATAAAACAAAAGAGAGAAGAAGGTATGATTCAAGGATCTAAAGTCCACCATGCTATTTATTTAATGAATCAAGGAGAAAAAATTAAGCAGGATGGTTTTAGAAAAAAACAAGTAAAGAAAGTACCTGTAAGTTCTGATAATGAATTAGCAGAATATTTAACAAAATCTTTGACTACAAAAGAAGGCAATAGCCTAATTGCCTATGAGAATTTTTGTGAAGAGCATAAACCTATTACAAGGGCTGCTGAAATGATAGTTTATTCACTCAAAAATGGCTATGCAGGTACTTTAGATTGGATTGGATACCTATATAACAAAAAACTTGGAAAATATGAACCCTGGCTCTTAGATTACAAAACTTCAAATCAACATTCCAGGACTAATGATCTTCAACTTTCTTCTTATTATTATGCTTTATGTGAAATGTATAAGAGAAGATTTAGGCTTAATATAGGTATTTTATATTTAGGAAGATCAACTAAAAAGAAATTTAGTTTTAAGCTAGTAAAGGATAATAGAGAGAATATGAAGCTGTTTTTAAACACTAAAAAATTATGGGATGATCAGAATCCAAAGAAAGGACCAGATCTAGAAATAATGCAGGAGGAATTTTCTGTAAAAACAGATTATACTATGAAAGGTAGAATGATAAAATTTAATAAATAGAAAAATGATTAAAGTGACAAGGGTAGATATAATGCCTGTTAAACAAAAGGAAGGTTTAGTAGGATTTGCTACAGTAGTAATTAATGGTGATTTGCTATTAGGAAGTATAGCAATTAGAAGAGATAGGCAAGGTAGGTATTTTATTTTGTATCCTATTAAGAAATTAGGAGATAAGACATTTGAGATCTACCATCCGCTTAATAAAGAAACTTCAATAGCTATCTCAGAAGCAGTAGTAAAGAGAGCTAAGGAAGTTATAATTATAGAAGGAGAAGATAATAAATCTAATGAAGAAGAAGATGAATAATGAAATTGTAACAGTTAGTGACGAAGAATTAGACTTTGCTAGTGGTGTTGGTTCTTCAGGACAGTCCTATAAAATAATTACTGTGGATAATGGTACTGATACATCTGGTACTGATGCTACAGGCAATTTAGTTATAAGAAAGAGAAATGATGAAGGTAAAATGGAGAGAGAAAAGTATGCTGATACTTTTGAAGGTGTGATCTTGTTTTCTAAATCGCAAATAGTTCAGAAAGGCAAGGATAAGAAATGGAAGACTATTGAGTTTAATCCTCTTGATGTTGATACTCCTATCGCTATTTATACTTTAAATGAGGGTAAGTTTGTTAAAGGTCAGGATGGAAAACCTAAAGTTAGTTGGGTTAAAAATGCTAAAGAGCTTCAAAATGCTCAAAGTACGCCTCAGCCTGATGGAACTACAGTTAAGAGCTATGATTATTTTGTTATTCTCTATGTTCTTGTAAAAACAGGGAAAGAATCAGAGATTGTTAAACTTAAATTCAAAGGAGCTGGAAGAGGTAATTTCTATGACTATACAAGATTATTAGGAGATATGGGTGTAAAATTCTATGAAATTACTACTGAATTTAATACTTATAAAGAGGATAAATATTTTGCTATTGGTTTTAAATGTATAAAAAATGAAGCTGGAGAGGTTATTAGAGTTAAAGATAAGGATACTATTAAAGATAAGAGGATTGAGCTGTATGAAAGAAATAAATCAGCCATGAATAGTTTGCCTCCAGCACAGCAATCTCAAGCTCTTCCAGAGCCAGAGAAACAGGAAGTGCCTGGATATAAGGAAGTACCACAAGGAGAAATTAAAGGAGAAGAGGAAGTAGAAGTGATCCAGATCGAAGATCTCCCCCCAAATTAATCTATTCTATGATAAGCGATGCTTCTTTTTTTCTTACAGAGGAAGATAAGGACATTATGATAGGAATGATATTGTTTTTTGTATTAATACTCGTTTTTATATTTGCTACAGCTTGGAGTAGCTGGAAAAATTAATATTATGGAAAAAGATCCTTTAGTAGAGTCAGTAGGAGATCCTAGAAAAACAACTATATATTTTATTATCGCTAGAGATGTTAAACAATATAGAAAATTTATTGGAAGAAATAGATTTGATAGGCGGCATACTAATTTTTGTGATAAGATAGATGCAAGAGATAAGGCTCACATGAAAAGTTTAGCAAAGAACAAGTTTAAAATTCAGATAATAAATATTAAGAACAGAGATTAAGAAATGCAATCTAAGAAGGATTATGCAAAAGGGAATGTTAAAGTACCTCATTTATTACCAGAAGGAAGTTTGATTAAGAAGCTAAATTATATAAATCATGAGATAGTTAAGCTTGTAAGACCCAATAGAGCAGGAATATTTTTTTTAGATAAGAAAAATACAGAAATTTTGAGGAAATTAGAAGCTATCAAGAGAAAAATATTGGCACAATTAACAGTCCATGAAAAGTAAGTTCTTTAAAAAGTGGCTGAGCAGAATAAAACGATGAAGAAGAAGAAAGTTTATAACATCCCAAAACAAGATGTTAAGATGAAAAGAAGAACCTTAACAAGTGAACCTTCATTCATTCTTCACCCATTCTTCACCTATAAGGAGGTTGAAATGGCATTACTTTATCGTTTCTGTTCATGGTGTGAGAAGGTGGTGGGATGTATTCAGGATGATTATTCATCCTTAGACTGTTCCCACTGTGGGCTTAGAAAACTGAGGGATATATGTCCTCTCAATTCCACAAAAGAGCTAGAGATGACTCACGGAATCTGCAAAAGTTGTCTTACAAGGCTCGTAAGGGAGAAAGAAAATGAGATGGAAAGACAGAAGGGATTGGGATAGGAAGATTCGTAGAGGATTTACCCTTATCGGGATTGCAATCTGGATAGCGTATTCAATCCTTGGAGGATACTTCATCTATGATCAGTTTGCCAATGTGTATAAAGGGCAGAATCTTCTTCAGTATCAGATCAATGACAACATGATGTTTATTGGAACTCTGATGCACAAAGAGAACAGACAGTTTAGTCCTTCAAAAGAGTACAGAGAACTTCGTAAGAAGGTCTTGGCATGGGAAGCTAAGCTGGATGAAATTAAGAAGAGTATGGAAAAATGACAGATAGAAGGTCTGAGAGCTGATATTCGGCTCTCTCTTTTTTAGGGCTTGACAAGATATTTAAAACTCTTATACTAGAAACAGTTTAGTAGTAGTTCTTTACAAGAACCTCCTGTTCATCCTTTGGCTGTAAGACTGTTGTAGTTTTCCTTGTCTTTTTTAGCCAAAGGATGAGGCAAGGAAAACTAGAGCAGTCTTTTTCATTTAAAAAGAGTGGTAAGTAAGGCAAACTAGCGTGAAAATCGGATTCTTGAATTACATATCTCATTTTGCCTCGAAATATGTATCTTTGATCTGTCTATGTTCGACCCATAGACAACTCTTGTTTTACAATAGTTTGGTGCTTGGCTGGTTTGTCTTACTTTCTACTTTTAGAAAAAAGAATGGAGAAGAAAGAAAAAAAATTCAAAGTGACTTATACAGGAATTCCAATGAGCAGTTTTGATAAAATTATAGAAGAATGTTTAGAAGTAATAGGTTGGAAATTTGAAGGATCAGGGTATGATTTTGAAAAGGATGTTAGAGATCTAAGTTTTTACAAAAAGAGCAGTAGTTTAAAAAACTAGCTGTTTTTTTATACCTTAAAAATAAGAACATAGTGTTGAGGGAATTAGTCACAGGGAAGTGCTAATTTCCTCAATAGTGTGCTTCTCTCGTACTAGGAGGTGAGAATAACCAAACCCCCTCTCCACTGTACGAGCTACCCTTATTCGGGACCCATTGGCTGACCGAGGCAGTGATATACCTCGGTGGCTGGGAAGAATCTTATTGCCTTCGGCAACCACGAAAGAATACAAGTATAAGAAAGAGGGAAAGAAAGACTTGATAAGGAATAGGGTAGAAGAGAAAAAGGGGGGTTCTTAATATGTAGTACCATTGGTAATACAAAAGAGTAATATAGAAGAATGTCGAGAAAGCGGATTATAACTTCTTATCCAGTGAGACAGTTTAGAATTAATGAGAAAGATTATGGGTTATTAATTAAGGCAAAGAAGAAGTTAAAAGTGACTTGGAATGAGTTATTTGAAATTATAAATAGTAAGATGAAGTTTAAATGAAATTGTATTGTGAGAAATGTTTAAATAATAGCCATTCTGGTTTTATATTTCAAAAAAAGAGGGATGAAGATCAGAAATGGACTGAGGCTGAATGTAAACAATGTGGAACTGTAATTGAGTTTGGATTTAAGAAGAGAAAGGTTAGTGAAGGGGCGGTTGCTAAATATGAGGTTAGAGATGGCAAGAGATTTTTAGAGATAGATGGTCTTTTTCAGGAGGTAGGAGTTTATAAGTTAAAAAAAGGGATAAAAGTTATGCCAATTAATAATTATTATAAGGAGTATGAAGAATAAAATGACTAATGAAGAAAAGAATAAGATTTTTAACATGGTAGCCTTCTTTCTTATAATGGAGAACGGGGAAGGGATAATAGATAAATCTCCAGATTATATTCTTGAAAAGTGGAATAGATATGTAGGTCGGGAAGATGACTCCTTTATGTGGGGACTTCATCCTACTCTAGTTGCTGTTTTAGAAGCATATAAGATGAAATGGTTTAAAGAGAGGGATGTTTAATTACCAGATCACTCTATATTGTGATGAATGTAAGGAGAATTGGGAAGATGAGATTAATCTAAGCTGGAAAGGTGGCTGGCAGGTTAGGGAGTGTCCTTGGTGCGGTTTTAAAAGATTATTAATTGTGGGAAATGGCTAAATTTGAGGAGAGTCTTAGAAAAATCTTAGATGAGCAGTTTCCAAAGAAGGGATGTAAAGAAAGGGGAAAAGCTCTAGTCTTATTTGCTTGGGCTTGTATTTTCCATAAGAGGAGGGATAAGAAGTTAAAGAAGAAGAAATGAATAATTGGAAAGGAGTAGTTGATTCAAAGGCTACTGATATTGAAAAAGATATTAGAAGAATGGAGAAGTTTGAGTGGATTTTTATAATATTATCTCCTGTTTTCGCATTACTGTTTTTTATTGGTTTTATATATTTATTTATAAGTATAGTGGAAAAATGAGGACTAAAAAGACATATTTTATATTTGACATATGTAATAGGAGGCAGGGGATTGGCGAGGCACAAGTTAGTGGATTTGAGTTCTGGTTTAGGTATTTGTTTAGCTTTCGTAAATATAGTATTTTAAAGTTAGAAGGATCAATATGTCTTATAAAAAAGCGGAGATTAAGAAAAGCTTACAAAGGAAGTTGGAAGAAGTGTCTGCTAACAGATCCAAGAAAGATATTAAAAAAGTAAGCTATCAGTTTCAGGAAGTATCATTGAAGATAATTGAACAATTAGATACTAAATTGGTAAGTAAGGGAATGTTATTTGCCTTTATTAAACGGAAGATGAAGGAAGGAATGTGGTATAAGATTAATGAGGTATCTAATTATATGGAAGTTAATAAGATTAGATCTCCCAGGTATTTTATGAAAGCTTTAAGTAATAGGAATGTTTTTAAAAATAAAGATGAATAAAGAAGAGAAGATAGAGGTTAATATTAAGCCAATGACTGTTAATAAGGCTTGGCAAGGGCGAAGATTTAAGACTCCTGAATATAATGGTTATACAAGTCATATTCTTTGGGCTTTAAAGAAGCATAAATTTAGATTTAAGGGGGAAATTGAGGTAGAGTATAGGTTCTATCTAAAACATTACAAAACTACTGATGTAGGTAATTTAGAGAAGCCTCTGAGTGATATTATAGTTAAGTCTGGAATAATAGAGGATGATAGATTTATTAAGAAAATTACTCTGGAGAAATTTAAAGGAAGTGATTATATAGAGATAATAATTAAGCAGATAGAAAATGAAAAAGAAGCCTAAAATGTATTTTGATCCAGAGAAAGAAGCATTGTTTTTAGAAGGAACTTATTATCTTATGGGAACTCCCAAATATAAGAAGATAGGAGGGATTAAGCATATTGATTATGTTCCTTTGTCTAAATATGATACGGAAAAGCAAAAAAAGAATATTAAATTTGTTACGAAGGGTATAAAAGAATTGGTTAGTAAAGAGGAATTGTTAGAGGAATTATTGGGAAAGGAGTTAGGACCTGTAGATATTAAGAGATTGATTAAAGCTATTAAAGAAGGGAAGAAGATAGAGAAGCAGAAAGGATGTATAGGGTTAAAAGTTGGATCAGGGAAAAAGAAAGATGGAGGAATGTATGTAAGTTTAGTGGAATGAGTTTTAGCAGTCCGATTCCTAAAGAGTTGTTAGAAGAGATCCTGGCTGATGATTTTTATAAGGAATGTGCCAGGAAGCATATATTTAATCATGAGTGTAGGGGGAGAATAACCTTTGAACATGCAATTATAATGGCTGGTAAGCAGTTGAATGAGAAATGGAGTTTGTTGCCAATTTGTTGGAATGGGCATTTGGGAGATGATATGGATAAAGAGGTGCATGAATGGATTGCTTTAAATAGGGCTACTGAAGAAGATTTGGAAAAATATCCTAAATGTACTAAGGCTTGGAAACAGCGACTTAAATACTTAAATGGTGAATATGGAGAATATGAAAACTGGAAAAGGTACAGAAAAATCTTTGATGGATACGAACTTGGAGAAAATTTTTGATTTTCCTCTTAAAAAGATCAGAGAAGCTTATTTCAAAGGCAAATTATCTAAACTGCTATCTGAAATGCAGGCTAAAAAGGAGTTTAAAGAGGAAGATATAGTTAAACTTAAAGAATATCTTGGCACTCTTGAAAAGCAGGAAAAGGGAATAATGAAAAATTTAAAGGGTGTTGTACCTGAATTTGAAGAAAAAGTCTTTTTAGAGGATCTTTCTAAGGATGATATGAGCAAAGAAGAGAAGGAGAGGTTAGAAAAGGAGAAAGTTAAGAGATTGAGTAATGTTAATACAGTTAATAATATACTTCTTAAAATAAGTCAGAGGTTTGCTTCTCAAAAAAATGTTCCTGGAGAGAGGGAATTGATAGATATGGCTCTTGAAGTTAATGGGCTTAAATATTATGTAGATGATGAATGTTTGTATAGGGAACAGTTGTATAGGAAGAAAGTGGTAGAGTTTGAGGCTAGAGGCAAGCAGAGATTGACTGCGGAGGAGTATGCCAAGACTACGAATGAATATAGGAATTATAAAAAGTTGCAAAATTTGAAGAAGAGAGTTGAGGTCCAAACTATGATAGCTATGAAGCAGTATAAGGGATTGTAGAAAAAAGACTTGACAGGTTTTTTTACAGGTGGTAAGAAAAGGTAGCAACTTAAAAACTTGGTAAAGGAGGGCGGATAAGATGAGAACATTTTATCTACAATATCATATAACTCATAGGTGCGGAAATAGGTGTAAGCATTGTTATATTGATGATTATGCTATGCCTGACGCTTCTTTGAAGTTTGTGAGAGCAGTGCTGGATGATGTAGAAAGGACCTGTGATATTTTGCAGGCTGTTCCTACAATGTCAATCGCAGGGGGAGATCCGATTCTTCATCCTAGATTCTGGGAAATTTGTGAAATGGTCAAGAGTGTGACTGAGTTGAAAATACTCGGTAATCCTGAAAATCTCACTCCTAGGAATATTGGGAAGTTGAAAGATGTGGGAGTGGATCTTTATCAGGTTTCTCTTGACGGAACACGGAAAACTCATGACAGCTTCCGCTACGAGGGTAGTTTTCTTAGGACCACCCAGGCAATTCAGGATCTTGCGAAGGCAGGGATAAAAGCGGTGGTTATGTCCACTATATCAGCAGAGAACTACGAACAGATGTTTGAAGTGATGAGGCATAGCTACGAGAATGGGGCAAAGATGTGGGCTTTTGCTCGTTTTGTGCCTCCTCTCGGCGGTGATTGTGGGATAACTCCAGGAAGATATGGGAGTTTTCTCAAAGCTATGGTTGAACATCACAAGGAAATGGAAGATAAGTATGGTGTGCCTAGAATCAAGAAAGAGCCTCTGATCCGTTGTTTCTGGGATGATGTGAGTTATCCTGACAGCGGTGAGATTATAGGAGGGTGCGGTTTAGGTACAGCTTCTTTCTCCATGAATCCTGACGGAACAATAATGGCTTGTAGGCGATTGGCTGGCAGTGAGTTGGGAAGGTGGTCGCCTGAAAAGAATTTTCTCCATTATTTCCTGTTTGATAAGAAGATGAAGTCATACAGGGAATTGGATAAGATTGAGGGTTGTGGTGATTGTAATTTGAGAGATCGTTGTAGGGGTTGTAGGGCAGTTGCTCAAGCTTCTACTGGAAGTGTGTATGGAAAAGATCCCCAGTGTTTTTACAGGAGAGAAGAAGATGAAATGGAGAGAAACAGTAAAGTGGCTTAGGGGGTTGGGGTATCTCTTTGTGGAAGACTTTTTCTTTCTCTGGGGGATTTATCCTTTCATACCGCCAATTGCCTATTGGAAGAAACCGAAAGGAGAAGCAAAATGAGTGGTGGTTTATTTCCCTCTGAAAGGGAGAGAGGCACGATGGCACATTTTAGGTTCTTAACGAATCTTATTGGTGTGTATGATCCACCCAGAGATGAGTGTCAGCTCGTCTTTAAATCAGCTATTAAGGAGGAAGACAATGGTAAAAGACAAGGTGAGAAAGGCGATTGAGAAGTTGGTCAAGCAGGGTTTTCTGGCAAAGGAAACTTGCAGGACTTGTGCACCTCCGTCAGGGAGGACCTGCGATCCTTGCTGTGAATCCTGTAATGTTGGGCAATAGGGAGGAAGATCCTATAAGGAGGTGAAACGATATGTCTGACAAGATCCGTAAGGCAATTGAGGATCTGGTTAATCAGGGTTTTTTGTCCAAAGCGTGTGATCCATGTTCTTGTTGTAGTGGATCGCAGTGCATGGTTGACAATAGACCGCCTGACGAACTGGATCGCAGGGTTTGTACCCCTTGCCTGGACTGTCTTGGTTAAGGCAAAGACATTATGTTCTATTCGTTTGAGGAAGGTGTGTAAGGTAAATTCACTCCGCTTTTACCTAATAGCACTTTCCTCTTTTTTTATTCCCGTAATTATATAAACAGTATGTTTGTGTTTTCCTACAACTCCGTGATCTTCATAGAAAGTTCTCTCCTCAATTTTGGTCTTTATACCTTTGAATATCTTTTTTAATTCTTCTTTGGAAGAGAAGTTCATTTTTTTGTTTGGGTACATTGAATCTTTTTTTGAAAAGACTATGATGAAGATCTGTCCATTTTCTCTTAGAGATTTTACTATTTTTCTTCCAACTTGTTCTTTATCTCTTTTGGAGATGAAGTCTAATGAAGCTATGGCACATATAAAGTTGTAGTGATTTAGTCTAAAATTAAATTCTCTTATATCTTGATGATATAATGTAATAGGTAGATGTTTCTTCTTGGCATACTTTTCTATCTTATTTAATGCTTTCTTGTCTATATCTACTGCTTCTACCTTAAAATCGTTTTCTGCTAGAACTCTGCTGTATCTTCCGCTTCCTGGTCCAATTTCAAGAGCATTACCTTTTGGGATAGAAGGTATTAATTTTTCAAAAACATTTCCTGGGTGTTTAGAATTAATCATTACTATTTGATTTAAAAGTTCGTTTCCTTTATAGCATTATTGAATATCTTTGACAAGAATATTTGATAGTGGTAAATAGATAAATAACTTTTATTTAATAAAATGGATATAAAGCGTATGATTTCTACTGAAATTAATTTGAAAATTGCTAAAATATGGTATAGATTAGGGTGTTTTGTGGGTGATAGAGGTTGGAAAGGATTAGCGATCTTTTTCTTTGCCTATTCAAAAATTACTTTAGAGAAGAACTTTGATAAGAATTTGGCAAATTTAGCTGAACAAGCAATAAAACATAGTGAAAGAATAGGAAAAAAGAAGGAAGCAAAAGAGATAAAGACAGCATTAAGGAGAGCTAGGAGGAGATTAGATGAAGAAATAATTTTTTAAAGAATAAGAAATGCCTGATAAATGGTATATGGATCTAAAAACTAAGGAAAAAGTAGAGTTGCTGAGTGATCAACTAGAGTGTGGGCTTTGTGGTAGCGTGAAGTTTAAGTACAAAAGGAATGAGGAGTATCTTCCTGGTGGTAGCGAATTGCCCTGGAAGCAAATATGTATAGGGTGTGGTAATATAGTCTGTGTTGAAAAACAGATGAAAGATCCTAAAAGATATGTACTTTTGGAGGAATGGGAAAAGAAACAGAACTAAAAGTGGTTTATTTCCATAAAAACACAGTCATATTCGTTTAGTAGCTCATCTTCATTCTTTTTGAGATAATCATATATTCTGGCGTGGTCAGCAGGGGTTAGGTCTTTCTTGATATTTTCAATATTGATTACTAGGCGTTTTTTTCCTGCTACAAAATTAACATTTTCTAATAGTTCTTTGATTGTTATCTTTTTCATTACTTAATGGTGATTTTAAATTCAATTACTACTCCTTTTTCAGAATTTATTTTAAATTCTGTTGGTTTAGCTGGTTTAACTGTTTCTGTTGGTTTTCCTCCTACAAAATCATCATTTCTTCTTACCTTTTTGCTTTTTTTCCTATTCATATAATCTCTTGCTGTTGTTGATCCTATCCCTAGTCTTTTTGATATTTTTTTATAGGGCATTTTCTTTTCTCTCAATCTTTCAACTTCTTCTACAAGGAGTTTTCTCTCTGGCTTGGTAGTCCAAAAGTTTTTCCCTTTGCTTTTGATCTCCTTTACTTTTTCTAGTACATTTTCTAATTCCATTATTTCACTTAACTTATTATATTTTGATCATAGAATATATAAATGTATTTGACAAGTTTATTTACGACTGGTAAAAATAGGTATAATA
>Ga0208015_1000389_pt1 | contig 25042 bp, 21 predicted proteins | sample 26BtaG_FD_184101 | JGI IMG/M metagenome (GOLD analysis project Ga0208015, IMG submission 184101) | Marine viral communities from Cariaco Basin, Caribbean Sea - 26B_WHOI_OMZ_CsCl (SPAdes) (version 2) | ecosystem: Environmental > Aquatic > Marine > Oceanic | place: Caribbean Sea: Cariaco Basin...
AAAGTCATACCGTCATCTATACTTCTGAGAACTTGTTTACGAAAATCTAGTGAGTAAGTCATAGTGTTTATGGTAGCAATTGGGTTTGATAATTAGTTTATAACACTTTTAGGTGGGATTGACTATAGTATAAAAAATGAATATATACATGAAGAAGAGTCATCATTTAAGCATGCAAAATACGCCGATGTAATTGAACCTGTTATTTCTAAATTGGCGCATAAAATCAAAGATATAAGAAATGAAAATCAATTTCCAATTGTTATTGCAGGTGATCATTCTAGCTGCGCAGGTACGATGCATGGTCTAAAAATGGCGCATCCTGATGCTGAAATCGGCGTGGTTTATATAGACGCTCACGCTGATTTTCACTCACCATATACCAGTGGATCAGGAAATATGCATGGCATGCCTTTGGCGATGGCCTGTGCCATTGATAATTTGGAATGTCAGCGTAACGAGCTTTCTGAAAAAGAAAAAGAGTATTGGGAAAAGTTGAAGTTTATGGCATCAAGCGAGCCATCAATTAAGCCAGAAAATGTGGTTTTTTGCGCCGTTAGAGATTATCAAGAAGAAGAGATGGATCTAATTAGAAGACATAAAATCCCTTTATATAGCGTGGCTGAGATAACCCAAAAAGGTATCAGTTCTACCGTAGAGGAAATCTTCAAAAAACTAGAATATTGCGATCATATCTATGTGTCATTTGATGTTGATAGTGTCGACCCTTTATATGTGCCAGGCACCGGTACGCCTGCAATGAATGGTCTGTCATACGAACAAGCGATGCAACTTAATATAGAGCTAATCAAGAATAAGAAAGTATGCTGCTGGGAAATGGCAGAGATAAATCCTTTGTACAACAACTCAAAAGATGACTCGACCAGAATATTTAAAATTTTAGAGAAAGTGACCCACACACTTTTGAGTAACTATTAGCATTAAATATTTAAAATGAGTAAAAGAATCTAGCCTAAAGGGGTTTGTTAAAACCTTCTTTAGGTTGGTTAAAAAGGACTGCGAGTAAAAATAATATGGACATTATTAAAGCCAGCGCTGCAAGTCGAGATGTTAGCGGTATCAATATCAGACAATTTTTGAAGTTCTTTATCCCATCTATCATAGGTTTGATGCTTTTCGTATTTCCAATTCCTTATGTTGACGGTAAGTTTGTCACCTATGCAGAAGGATTTACCATTCCTATATCTGTATTGAAGGATTATATACAGGGTTATATCGGTGACCTTTTGCCGTTATTGGTTGTCACCTCAATCATGATTACCTTGTGTTGTACGTTATATACTAAAATCATGAAACCTGCATTTATTTTGAATAATGCGTTTCTAAATAATTTATTAAACGTTACAACGCCTTGGCTTATCATTAGAATGCTTGGTGCGTTTTTCGTTGTCGTGACCTATTTTAAATTTGGGTTTGAAGCAATATATTCAGACAATATTGGCGGCTTAATATTATATGAGTTAATGCCCATACTTTTTATTGTATTTTTCTTAGCTGGATTGCTGCTACCGTTATTGCTTGATTTTGGCTTATTAGAATTTTTCGGGGTTCTACTAAGCAAAGTAATGAGACCTTTGTTTGGCTTACCAGGTAGGTCATCTGTAGATTGTCTAACGTCATGGTTGGGCGATGGCACTATCGGTGTGTTATTAACCGATAAACAATTGGAAGGTGGGTTCTATACCAAAAAAGAAGCGGCAATTATTGCTACAAGTTTTTCAGCAGTGTCGATTACATTCTGTTTGGTTGTCATCTCTCAGGTTAAGCTCGAAAGCTACTTTATCAATATGATTGGGGTCGTTGCTTTATGCGGCATTGTTTGTGCGCTAATAGTTCCAAGGTTATTGCCTTTATCTAGAATTGAAGATACTTATACTATCGAAAACAGTGATAGAGATCATGAAACCATTCCCGAAGGAAAAACATTATTCACCCACAGTTTGCATAAAGCTGTCCAAAAAGCAGATAAGAGTCCAAGCTTTTTTACTTTCTTAAGAGATGGGCTAAAAAATATTTTGGATATGTGGATTGGGATATTGCCTGTCGTTATGGCAATCGGCACTATGGGTTTAATCGTTGCAGAAGAAACACCTGTATTTGATTATCTAGGTATGCCTTTTATTCCATTCTTAGAGTTATTGAATATACCGTTTGCCGCAGAAATGTCAAAAACGATCATGGTAGGTTTTGCCGATATGTTCTTGCCAGCTATTATCGGTTCTTCAATAGAGTCAGAGTTAACGCGATTTGTCATCGCTTGCTTGTCAGTGTCTCAATTGATCTATATGTCAGAAGTAGGCGGATTGATTTTAGGGACAAAAATTCCAGTGAGCTTTTTTCAGTTATTAGTCATTTTTCTATTAAGAACTATTATCTCATTACCAATCATTGCGGTATGTGCTCATATGATTTTTTAAATAGAGCTTTCTAAAAGCTAGCTACAACACGTTTGAGTAGAGAATCAGCAGTAAAAAACCACCTTGATAGATGGTTTTTTGCTATCAGTCTCAATCTACAGTTTAATTTAAATAATTTCGATATAAGGCAATCGAGTTCAAGCGATACATTATTTCTTGCAACTATATAAAAATAGATATACGATTCATATACGTTTCGTATATTAAGGTGTTTTTATGGGTATTGTTAAAATTGATGATGAACTGCATGAAGATATTCGTAAAGCAAGTGCCGTCATGGTGCGCTCCATCAACGCTCAAGCTGAATATTGGATGAAGATAGGCATGCTTGCTGAAGCCAACCCTAATATGTCTTACAACCAAATTATCAATGAGCAAATGAGACAAGCTGATGTCAATGTAAGGAACCTTATAGATGGATAAGGTCATACTTAAAAGCGCAGCGGAATTGGAAATCATGCGCGAGTCTGGGCGACTTCTAGCCTCTGTCTTTGATTATCTTGATGAGAAAATTACAGTTGGTACTTCTACGATGGACATCAATAACCTTGCTGAGCACTATATTGTCAATCAGTTAGGTGCACGTCCAGCCAGTAAAGGTCAGTATGGTTACCAATATGCATTGAATACCTCAGTGAATAACGTGGTATGTCATGGCGTTCCTTCAGGTCAGCAAATACTCAAATCAGGTGATATTGTGAATGTGGATATTACCCTAGAACAAGGGGGTTTTATCGCTGATTCTAGCAAAATGTATTTGATAGGTGAGGTGGCACCACTTGCAAAACGCTTGGTTGATCAGACCTATGAAGCGATGTGGGAAGGAATACGAGTGGTGAAACCTGGAGCAACGCTAGGTGATGTTGGTCATGCCATCCAAAGTTACGCTGAGCAGCAGGGCTATTCAGTAGTGCGTGAGTATTGCGGCCACGGTATTGGACGCGAAATGCATGAGGGACCGCAAGTGCTACATTATGGACATCAAGGAAAAGGTCTAGTTCTACAAGAAGGTATGACATTTACCATTGAACCAATGGTCAATCAAGGTAAAGCCAAAGTTAAAGTCAAAAAAGATGGCTGGACCGTAATCACCAATGATAAAAAGCTATCTGCCCAGTGGGAGCATACCATTGCGGTTACTTCTGACGGCTATGAAGTTCTCACTTTGCGAAATGATGAAATGCTTTAAGCGATTTAATATTCGAACGATGATTCGGTAAGGCGTTTCTATAATTCAGAAGCGCCTTTTTTAGTGTTTTAAATAAGCATTTTTTAATATTAAAAATATTTATGTAGCTACCTCAGAAGTACTGAATACATGTCAAAAAGAGGGTTTTAGTTTTTGATGGCCGAGCACGTCTTGGCGATAATCATTTTTTAATTAACTTGTAACTGATTGAATAACCATCATTGTATCGTTGATACAACCATAGATTTTTCAATAATACCCTTAAATAACACGCACAAGAAAAGCCCCAATCTTAGGATTGGGGCTTTTTGAATCTGACAGGCTTAATCGGATTCGAACCAAAGAAATCAGGACTATTCCGTCGACGCTAGTATTAAAGGCGTAGAGTTTGAGGATCAAAAAACAGGCTATCTTCCAGCCAGTTTTTACAGTGGTGAAAAGGTAAGTTACTACCATATCCAATGGTCTGATCTACAAGGGTATGATACGAGAATCTGAGGCTTCATAATGTAGTACAAGCTATGAGGTAACTTTAGATAGATTTTATAACGGGTTCAAATCTATGGCGTCAAAATAAGGTGCATGAACAAACTCTTGTCAGTATATTTAGTTTACCAAATTTAGGTTCATTGTTACTTCACCATGGCTTAAACCTTATATCATTGATAAGTTGTTCTATCTTTTTACAACAATATTTTCCTAAAAAGCAATAAGGGTAAAGTTATTTTTTAGGCCCAATACTAACATTTGTTTGCTGAATGTTTGTTTTTTGTATATAATGCTCCGATTTTATGACTTACGTAAACTTAAAAGAGGGTAATCTTCATTGTTGATAAAGATATTTATCAAGTAAGCCCTGAGTTTAAAATTTAGTAAAAAATTATAAAGATAACTAAAAATTCTAATTAAGAGGGTAAGTTATGAAGAAGGCTATATTGACACTTTTGTGCTTGTTAGCTGTTCAAGTTAGTAATGCTGAAATTATTAAAGTGAATGGTGAGGGTGCGACACCTATTGTAAAAAAAGATCTGAATGGTACACGTAATCAAGCATACAACAATGCAAAAACTGATGCCGTCATTGCTCTTATTAAACGTATCAATGGTCCACAGGCGATGAATGAAGCGGATCAATATTTGAATGACATTGTAAAACAAGTTGATAATAATTATGTGTTGAACCGAGGCAGTAATACTAACAGTAATGATGAGTTGGTCACTCAAGTTAGTCTAGAAATGGATGACCAAGAATTTCGTACCATTCTTAATGATTTAGGCTTAGCGCAGAAAAATAGTCGAACCAGTCCGATTATGATTGTGATGGATGAATACTTCGGCGTACCAAAAGACAACTCTAAGCCAGTTAAAGAGTTTACATCTTATTTTTCAGATCGTAGCTATAGCTATGATGAAGATGCAAGTTACAAAGCTAGTGAAAATGCTAAAGCCAGTGCATCAGACTCTCATTCTTCAAAAGGGCGTTCATCAGCTGCCGCAGGTTATGCCTATGGTAATTATTACGGGGCCGGTGTAGGTGTTGCTACCCGCTCATCAAGCCACAATAATTCAGGTAAATCAGCATCTTCAAGTAGCTACAATGCTAATGAGTCTGCAAAATATAGCCAGTCTGAACGTCAAAATGATATTCAAAGTTTTGTGAAATATGTGGAATATCAAACACCAAGTGTTAAAGCTGAGCGTAATAATCAAACCTTAAATTCAATTGCAAGTGCAGCCTCTCGTTATGATTTGCGGTTGCTCGATTCTGACCGTTTCAGAAGTCAGTATCTAAATGGCCGTAGTATGACAATTCAACAACTCATGAGTGATGCAGAGCTTAACAAACTAGTAATTGCCGCGCGTAAAGAAAAAGCGGACTGGTTTATGGCTGGTAGTTCTTATATTTATGATCGTGGTCGTTCAAATGCCACGGGTCAATTTGTCTGCGATGGTGCGGTAAGCTTTAAGATTTATTCAGTAGATGATTCAACTTTGATGGGCGGGGAAACTCGTACAGAGTCCTCAACAGGTGCAACCACAGATTCATGCCGTACCAATGTAGCAAAGAAACTGGGTGAGTTAGCAGTTAGCCAAGTTGGACCACAGATTTTAGGTTACGCAAAGAACCGCACTATGTACGGTAAAGAGATTACCATTTTCTTAAAAAGTGCTTCTGGCATTGTAACTTCACGTCTTGGGGATGATTTGTATATTGCCCTAGATGAGATGGATGGCGCTGAAAATATCGATATTCGCACTCAAAATGGCAAGTTTGTTGAGATGACCATGACCTATAAGAGTGACAAGCCAATTAGTGGAGAATTGGCAAAAGCACTACGTAAAGTAAGCCCAATGCTATCGAGCGCCGAGCGTCTACAAGCAGGAAATACAATCACACTTTGCATGGGTGGTATTCAGTGCAAATAAAACTTAAAGCGTTATGCTTGGCGATACCGATGTTTGTGTCAGCATGGGCAAATGCGAACATTCAAATCTACCCATCGAAAGGTGTTTTTGGGTTAGAACAAGGTTGTCGTACCGATCCTAGCAAATATGAAGAGAATGGTTCTTCTATTGTATGTGATTTCAGCCAAGCAATTGATAATGAAATCATTCGTAAACAAGCCGAGCAGTTGTTTTTACAAGGTTTAAAACAAGGTTTCGGTGATCAAGTTGTCGACACTATTTCGCAAAAAACTAAAAATCGTACTTATATAGCCTCTTTAGACGTTTTACGTGCGAGTGAATATGTTGTAAAAAAAGACTCAACAACAGAAATTTTTTTGCCAGTCACCCTAAGTTTAAAACTCACTAACATATTATCAGGTGAAGTCATTTATAGTGACAGTGCAACACTGTCGCAACCGATTCAAGTACTGACGACTGACATTGATTCCCCTGCAACAAAAGCTGCCATTAAACAAAAGTTTCAAAGCACGTTGTTGACATTGACTAATCAGTTGACTAATCAATTAAAGTCGAAACTTAAAGTTACTGAAATTGAGACTCAGGTCATTGATCGATGGAAATCTTATTTAGTCTTAGATAAAGGCTTTAAACAAGGCATCACTGTACAAGATGAGCTGAGTTCAATAGATGGCGATTTGATACGTGTGGTGCATGCGGACAGTGATTACGCTGTGGCTATCCCAATATTGATGCAGGGTCGTACTAAGCGCTTTAGTAAACTATCAACCAATACTCGTCAGGCTATGAATAAACCTAAAGTATTAGTAGTTGATGTACTGACTTATCAAGGCGAATCAGAAGATTTAATTGAGCAAATTTTTTCTGATGCAGTAGGGGAGCAAGCTTCATTTACTTTGACTCCAGTCAACCAACGTTATAGTACTATGGCACAAAGTGTTAGTGAACAGACTGCATTAGCGCAAAGTGAAGACATTCACCAACGTGAGTTACCTGAATTTTTTATTCGGATTAATGTCGTTCCTGTTATTGCTTATCAACAGCAGATTGGAAAAATAACTCAGCAACAGGTTCTTCATAGTGAAGTTTTTGCCGAAATGATTGATCGTTCTGGTCGCGTGATTTACTCAGCACATGCAACAGATGATATTAAAGAGGTGATTTCAGAAGGAATGGGGTTTTCTCTAGAGGCGCGTAAAGAGGTTGTATTGAAAAACGCACTTTTGAAATTAGGTCAACAATTTCAAAAAGGGATTCAATTTACTCGTTCTGATTTAAAAGTCTTAAGTTCAAGTGGTCATAACATTACCATTGATGATGCGGGGGAACGCTTAAGTACCGGAATGAAAGTCCATGTTTATCATTCAGATAAGGCAGCAGGACGTAATATTCTGATTCCAACATGGGAAGCGACTGTTTTGGACCGTCAAGGTGCGAAAGTGACAGCGCAATTAGATTTCCCTGTCAACAGCAGTGATCGTTTACCCGTGCGTTCAGGAGACAGGATTTTGCTTGATAGTTCTGCTCCAGTAGGTGACTCAAAGCAATCTCGCGTTTTATGCCCAAGCTTACATACCGAACAAGTCGGTGAAATTCCATTTGATGGTTTTGGTCCTTTAATCTACCACGCTTTTGCCAGTCAGTCGAAACGACCGTTTTATGCGACGGGTTCAGGCTTTAAAGGACAGACTCTCCTGAAGGATTCAGTCATTGCTATGACTGAAAATGCTGGGTTCAAAAAAAATATGAAAGTTAATTTTTTTGTTCCAAAAGATGAATGTTTACAGCCAGTACTTAAGGTTGAAGTGAAACAAGACAGTGTCACATGTAATGTAGACAAAAGTAATTGTGATGCCACATTAGTTATGGCCAGTGGTGCACGCATATTCAACCAAAAGTCTGAAAAAATAGGGGCTTATGGTTTGCAACAAGAAATCGAATTAGAGGGTATAGATCATCGGCATCGTGATGAAATGTATAACATTCAAATGTTTGAGGCTTTACCAAAAATTTTAAATCAAATCGTGCAAACAGCCGATTCTTCACAATAGGGATAACAAGGTATGAAAAAGATTGCAATTGTTTTAGCAATAGCAGCTTCAATGGGAGCATCAAGCGTCTATGCAGGTTTTGGGTCATTGAGTAGTATTGCATCGTCATTATCTGAATCTGTCACTGGCGTATCTTCTTCAAATATGGATATCAACGGTTTCTTTACGCAAGCTAAAGCAACCAATGAAATGTTTACTCAGAGTCGTACTGCTTTAGCGTCATTACTAGCAAGTAAACAAGATTCAGATGAATTAAAAGCAAAACAGAAAATTCTGAAAACGACTTCTGATCCGAAAGAAAAAGAAGCAATTCAAAAACAAATTGTAGTGTTGTCTAATACTGTTTTAGAAGCCTCTCAAAAGGATGAAGAAGGAACAGTGGCTAAACTGTCAGCATTGAATGTGGAGCAGAAGCAGCATTTGTTGGACTCTGCAAGAAATTTTGTAATCGCAAGTTTAACCGCTCGTGAATTGGCGATAGGAGCTAAACAAGTAGGAACCAGTGTGATCGCAAATCCAAGAAGCTTGGCCAATACAGGGATGTCTTTAGTTGAAGCTAAAAGTGTGGTCGGAGATATAACTGGTATTGCCAAAAACTCAACTATGGCATTGGTAGAATATCCAAAACTATTTAAAAAGGCTGGTATTGAATTCAAAATGCCGACAAGTTCAGCAGATAAACCAAAAGTACTAAGTGATATTTAAGAAGGTTGATTTAGGTCACATCTTAAATATAATCAAAACTATAAATGATGATTAAATCATTTAAAGAAACAAGAGAGTCCTCTAGAGGGCTCTTTTATGTTTTAGTATTTTATGGAATTTAAAGCATCAAAACATCATAAATGTCTCGGGATTCTCCCTTAAGCTGACTAATCAAGATATGGAATAATGCCAATATCGTTGCTGATAAATTTTATGAGAATAATGGTGTGATGTCACAAATTGCCAACCACACACCTGATCAAGTAATGCTGTATGTTATAAAAATCAGTAGCAAAGGACTATTTTATATATAAAGATATCTAGAGAACTGCTTTGGTCGCGCCAGCCGCCCGTTCGATTAATAAATCCACAGGAGCATCAGGACTTAATGTACCAAAGGCTAGCCCATGCTCATTCCCAATCCTAGAACGACAGAATGCCTGAGCGATCTCCGTATGTTCAGTCTGTAGTAGTATCGAAGCCTGTAGCATCAATGCTAGGCGCTCAATCACATAGCGACTACGGAACTCCAAGGTTTGAGTGTCCTCAAATCGCTCTATCAGCAGGTGTAATTCTTTATCATAATCAGCATTTTTCCATGCTGCTTGTTGCAATTCCTTAAATAAAGCTTGCTGAGTTTCTGGTTCTTTTTTTAAGGCACGCAGTACATCTAGACACTGCACGTTGCCGCTGCCTTCCCATATTGAGTTTAGCGGCGCTTGCCTGTACAGACGTGGCATAATAGTCTCTTCGACATAGCCATTACCGCCCAAACACTCTTGTGCCTCATTGATAAGAACGGGCGCGCGTTTGCATATCCAATACTTCCCAATCGCAGTAGCAATACGAGCGAGCGCGGCTTCATGAGGATCTGTTTCTATCCTATCAACAGCGCGCGCAATACGCATTGTTAGGGCTAAAGCCGCTTCGGACTCTAATGCTAAGTCTGCCAACACATTACGCATAATAGGTTGGTTGACTAATAATTTACCGAAGGCTTCGCGCTGACTGGTGTGATGAATCGCTTGAACGATCGCTTGACGCATTTGAGCTGAGGAGCCAATCATACAGTCAAGTCGGGTTAGCGCGACCATTTCGATAATGGTAGGAATACCGCGACCTTCAATGCCTACTAGCTCACCGAATGCACCTTGAAACTCTACCTCGGAGGAAGCGTTTGCCCAATCTCCTAATTTATCTTTTAAGCGTTGAACTTGTACGGCATTGCGTGTCCCATCAGGCCGAAAGCGTGGTACTAAAAAACAACTAGGTCCACTGTCAGATTGAGCCAAGACGAGATGAGCATCACACATTGGCGCTGAGAAAAACCATTTATGCCCAATGATTTCATAAGAGCCATTCTTTTGTCGTGTGGCTCGAGTCTTATTGCGACGTAAGTCTGACCCACCTTGTTTTTCTATCATACCCATGCCCATCGTACAGCCTAACTTTTCTTCCATGGGCAAGCTGCGCGGATCATAGTGTTCGGATAATAGCTTGGGCAGCCATTTTTTGGCCAGCGCTGGCGAATGGCGTAGGGCAGGGATAGCGGCATAGCTCATAGACATAGGACAGCCAAACCCAGCTTCGGGCTGTGAGCCGAGATACATGACCGCCGCTCGAGCCACGTGAGCACTATCACGCTCTTCATTGCGCCAAGCAAAATTGCTCATACCGTATTTCATTCCTGCATGCATCAAATCATGGTAAGCCGGATGAAACTCTACTTCATCTATACGCCGACCATAGCTGTCAAAGTTGCGCAATTTAGGCTTGTTTTCATTGGCTAAGAATCCGCTGTTGATCAGCTCTCCACCAGTCAGTGCGCCAAACTTTTTCAAGTGTTTTTTTGCCCAAGCAGCACCCTCTCGTGCGACAGCTTCTTTGAGCGCTGTATCTGTTTCCCATGCATTATAATTGGCTAAGGCAAAAGGTTGATTCTGCACCTCATGGGTCTTAAATTGATTTACAATTGACATGATGATTGTCTTCCCTGATTTTGAATGTCATTCCCTAAGTTTCAGTAGTTTAGCAACTTACACGATAAGTATTACATATAAAAAATAATTACGTCAATAGGTGTAATATGAACAAACCAACGCCTCGTTTATTGCTTTTGCGCTTACTCATGGTGGCAGAAGCAAACACACTTAGTGCTTCCGAAGCGGTGCTGGCAGGCTCTATCTTTGGTATGACAGAAAATAGTATACGTGTGACGTTGGCTCGTTTGGTCCAAGCGGATCTTGCTGAGTCGATTGGTCCTGCTACCTACAAACTTGGACCCAAAGCTCAAAAATTGGGCGCTGATGTGGCCTTATGGCAGACAGCAGATAAAAGAACGATAGAATCCGATGGCTCATGGATAGCGGTAGCGACAGGTGGGTTACCTCGCAGTGACCGTAAATCGCTACGTGCTCGTGATCGCGCTTTGTCATTATTGGGGTTTCGTGAACTTGATAAGGGGCTTTATCTGCGTCCCAATAATTTATTAGGCGGTGTTGATGTCGTCCGCAAGCGTCTATTGGACTTGGGGTTAGAAGATGAAGCCGCGGTTTTTAAAGCCAATGAATTTGATGAGGTTAGGCAGAAAAAAGCACGAGCACTTTGGTCAGACATGCATCTTGAAAAGCATTATAAAGAGCAGTCGCAGCAGCTCACTGACTGGTTAAGTGGTTTGGCTGACTTGCCGTCCCACGTGGCGCTTCGAGAAATATTCATGCTTGGAGATGCAGGTATCCACAGTGTTGTTTTTGACCCTCTACTTCCTGCTCCCTTAGTAGATGAGGATGCACGGCAAAAGTATTTTGAGATGGTGCGGCGTATTAATGAGGAGGGTAGGCGTCTATGGTTCGCATTTTTTGAAGAGGCTAAATCGTTAGAGTCTAGTTAATCAAGTCATTAGAATGCGCTTAAATAGAATAAAGTGAAATGGTGGTATAGTAATTATCAGACAGCAGAGGTGTTATCTATAGCGATGAATAAGCATTAATTATTTGCATCTACTCGGATAGTATTTACTGTGAGCCATATGGCGAATTTTCATGACAAGAATGATCAGCAAGTGCATTTAATATGCCACATGACTTCGCTGGTGCGCTACTGACGCATTTCTGTCGCAAAACACTTAAGTGTTTTTTTAACTGTTTTAGCTCTTCTATACGTGTTTCTACAGCGCGGATATGTTCATCCAACAAGGTATCTACATCAGCGCAGTCTCTGCTAGAGTCTTCCCAGTACTTAAGTAAAGTTCGTACTTCATCCAACGTCATATCGAGTGTACGACAGTGCAGAACGAACTGTAGACGCTCGATATGACTTTCGCGATATAAGCGATAGTTCCCTTCACTACGCGCAGGCTCTGGTAATAGCTTTTCTTTTTCATAATAGCGAATGGTTTCTACTGTAGCGCCTGTACGCTTAGCAAGCTCTCCGATTTTTATTAGCATCGTTATCTCACAGTTCTCTTGAAGTTATTTCAAAGTCATTTCAAAATTGAAAACATTAAAGTAACTATAAGGTTTAGCCCTAAGTAAATCAAGTTTATACAATTGCATATAAACGGCCTTGACTCTGAAGCCACTAGAGGGTTCACAATAGCGTTATCAAATGAATTCTTATAATGAGGCAGTTTATTATGCAATATCGTATTGAAGGTATGGACTGTGCCAGTTGCGTCAGAAAAATTGAAACTGCATTAGCACGTATGCCTGGTGTCTCTGACATACAGCTTAATTTTGCGACTGAAAAGTTAGAGCTATCGCTTGCCCCTGATTCAGATACTCAGTACAGCGATATTGAAAAGACCATCAAGCGTCTGGGTTTTGGCATATCTGCCACTACTGATCAAGCAAACGCAGCAGACAGCATTAGTGATAATCTATTAGATACGCAGCAACAGCGTTGGTGGCAAACCAGAAAAGGTAAGCAAGTGGTTGGTCTCGGCGTCTTGATGAGCGTCGCCTACGCGTTGGCATTACTTTTTCCTGATTATGGCATGTGGGCATTTGCTATTGCCGTCGTTGTGGGTGTTTTCCCTTTTGCCCGAAAGTCTATGACCTTGGCAATGACAGGCACCCCGTTTTCAATTGAAATGTTGATGTCTATCGCGGCAATTGGCGCGCTTATCATTGGTGAGGCTGAAGAGGCGGCAGCGGTTGTCTTTTTGTTCTCCGTCGGTGAATTGTTAGAGGGTGTGGCAGCAGATCGTGCCCGTGCTGGTATCAGGGCATTGGCATCATTAGTGCCAAAAACTGCGATTTTACTGGATGCACAAGGCGGACAACGTGACGTTCCTGCAGCTTCATTGCAGGTCGATGATCTGGTAATGGTACGTCCTGGCGATAAAGTATCCGCTGATGGTGTCATTGTTCAAGGTAGCTCTAGTCTTGACGACTCACCTGTTACTGGCGAATCAATTCCCGTTGCCAAGGCGATAGGTGATACGGTATTTGCAGGATCAATCAATATGGATGGAGCGCTGCAAATCCGTGTACAAAAGACAGCTGCTGACAACACCATTGCACGCATTATCAATTTGGTAGAGCAAGCGCAAACCTCTAAAGCCCCTACGGCTCGTTTTATTGAAAAATTTAGTCGTTATTACACCCCAGCGGTGATGGCTATCGCTGCACTGGTTATTATTGTGCCGCCGCTAGCGATGGGAGGAGAATGGGCGACTTGGTTATATCGTGGTTTTGCACTGTTGCTAATCGCCTGTCCTTGCGCGCTTGTACTATCTACTCCGGCTGCCATTGCATCAGGATTGGCTGTCGGTACACGCCGCGGTTTACTTATCAAAGGGGGCAGCGCTTTAGAAACCATGGGTCGCGTAAATGTCGTGGCTTTTGATAAGACAGGTACGTTGACTGAAGGTAAGCCGCAGGTGACCGATGTGATAGCCTTTACACAGAAGCGATCAGTACAAGAAAGCATAGGGTCTGAAGGTCATAATGAGATACTGGCGCTGTTTGCCAGCGTTGAATCCGCCTCTAGCCATCCACTTGCAAAAGCGATTATTGATCATACCAAAGCCGCTAATATCTCTATACCGATAGCTTCAAATGCCTATGCTAATGCGGGCAAAGCGGTACATGCAACGGTAGTTGATCGGACTCTAGCCATCGGATCACCTATCTACGCTGCCAATGAAACATCAATATCACTAGAACAAAATGCACAAATTGAAGCACTACAAAACGAGGGTAAGACGGTTTCCGTTCTGTTCGATGAGCAAAGTGATGAAGTGCTTGGATTGATAGCATTACGAGATGAGTTGCGAGAGGATGCTCAGGCAGGAGTGGCTCAGCTCAAAGCGATGGGTGTGCGTTCGGTGATGCTTACAGGTGACAATCATCTGACCGCTCAGGCGCTTGCTAGTCACTTAAATATAGAATGGAAAGCTGAGCTATTGCCCGAAGATAAGCTGCGCTTGTTGAATGAAATGAAAGGTAATAGTAAAGTAGCGATGATTGGGGATGGTATTAACGATGCGCCAGCACTAGCAACCGCAGATGTGGGCATCGCCATGGGTGGCGGCACGGATGTCGCTATCGAAACAGCTGATATAGCATTATTAAAAAATCGCGTCACGGACGTTGCTCATCTCATTGCCTTATCTCGCGCAACCATGTCCAACATACATCAAAATGTGATTTTTGCTCTAGGACTAAAGGCCGTGTTTCTAATCACTACTTTACTAGGTATTACCGGACTATGGATTGCTGTGATAGCAGACACTGGTGCAACGGTACTAGTGACTCTCAATGCTTTACGCTTGCTAAGGTTCAAAGGAGCTCAACCACTAACAACTTTGTCCAAAGCAAAGTAAGTATGAAGTTCTTATCGAAATAGCGGTTTGATTTTCTATTCTAATGACTAAGAGTGGCATCGTTAAGATTTTGGTTTAAAAGGTTTTGAGAATTGTAGGATCAAAAAACCAACTATTGATAAGATGATAGCAATCTCATAGCGACCATACGCCACCGATATCCCAATGGCGGCTGTATTCCATAATCCAGCCGCAGTAGCAGTGCCCTTTGCGCCACTTTCATTTTTAAAGATAGCGCCACCGCCAATAAAACCCATTCCAGTGATTATGCCATACATAATTCTAGCCTCAGCATCGGCGTCTTGATAAATGTCCATGCCCACTAGCATAAAAGCACACGAAGCAATGGTCACTAAAGGAAAAGTTCTTAAACCTGCCCCATTATCTTCAAGTTCACGGTTAAGCGCGATTGGTAGTGACAATATGAAAGCAATACCTAATTGAAAGGCATGATACACCAGAACATTTAGACTAAAATCGAAGTTAAACATAGTAATAACTCAGAAGGTATTTGGGCATGGTTTACTTTAAAAAATATGAGTATAAATAAAGAATAACAGGAATTAGTAAGTTGTAGTGTCTAAGATCTAATTGATAAAATTTGTGAACCGCCCCGGGATTGTCGGAGACTCAACATTCTGAGAGAATACGACAATGAAAAGACAAACCTACACTCCTGAGATTAAAGAACGCGCCGTTCGCATGCTGATTGAAGCGTCGAGCGACTATCCTTCTACATGGTCAGCCATTCAAGCCATAGCGTCAAAGATTGGCTATACGCCTGAGACACTGCGATCCTGGCATAAAAAGCACATAGACCAAACCATTCCCGCCTCAGTACAAGCGCAAAGTGATAAAGAACGCATCAAAGAGCTTGAACGCGAGAATAAAGAACTTAAGCAAGCTAATGAAATCATCAGGAAGGCTGCGGCTTTTTTCGCCCAGGCGGAGCTCGACCGCCCACCGAAATAATGGTCGATTTCATTGATGTTAACAAGCAAGAATATGGGATCGAGCTGATTTGTAGAGTACTACCGATTGCCCCATCAACCTATCACCGTGCTAAAGACTTAGAAGAGTGCCCTGACAAGCGCCCATTACGCAGTCAGCATGACGACTTCTACATCAGCGAAATCAAACGTATCTGGCAGGACAGTAAATGCCGTTACGGTGTTCGTAAAGTCTGGCAGCAGATGAAGGCTGATGGCGTAAAGGTTGCTCGTTGCACCGTAGAGCGTTTAATGAAGCAGTATGGTATGCAAGGTGTCTGGCGCGGTAAGGGTAAGATTACCACCAACAGCCGTGACGACCAAAAACGCGCTGATGACCTAGTCAATCGTAACTTTAATGCCCATCGTCCTAATCAGCTGTGGGTTGCAGATTTTACTTATATCAAGACATTGAGCGGCTGGGTCTATACCGCTTTTATCATCGATGTATTTGCTCGCGCTATTGTCGGCTGGAAAGTATCAAAGCGTATGAACACTGATATGGTAATGGCAGCATTAAATCAAGCAATAGCAGACAGAAACAATCCCAAAGACGTGATTCATCATAGTGATCGAGGGGTTCAGTACTTATCTATTCGCTATACCGATAAGATGACGGACTCTGGTGTGATTGCTTCTGTTGGTACAACAGGCGATTCATACGATAATGCACTGGCTGAAACGGTCAATGGACTCTATAAATCTGAGGTAATTGACTATTTAAAGCAGAACTGGACTGGTGTGAACGATGTTGAACTGGCAACCCTTGAGTGGGTGGATTGGTTTAATAAAACCCGTTTACATGGCACGATTGGATATGTGTCACCCTTTGAGTTTGAAAAGCGGTATTATGATAATTTAATCCTGTCAGGCATTGCTGCCTGACTCAAGTAGATCAGCCTTCGATATAGTCGGGGCGGTTCAAAATCTATTCTTATTGCATCTACTATTGTCATTTTTGAGTTTCTACGTATTGTTTCTACTACTTATTCTCTGCATATTATAAGGAGATTACTGTCCTAATCTCTGCATATTTCTGAGGAACATATGAAGCATGTTACTTATATTCATGAACATCTAAACTGGACTGAATGGCAATGGTCGGACAAAAAGCTATTGCCACTTGTTAGTCGTGTGCGGATATTACAAGGCCATTTACTAGGAAAGCTGCTAACACTAGGGTTCGATCTGAATCTTGAGGCACAATTAGATGCGGTGACCTTAGAGATTATCAAAACTTCTGAGATAGAAGGTGAGACACTAAATGATGAGCAGGTTCGTTCTTCAGTTGCGCGGCATTTATGGCTGAATAATGCCAGTATGCCAACCAATACTCGTGAGATCGATGCAGTGGTAGAGATGATGCTAAGTGCTACCTATCATTATCAACAGCCGTTATTATTAGATGATCTACTCGGATGGCATCGAGCATTATTTCCAGATGGATATAGTGGGCTTTATGTGGGCTAGTTTTAGGTGTGCTATCTGGTGCACAAAATGAGCAGCAGCTAGTGAAGTATTCACCTGATGTGATTTTAGACAAGCTGACTGAGCTAAAAGAGCTTATTTAACTCAAAGCTAAGTCTAAGTTTCAATATATGAAAAATAGTAAAGCCATAAGAGCAGTGACTTTTATGGCTTTTTTAATTTGGAGGTTTTATCCTAGATTCTATGTAACTGCCGTTTAGATTAAAGGCTTACTAATACAGTCGTCAAACAGAATCATAAAGTGATTTTCTGATGTCTTTAGGGTAGTCAAAGAATACCGTTAAGCCATCCTAGTTACTGCGTCAATAAAAAATAGGTTATATCAGCTGATTCTCTTGCCTGTAATGGCTTGGTGTCATGCCATAGTTTTTTTTGAAGGTGCTAGAGAATGCACTGTTATCGATAAAGCCGCTTGCTAGTACGATTTGGCTAATAGGCAGCGTAGTATGTTTAAGAATATATTTGGCGTGTTCAAGGCGCAATCGCACGTAATACTGTTGCGGTGAACAACTAAAATTTTTGTTAAATATGCGCTGTAATTGTCTACTTGATAATCTAAGATGACGGGCAATATCCTTAACGCTTAAAGGCTCTTCAAGATTGGTTTTCATCAATGCAATAGCATCTATTACATTGGTATAGCTACTGCTCAGTATTTTTGGCTTGGGCATATGCTGTACGTAAGTAGGCTCACGTATAGAGGTGATAATAAACATGTCTTGTATCTTGGAAACGATATGATGACCATGATGCTTATTGATGATATGTAAAGTCATATCCAATGCGCAAGCTCCACCTGAACAAGAATATAGCTGCGGTGCTATTGTAAATATTTGGTCATTAAAAATAACACCTGGATAGCTTTCTTGGGCTACGCTGATGTTCTCCCAATGCAATGAGGCTGCTTGCTGCTCAAGTAAGCCCGCAGCAGCCAATGCTAGCGCTCCTGTACACAAACCGCCAAGTGCAATATCCCGTACTGCCAATCGCTGAATTAAGGTAATGAGCTTACTAGATTCCAAGTAATCTGTTTGGTGTCCTCCGCATACAAATACCAAGTCGCAGGTTAATAAGTAGTCGAGTGGTGCAGTATGACTTAACTTGATACCGTTACTACTACTGGTCTTATTGTCATCGAACCCTGCCACCACCCACGAGTATAAGAGTTGCTCGCTCACATAATTCGCCATTCGAAGTGGCTCAATGATATTGCTGAACGCGAGCATGGTAAAGCCATTGATCAGTAGAAACCCAATACGCCTAGGCTTGTCTATCATCTTTTCCGTTATCTGAGTCATTTTTTGTCGCCTTCAGAACATACCTAAAATTCTGGCTAATGTTAAGTTGTTTGTCTATATGTCCGATTATAAACATAAAATGTCGCTTATGAAAAAATACCTTATTAATTTTACCTCTATTATCGAACGTGTTCTCAGTTAATTATTACTACTTTGGAGACGTTCCATGTCAGCACTAAAAGACCTTACTAGCAAGTTATCTTCTACAGATTTTTCTCGAAAATCGATGAATTCATTAAACCTAACCTCTTTAGATGGCTCATTAGATAATCTGCATCTCCCAAGTCTAATCGAAATTAAAAACGGCCAGAAAGTGCAACCGACTTTTAGTCATCAAGAATATGCAAATCGTCATGAGAAACTTCGTGAGTATTTAGATAATCATGGCATTGTGGCGGCGCTTTTCACCTCGATACATAACATCAATTACTACTCTGACTTTATATATTGCTCTTTTGGGCGACCTTATGGACTAGTCGTTACTTCAAAAGAAGTTGTGTCAATCTCTGCCAATATCGATGGTGGACAGCCTTGGCGGCGTACTGTGGGCGACAATAATATTGTTTACACTGATTGGCAGCGTGATAACTATTTCAAAGCCATTGCTCAACAAATTCCTCATCACGGCCGCGTTGGTATTGAGTTTGATCATTTACCAATGGATCGCTTTGCTAAGCTCAAAGCTATCTTACCCAATGTAGAGTTTGTTGATATTAGCCTAGCATGTATGACCATGAGAATGGTTAAGTCCTCTGAAGAGATAGCGCTAATAACAAAGGGTGCTCAGGTCTGTGATATTGGTGGAGCTGCATTGGTACAGGCTGTTTATGATGGCGTGCCCGAATACGAAGTTGCCTTGGCATCTACACAAGCGATGGTGAAGGCTATTGGTGAGCAGTTTGGTCAAGTGGAACTCATGGATACATGGACATGGTTTCAGTCAGGTATTAATACGGATGGTGCCCACAATCCAGTGACCAATCGTCTTGTCCAATCGGGTGATATATTGAGTCTTAACTGTTTTTCTATGATAGCAGGCTACTATACCGCGCTTGAACGCACATTGTTCTTGGATAAATGTGATGCAGATTCACTACGCTACTGGCAGATAAATTGTGAAGTACATGAAGCAGGTCTTGAGCTTATCAAACCTGGCGTGCGCTGCTGCGATATCGCACATGAGCTGAATAAAATTTATGCAAAATACGACTTATTAGAAAAACGCAGCTTTGGTTATGGCCATTCTTTTGGTGTGCTCAGCCATTATTATGGACGCGAGGCAGGACTTGAGCTACGTGAAGATATTGAAACAGTGCTTGAGCCAGGTATGGTCATCTCTATGGAGCCGATGATTATGATTCCAGAGGGCATGCCGGGTGCTGGCGGTTATCGAGAGCATGACATTTTAGTCATCAATGAGACGGGCGCTGATAATATCACAGGCTTTAAGTACGGCCCTGAGCATAATATTATCGGTCGTTAATGTAGGGGGTGTCATCAATAAATACTGTCTATATCGAGTGGGCTACCATGAATAATTTTCTTATTTTAAGCTCACCAACATAGATGATGATGCGCCTCGCACGATGCAATTATTTTCACATTTTACTTATTAAGGAAATAACATTATGGACCTGTTTCTTAACAGCTGGACGTTATTTTGGTTCTTGACCATTAATGTACTGACGCTATTACTGGCAGTGAGTTATTTCTTCGTAGAGCGTCATAACAAGTAATGTAGTAAACGATACGAGGAATCGACATGTTTATTAATTGGATGATATTGTTAGCAGCAATTGCGCTTCTCATTGTATTGGCTAGTAAAGCGTCAAAAGTCATGTCAGCAGATGAGGAAAGTGGTTTTTTAGTAGCCGGTCGCTCATTAGGGCCTTTTGTTATGGCAGGTACTGTCGTGGCGACTGGGTTTAGTGGTTGGGGCTTTATGGGTTCACCTGGTGCCGCATACCAATACGGGACGATTGAGCTTTTAGGTAATTTCTTTTTTGCACCAGCCATGGTCGTCGCCGTACTATTCTTTGCGGTCTATTTGCGTAATAGAGCCATGAAGATGGGTAGTAGTACCATTCCTGAATTTATCGTTAACTTGCACTGTAATGATCGAAATTCAATATCTGCTCGCACTTTGCGTATTGTCACGTCTTTGGGCATGATTATATTTTTGACCGTATTTTTGACGGCTCAGATTAGAGCGCTTGGTATGTTAGGTAGTAGCTGGCTCGGTATTTCACCTCTTCTGGCTTCTGCGCTTTTATTGGTAATTATTACTATTTATACCATGGCAGGCGGATTGCTCGCCGTTGCTTGGACCGATACTTTTATGGTGATTGGGATGGCCACTGCTGCCATTTATATAGTGGTTCAGGTGTTCACTGACATTCCGTTAGCAGATATGATGACGCAGCTGAATGCGATAGATCCAAACCTTGTCAATCCAGAAAATTCTAACCCATATGGTAATGCCAAAGCTTCTGTTTTTCTAGTATTTGTCTATGCGCTTATCTTTAGTACTGCATTGCCCTATATGTCAGTACGTTTTTTGGCGATGAAATCTAATATCAGTATTGCCAAAACAGGCTTTTATACGGCCATTCTAGGGTGTATTTTGAGCTTGGTGCCTATCGTTGGCTTATATGTTCGTATCAAAAACCCAGGTCTGATCAATCCCGATGAAGCAATGCCTTGGTATTTAGCCAATGCTATTCCAAGTGTGGTGGGTAGTGTGATCACTTTGTTTATTCTTTTTGCTATGAAATCTACGGCAAACTCTATCTTGCATACCTTATCAACTGCTGCCTCACATGATTTGCGTTTGGCAGTATTTGACAATAAACCTCGCACTGAGGCTGAGCTATTGAAACTGAATAGATTGTGGGTCGCTATTGTGGCTGCTATCGCCTTCATTTCTACCTTCTTCTTACCTGAAGCGATGCTTAGCTATCTAGGAATATTCTCTAGCGGTACCTTAATGGCAGCTTTATCTGGCGTGCTTTTAGTGACTATCTTTTATAAAGGCTCAACGATGGCTGCTATTGCCTCTATTATCATCGGTGCTGTTTGTAGTAGTTATCTCTTAACATCAGGTATTGTCGGCTGGGTAGAGGGACCTCTTATCGGATCAGCTGCATCAGCCATCACTTACTTGGTCGTTAGTGTGTTGGTTCCTAATAGAGTCAAAGTCATATCAGAAGAAGCTGTCAGCGCTTAGATATAGATACTTATATTTATTAATACTTAACAGAGCCTAAGTTAACCGCTGAGTTTATTGACTGATAGTCATAAATTCAGCGGTTGACGTATTCAGTAAGGCTGGCAAGTATGAGTTGTATAGATAAGCTAATGCTGATTAACACTCAGTTATTTTGTACCAGTTTTATATTTACTCAATGATATTACGAACATTTTATGTTCAATAATAGAGGTGACTAGTCGTGGAAGTATTGAAAATCAGACCTATAGCGGTTGATGTCAAGCCATGGATTGGCACCATACAAATTGTCATGGCGGCCATATGTTGGGGCACACTTGGTATATTTTCGACTTATCTTAGTCAATTAGGTTTTAGTAGTTGGCAAATTACGATATTGCGTATCATAACGGCAGCTATTATTGCTATAGCGATGTTGCCTAAGATCTGGAAACCATTAAGTAGGCTAACACTCGGTCAATGGTTTGGGCTTGGTCTACAATCCCTAATTGGCGTACTGGGTATGACGGTTTGCTACTTATTTGCAGTGCTTCATGTGGGTGCAGGCACGGCAGTCGCATTACTCTATACGGCGCCGGTCTTTAGCTTGATATTCTCGCACTTATTATTAGATGAGCGAATTACTTATAAAGCTGCATTATTAGCAGTTGTAGCAGTGATTGGCGTTGGTATGACTACGATGGGTGGCACTACTGAAGGGAAGTTGGGTATTGCCGTTGGGCTGCTCTCTGGCGTTTGTTACTCTTTGTATGGTGTGCTTGGTAAACGCGCCATGCATCATAAACACTCTGCACCGCTTGTCTTTTTTACGTCAATTTTGTTCAGTGGCATTGTATTATTGTTCATTCCTACCACGTATACAACTTATTATAAGCTGATACAGCTTCCCGTTATTAGCTGGATATATGTACTGGGCTTATCTTTGGTGGGTACGATTGCACCTTTTGCATTATATATGAAAGCACTCGAAAAGCTACCTGCCACACGCGCGTCAGTATTTACTATCTTTGAACCGTTAACTGCAATATTTTTAGCGGTATTGCTCCTGCATCAAGTGTTAGCGGGTATTCAATATATGGGTGTTTTTTTGATTTTGCTCGTTGCTCTATTAAATGGGCTAACAAATTCGACCAATGTACAACTGCCGAGATGGTTTAGAAGACAAAAATTATCGTAATTTAGTTTTATAGACATTATTATTTATAATACAACTCTCTCAAATCAGTTGCTTCTAAAAAATAATTTGATATAAGAGCTACGACTCTAATGGCAGGATGGTTATCATTTCTTCTTAAAGTATGCAGCGTAGAAACTCAGCTTAGATGAAATAGGTATATTTTGCTATATCCTGGTATATTTTGGTATAAGTGACTGAAATTGCAAGTAATTATTTTACAATAATTACTTGCAATTTCTGTAGATAACAGTAGATTAAATTATATAAGATTTCAATAAGTATGATTGGATTTCACTATTTATGAAAAAGACTTACCTAAACGATATAAAGCAAAAAGAGCTAAGTGTTCATAAAGCTAATATTGGCTACTATAAAATATTTAATCACCTTATTTTGCCGTACATGTTAAAGAGCGATATTGAATTTTGGACTCGAATTCAGTGTTCGCAAGTGTTTCAAGTAGAAAAGCAAGGTAGTAGAGGGTATTTATTCTACGACAATTTTTTTATTCTGAATTATTGTCTCACTACCGATATACAAGATATCAGTATCTATGAATCCGAATTAAATTTTAGCGTCAGCAAAAAGTTAACTGACTCTCAAATTAAGTCTTACGCATTCAGTGAGATAATATTTTTTATCACCAGATATAAGGTCGTATTGAATTTGGTTGAGTGTTATCAGCAATTGAAAAATCAGCTGTCTAAGGATGATTGTGTTAGGTTGTTTAACGTTGCGAAATTAACGACAAAGATATTTATCAACCTGATTGGGACATCAGAAGCTAGTTACTACAATTCGCGCAAAAAAACTCCTTTAAAGGAGTCGTACGATGAATGAAGTTGAAATCGATTTTGCAATACAGCAGTTGCTACCGCATGGTATTTCGTACCACAACATAGATGAGCCCAAGCTGATTAAATCTATCTTTTATCATTACCATTCGAACACTCATCAGTGCTTAGACTTCAACGCTTTAGTTTCTACTCTTCCAAATTATGATAGACCCAGAAGAAATCATAAGAGAGCAGATGTTCACTGGTTATTGGCCCTTATTAAACACAATTTTGAAGATTTAACTGACTATAACACTAACTATGCGCTGATTAGAGAGTGGTTAGGGTTCGCCATTTATCTTAGTGTGTTATCACACATTCATCTAAACCCAGTACAAGCCAAGAGCATATTAAAGAAATTTAAAATATATGGATATACACAAACTGCAGACTATCAGTGGTTTTGGAGTCATGAATTTTTTCAAACTATATTACCACTCTCAAGGCTAGAGTTTGACTCGCAATATTTACAAGCTTTAATAGATGACCTTAATGAGCGTGCTGAAGTACTAGCGAATGCACGGTGGGAACAAAACGATACTAACAACTATAAGAAACGTGCGCGTCAGATAGAGCAAATCCATCAAATAATAGAATGGGCCTACTATCCTGAAAGAAAACATAAACGAAGTAGTAAAAAAGACAAAGAGCAAAAAAAAGACAAAGAGCAAGCAGGGACGAGTGATAATAGCAACTCTAAGTCAGATAAACCTGACAAAATAAAAGACAAGCCTTGGCAAAATCTTAAAGCTGAACCTATACCCGTTAACGCGCAGCCTCATTTTTATGGGTTTTTCCATACTAACAACGTGTCTGATCCTATTGATAATAATCCAATAGAATTAATACCTTTTTGTGAAAAACCATCTCTTTCTGAGGAAAGTGTTTCTGTTGAAGAGTTGGTAGATGCTTATAATTCAGATTATTTTTTCAGCTATTCACAGCCTGATCTCTCTAAACGTATCGCACCACTTCATAACTATGATGAATCGGTACAGCAAACCTACATGGCAGCGCATGATTTTGAGCTTGCTACTAATGTTCGCTATCTTTCAAAAATGAGCTGTCAGGCAGTGTTTAATCATTTAGTAACCTACAGCGAACAACCGGTAGCAGCTCTCCTGCTTTTTTCTCTGATCACTGGTTTACCTATCAAAACATTATTGATTCCTGATTTTTTTAGCAAAAGTACGTTGCTTGAGTACGATAACGAGCAGATATTTATTATGCATAGGTTAGGCGTAAGTGATAGGGCAGAGCTTAAGACTTCTTGTTTTGAAAATAAGTCAGATCTCATTTATCTACCACTACCTATAGGTTTGACCTGCAAGTTAGCAGAGGTTAGTGCATCAGAGCTAACGATGGAGAAGGTAAAAGAGTTTATTAAAGCCA
>Ga0208015_1000390_pt1 | contig 24908 bp, 16 predicted proteins | sample 26BtaG_FD_184101 | JGI IMG/M metagenome (GOLD analysis project Ga0208015, IMG submission 184101) | Marine viral communities from Cariaco Basin, Caribbean Sea - 26B_WHOI_OMZ_CsCl (SPAdes) (version 2) | ecosystem: Environmental > Aquatic > Marine > Oceanic | place: Caribbean Sea: Cariaco Basin...
ATTTCTATTCTTCAGAAGAGCATGCAACCAACGTTGGTACTATGTTCCGTGATCCTGCCAACGCCCTATTGCCAAACTGGAAAGAAATGCCAGTCGGTTATAACGGCCGTGCCAGCACTGTGATTATTAGTGGTACTGAAGTAGTACGTCCCTCAGGTCAGCTAAAACCGAAAGCCGATGAGCGCCCTATCTTCTCACCATGTAAGCGTCTTGATTTTGAGCTTGAGACCGCCTTTATTGTGGGTAAACCTAACCAAATCGGTCGTCCTATCTCTGTAGACAATGCTTGGGAGCATATCTTCGGTATGGTGCTGCTGAACGATTGGTCAGCCCGTGATATCCAAAAGTGGGAATACGTGCCATTAGGTCCCTTTAACGCCAAGACTTTCGCTTCAGAAGTGTCGCCTTGGATCGTGACTATGGATGCGTTAATGCCTTTCCAAACCACTTGCCCAACGCAAGACCCACAACCTCTAGCCTATTTACGTGGCGAAGGTGCTGAAGTGAGTTTTGATATTAATCTATCCACCGAAATCTTACCTGAAGGCGCTGATGAGGCGACTGTAGTCTGCGAAACCAACTTTAAATACATGTATTGGTCAATGGCGCAGCAGCTTACACATCACACTATTACGGGTTGCTTAGTAGAAGTAGGCGATATGATGGGTTCAGGTACGATTTCAGGCCCAACGCCTGATAGCTTTGGCTCAATGCTTGAGTTGGCGTGGAATGCGACGAAACCTGTCGAGTTAAAAGGTGGCGGAACGCGTACCTTTATTGAAGATGGTGATACCGTGATTATCAAAGGCTATGCAGAAAAAGACGGCGTACGTGTCGGCTTTGGTGAAGTCAGTGGCAAGGTGCTACCGGCGTTGGACTTTAACTTTTCTGAGTAACTTTTTAATTTCTCAGAGTAACACTTGAATTTCGCTGAGTAATTTTCACAGCGTTATTTATTAGCCGAGAGTAGCAATTGTAATAGTCGTAAGCGGTCATTATCCCCTTACCTATTGTACTTGCTACTCCGCCCTTTCCTATCGCATTTACCCTATCTTATTTATTCTATTCAACTCCTATTCAAACTATCAAAAGGACATTGATAATGAGCTTTAAAATTCAACAAATTCATCATGTCGCCTATCGCTGCAAAGACGCGAAAGAAACCGTCGAATGGTATAAAAAACACCTCAACATGGACTTTATATTGGCTTTTGCCGAAGACCATGTGCCCTCTACCCATGCCTTTGATCCGTATATGCATATCTTTTTAGACGCGGGTAATGGCAACGTCCTAGCCTTCTTTGAAGTACCGAATCAACCTGAAATGGGCTTTGATCCGAACACGCCAAATTGGGTACAGCATTTAGCTATGAAGGTTAAAGACCGTGAAGAATTGATAGTTGCCAAAAAGCATTTAGAAGATGCGGGCATAGACGTCATTGGCGTGACCAACCACGGTATTTTCCACTCTATCTATTTCTTTGATCCCAATGGCCACCGTTTAGAACTCACTTATGATGACCCCATGTCAGAAGAAAAAGTGGGCATGATCACTGAAGAAATGAAATACGAGATGTTGGAAGAATGGTCACGCACCAAACGCGCGCCTAAACATACGGCTTTCTTACATGCTGAAGAATTGGCTGAAGCCAAAGAACAAGCGCCTGTTGGTGAATAAGAGTGGTTAAGCTCTGGGCTGTACCAATGTTGCAGCAGTTATTGTTGTAAAAAAGTCGTCGTAAAGGATTGCGACAGGAAGGATTAAGACCCACCCCCTCATCAAAAAAAGGATTTTATGATGACTACCAAACTGGCTTACGGCCTAGCGTTGGCTACCCTATTTGGGATTACCGGCTGCTCAAACAATACCGAAACTGCTAGTACTGCTGATGCGGCTACTAGCGACCCCGGTGAAGTTACTGTCTTACGTTTTTCTCATTTTATGACCGCTACCGATGATTTAAATCAACAGATTTTTGAACCGTGGGCAAAGAAAATAGAAAAAGACTCCAAGGGTAGGTTAAAAGTTGAAATCTATCCTTCAGCGACTTTAAGCAAACCGGGCGTTACTTATGAAGCCGCTGCCAAAGGCACAGTAGATATTGGTATGCAGGCGCATGGTTATACAGCCGGGCGTTTCCCGCTCTCGCAAATCGTTGAATTACCGGGTATCTCGAATACCGCCGAACAACAAACCTGTATTCTGCATAAGCTCTATGATGAGGACGTCATTGCTAGCGAATATGCGGACTCACACCTACTCTATATGGTGGGTACTGGTCCTGGTGCGCTCCATACCATCGATAAACCGCTGCGTACCCCCGCCGATATGAAAGGGTTACGCATTCGTCAGCCTTCTGCCGTCGCCAGTTATATCATCGAAGCCGTTGGTGCCGCTCCCGTCGGCATGCCTGCCCCTGATACTTATACTGCCTTGCAACGTGGCGTGATTGATGGGCTTAGCTTTGCTTGGCAGCCAGTACGCGCGTTCCGTTTAGACGATCTCGTTAATACCCATACCAATATTCCTTTCTATAGCGCGGCGCTCGTCGTCACCATGAATAAAGACAAATACAACAGCCTGCCCGACGATTTAAAGAAAATCATCGATGACAACTCAGGTATAGAGATGGCTATGCAAGCCGCAGATGTGTTTGATGTGGCGAATGCGGAAATTATGCAGGAAGCTAGAGATAAAGGCGACTTGATGATTGAAGTGCCGGACCCGCTTAATGATCCGGATTGGAGTGGCCCCTTGATAGAAGGTTCACAAAAATATTTGGATGAAGTGGCTGCGACAGGTCTAGATGCGCAAGGTGTGTATGAGAAAGTCAAAGCAGCGAGTGCGGCGTGTAAAGCTAAAGCTTAAGCCCCTAAGTTTAAGCTATCTGATAGCGCTGAGCGATGGCTAAAATTTTATCTATCGCTCTATTTTGCTCTTGCATGGGCAACTGCTCTGAGGTGCCAATGACGGTAATGGCATACTCTAATAAAGTATCACTATCTGTAGGGTGGTTAGCGTTTAAAGCTTGCGTTAATAAAACCGGAATCGTAATCGCATTAACGCCCATCAGCATATCGCCAGTGACCGTCGCATACCCTTGCGCTCGAATCTCGGCTTGCAATTGGGTGAATTGCTGCCAGTGCTCAGCTAATTCCGTAGCATTAATTGACTCTGCGCTATTTGGCATTGGATTGGCTGCACTATCTTGCCACTCTGCCATGACTAACGGCTGAATCACGGCTTCGGGCTGGTAACTGGCAAATAACTGCCCGGTTGCCGAGGTCGTCAATGGCATACGCGAACCAATACGGGTAATGATACTAATAGGACTGTCCGGCTCGACCGATTGAATAATGATCGGCCCCTCGCTAAACCATTTGGCGATTTGTACGGCACAATTTAGTGTATTTTTAATTTCATTAGCGACCGTCGTCAGGTGTTCTAATAAATTATTATGATTGAGCCCCGTATGCCCTAGTGCATTCACACGCTCACCAAGCCCGTAACGCCCGTCTTCTAACTGCCGCGCATAGCCTTTACGAATGAGACTAACCAAATAGCGGTGGGTTTTAGCAGGATGCATCTGCGCCGCCTGGCCAATCTCTTTAAGCATCATTGGGGCATTGGCATCGATTAAAATATCGAGTATTGCCAAGCCAATCTCTAACGATTGCACCCCACCTTGGGGTTTATTGTTGGCCAAAGTGGCGGTTGCAGGAACAGTGGCTAACGGGTTTTCGGTTGACGACATGACGGACTCAGTTGAATAAAATAGGACTTAGCAGTACTTAAAATCAGCATTATTAGTACTTAATTGCACAGGGTTAAGTTTAGCAGATTTCCTATAAGTACTGAGCAGAGATATGCTAGCTTTACCGCCTTAGTCTGCTTTTAGCCTATAACTCGCTATGAAAACTTTACTAATAGCATCATCTCTTAAATAACGTATTTATTTATACTGCAGCTATCAATTCATTACTCACAACTTAACACTTAGACAATTAATAAAGCGCTTGCTAGCCTTTATTTACTAACACTTTCACCTTGCAGACCTTTTACCTTGCATATAGAGATTAAAACCAATCAATAACAGCACATTAATAGGAACATTCAATATGAAACTTTATAACTATTTCCGCAGTGGCACTTCGCATCGCATCCGTATCGCTATGAATTTTAAAGGCTTAGATTATGAGTATATCTCGGTCAATCTAGCGGCAGATGAGCAGTCAGGAGAAGCGTTTAAAGCTTTAAATCCACAAGGCTTGGTACCCTATCTTTATGATTCAGAGCAGCCCAATGGCCCTAATGGCGAAGAGTTACGCTTGGCGCAAAGCCCTGCTATCTTAGAATGGTTAGAAGAGGTTTGTCCAGAACATCCATTACTGCCAAAAGATGCTATGGGTCGTGCACAAGTACGGGCATTAAGCGCGATGATTGGATGTGATATTCACCCTATTAATAACCGCCGCATCTTGCAGTATCTGCGTAACGAGTTGAATGTAGAAGAAGATAAAGTGATGGGCTGGTGTCAGCATTGGATGGCAGAGGGCTTTAGTGCGCTAGAGAAAATATTGGCTGCTGATAAAAATCGTGGCAACTTTTGCTATGGTGATGCCCCAAGCTTTGCGGATTGCTATTTGATTCCGCAGGTGTATTCCGCGCGCCGCTTTAACTTGGATCTTACGCCTTATCCGAACATTGTGGCTATTGATGCGCATTGCCACACCCTACCAGCCTTCATCGATGCGGAACCTGCTAATCAGCCGGATGCTCCTACGGCTTAGATTAATTGGCTATGTCAATTAGCTATGGGTTTTACCCACGCTACGCTTCAATATTGAATTATGCAGAGTTAAGTTCCTCCCCCTGTTTTTAGGGGGAGGCTAGGAGGGGGTTAAGGCTTTTAACCTTAATCAATATAAAAAAAGCTAGGCAAAATGCCTAGCCTACACCCAATATATTTACGTTAGAGTCCTGACGTAGCGTGTGGTTAGCGCAGCGTAACCCACGGAATCATACGAATTATACGATTATCTCCCACCTGTATCTCCATATTAAGCTATGTAAAATTGAATCCCTCCCCCTATTTCTAGGGGGAGGTTAGGAGGGGGTTCGACCACATTAAAATTTAATCAATAATCCCGACTAAAAAGAAAAGGCGCAGTCCGACTGGTCTTAGACTTAGCCACGTCTTCAGGCGTACCCTGCGCCACAATATCACCGCCTTCATCACCCGCACCCGGCCCCATATCAATCACCCAATCGCTATGACTCGCGACCTGCATATCATGCTCGACCATAATCACAGTATTGCCCGCCTCAACTAGACCGTTGAGTTGCGCCATCAGTCTCGCGACGTCGGCAGGGTGCAAGCCAGTAGTCGGTTCATCCAACACATATAAGGTATCGCCACGTTGGGTGCGCTGCAGCTCGGTAGCGAGTTTGATGCGTTGTGCCTCACCTCCTGACAGTTCGGTAGCCGGCTGACCCAAGCGCAGATAACCCAAGCCGACTTGCAGCAAAGCATCTAAGGCGCGTAATACGGGTGGCTCCTCCGCAAAGAACTCAAAAGCGTTCTCCACCGTCAGCGCTAATATCTCCGCGATATTTTTACCACGATAATGAATCTCAAGCGTCTCATCGTTATAGCGCTGACCATGGCAAACTTGGCACGGCGAATACACGCTCGGTAAGAATAGCAACTCCACCATCACAAAGCCTACGCCTTCACAATTGGCACAGCGACCTTTCGGGACGTTAAACGAAAATCTACCGGCATCGTAACCGCGTGCTTTCGCTTCCGGCGTCGCCGCAAACAGCTTGCGCACGTGGTCAAATAATCCCGTATATGTCGCTAAGTTGGAGCGTGGCGTGCGGCCAATGGCTTTTTGATCGACCGTGACTAGACGCTTGATATGCTCCATACCCGCGACGACTTGACCACCCGTCGGTGCTGCTTGCTCTTGCTGTAGTAAGTCCGCTTCATCAGTAGGCGCTTCAACAACTACCGTCTGCCCTAACGCTTCCTGTACCAGCTCAACCAGCGCTTGGCTAACCAGACTTGATTTGCCCGAGCCTGAGACCCCCGTCACCGTAGTGAGCACGCCTAATGGAAATTTCACATCCAGACTCGCTAGGTTATTACGGGTAACGCCGCCTAATTTTAACCAAGCGCTCGGCGCTCTAGGCACGTGTTTTTCGCTAGCCACTTCGCCAAATAAAAACTGACTGGTATGCGATTCAGGGACGTCCTTCAAGCCCTCAATCGGACCGCTATACATAATACGGCCACCGTGCACGCCAGCATCCGGCCCCACATCGACAATCCAATCGGCATGGCGAATCACGCTGACATCATGCTCAACCACAAACACCGAGTTACCTGCTGCTATCAGCTCATCCAAAGCTTGCAACAAGGCTTGCGTGTCTACCGGATGCAAACCCGCAGACGGCTCATCTAGAATATATACCACCCCAAATAATTTCGAGCGAATTTGCGTCGCCAAACGTAACCGTTGCAGCTCCCCCGGTGACAAAGTTGGCGTGGTACGCTCTAGCGATAGATAGCCCAGTCCAAGCATGGTCAACGCCTCTACTCGCGCTAGGATATCGCTAGCAATACGCTGCGTGACTATAGCCTTCTCGCGGTTATGCTTATCTTCATCAGGGTCTCTATTCGCCGCTTCAGCAAATAAGGGCGCCAACTCATTTAGCGTTAATTGTGATAACTCACCAATATCTAGACCGGCAAATTTAACCGACAGCGATTCTTTTTTGAGCTTTTTACCATGACAGTCCGGACATACCGAAATCTGCATATATTGCGAGACGCGCTTTTTGGTACGTAGGCTTTGCGTGGTGGCAAATGAATGTAATACGAAATGTTCAGCGCTGACATAAGTGCCCATATAGCTAGGTTCTTCACCCTTAGCTATCGCAGCTTGTACTTGCTCGATGTTATAACCAGAATACACTGGGACGGTTGGGGTCTCATCGGTAAAAAGAATCCAATCGCGGTCTTTTTTCGGCAAAGACTGCCAAGGAGAGTCAATATCATAGCCCAAAGTGACCAGTATTCGCGCTAAGTTTTTACCTTGGAATGCTGGTGGCCAAGCGGCAATAGCCTTATCACGAATGCTCTTGGTAGCATCGGGCACTAGCAAATCTTCGGTCACTTCAAATACGCGACCAATACCATGACAGGTAGGACAAGCGCCCTCGGGGGTATTGGGGGAAAAGGCATCGGCGTAGAGAATATCCTGACCGTCTGGATACTCGCCTGCGCGCGAATATAACATACGCAATGCATTAGATATCGTCGTGACGCTACCAACTGAGGAACGTACCGAGGGTGTGCCGCGTTGTTGTTGCAAAGCGACAGCAGGTGGCAAGCCTTCGATAGCATCCACATCCGGCTCATCAACTTGATCAATTAAGCGGCGCGCATAAGGAGAGACTGAATCTAAATAACGGTGTTGCGACTCGGCAAATAAAGTGCCAAACGCCAAAGAAGATTTACCAGAGCCAGAAATACCGGTAAAGACCACTAAGGCATCCCGCGGTAAATCAACATCGACGTTCTTTAAATTATGCACGCGAGCACCACGTACTTGGATGCCGTTTGCGGGGTCGCTGTGATTATTATTAGAGTTGTTTTTATTGGCTAAGTCAGTGCTATCGTTAGTGCTACTATTCATACTAAGTGTCATAAAACCGCTATTCCTATTACGTCATTCTAAAAATACCCAAAATATTAAACGGGCTAAGTCGTTATTCTTATAGATAAGTTATTGTATTAGCCAACGCTATTGGCTAAGTAGTGATTCCGTACGGGAATGGTGAGCACGTTTGCCTAGACGAAGTATTTTTTGGATTAATCACGATTTAAAGACCATTGTGTGGTTTAATTTATAAGACGCTACGCAGGGATTTAGCGTTGCGATAATAAGTCAGCATAAACTCTATAAACAATAAAAGGATTTATCATGTCAACCTCCCACTCTAATTCCCATTCTTCCTCCCCTTTTAAGCTCAATAAGCTCCTCGCCGCTACCCTCTTTGTAGCTTTAACCAGCCAAGCACACGCCCTTGAGACCTCACCGACACCGCCCCCCATTACTTCGCCTGAACAGACTCTGTCAGCCGCTTTAAGTCCAAATGCGCCCGCATTACAAGTCTCAGAAACCACCACGATTAAAGTTATTAGCGCAGCCACTGTAGCTAAACTCAAGCCAGCAACTGATAAGGGCGCTGACGATAAAGCCATCTTCTCACCACAAGCCATTCAACATCCCCTTTGGGCAAAAAACGGCATGGTCGCCTCACAAGAAGCCTTAGCTTCAGAGATTGGATTACAGATATTAAGAGATGGCGGTAATGCGGTAGATGCAGCGGTAGCCGTAGGTTTTGCCTTAGCTGTAACCTTGCCGAGAGCCGGGAATTTAGGCGGTGGCGGTTTTATGATGATTTATGATGCCAAAACCAAAGAAACCATTGCTTTAGACTATCGTGAAAAAGCCCCTATCAAAGCCTATCGCGACATGTATTTAGATAACAAGGGCGATGCTGATAGCGAATTATCACGTTATCACGGGTTAGCCGTAGGGGTACCTGGTACAGTGGCGGGCTTAGTCGCTGCTTTAGAAATGCATGGCTCAATGCCATTAGCGCAAGTCATAGCACCGGCTATTAAGCTAGCAGATGAAGGGATTGAGGTTACTCCAGGACTGGCGGAATCTTTAGTAGAGTTAGAAGACCGCCTAAAAAAATGGCCGAGCACCGCCAAGATTTTCTTTAAGCCAGATGGCAGTACCTATCAAGTCGGTGAGCGTCTGCGCCAACCTGAACTCGCCGCCTCAATGCAGCGCATCGCCACTCAAGGGGCTGCAGGGTTTTATAAAGGCAAAACGGCTGAGCAAATCGTCAAAGCCGTCAATGACGCCGGCGGTCTAATGAGTATGCAGGATATGGCAGACTATCAAGCGATAGCTCGTAAACCTGTCAGCGGTAACTATCGTGGGTTTGAGATTGTATCAATGCCACCTCCCTCCTCTGGTGGTATTCATATCGTTGAGATTTTAAATATCTTAGAAGGCTATCCGCTCAAAGATTACGGGCAAAATAGCGCGCAGACTATTCATTTAATGGCAGAGGCTATGCAGTTGGCTTATGCAGACCGCTCAGAATATCTCGGCGACTCAGACTTCGTTGATGTCCCGGTTAAAGGGTTAACCTCAGAGCGTTATGCTACCAAATTGCGGGCGACTATTGACCCGAATAAAGCTCGTCCTGCGACTGACGTAAAACCCAATAACCCTATGCCGTACGAGAGCGATCAGACCACGCATTTTTCCGTAGTGGATAAGCAAGGCAATGCGGTAGCCAATACTTATACGCTGAATTTTTCTTACGGTACGGGCTTGGTCGCTGAAGGCACCGGGATTTTACTCAATAACGAAATGGATGATTTTTCAGCCAAACCGGGCGTGCCGAATGCTTATGGCTTATTAGGCGGTGATGCTAATGCCGTTGAGCCTGGTAAGCGTCCGTTATCTTCTATGAGTCCCACGATGGTCTTTAAGGACGGCGCACCTTACGTAGTGACTGGCAGTCCTGGCGGCAGTCGTATTATTACCACTGTCACTCAGATTATTTCCAATGTCATTGATCACGATATGAATATTGCCGAAGCGACCCATGCTCCGCGAATCCACGACCAATGGATGCCTGACGAGATTCGCGTCGAAAAAGCCTTAAATATTGATACGGTCAAAAAACTAGAGTCGATGGGCCATACTGTCACGCCAAAAGATGCTATGGGCTCAACGCAATCGATTATGGTGACGCCGCAAGGGCTCTACGGATCGTCTGACCCAAGACAAGTGGATGCTGCAGTAGTGGGTTATTAACAGTAGTAGCGATGTACCTATTAAATGTAACTATAAAAGACTACACCACCCAACTTATGCTCATTAATTATTTAACGAAAACATAAAGTTAATTTCAATTTACTGTACTAAAATAGAAGCCTAAGGGTTTCTATTTTTAGTTATGGGTCAAATAATTTTTAGCCATCATTATGGTTAATGATTAAGTATTTGCTCTAGGTGTTTACAGAGGGTGTGCGCTATGGTGAACTTCGATATCAACTTTCAGCTAATGGGCTATCATTTTCTGCAACTGGGCATTGCATTTATCTTATCGTTACCCATCGCTTTAAACCGCGAGATGAAAGACAACGGCGCAGGCCTACGCACCTTTCCCTTAGTGACCATCGCCTCTTGTGCCTTTATGTTAGTAGGTATGGATATCTATGACGCTGCTGGAGAAGCCAGAATCATGTACGCCATTATTACCGGCATGGGCTTTATTGGTGGTGGTGCCATTTTTAAAAATGAACAAGGCTCCAAGGGCACCGCGACTGCCGCTAGTTTATGGAATACGGGTGCTATTGGTATCTCAGTCGCTTATGGTCGTTACGAAATCGCGATTATCTTGTCCGTGGTTGGCTTTCTGATTTTACAATTCTCCGATCCCTTTAAAGCAAAAGATAGACCTTCCGCTTTAGAATAGTAGCCCTAGTGCCCTCTAAAGGAGAAAATGCTTAAGGCTAGTAGGTAAATCTAACCGCCTTACTCGTAATAAGCGGTTTATTCATAGCAAATAGTAGCCGCGGTATTAGCGAAGGTCTGCCGCCCATTTTTAAACCCGGCTAAAACTTGTGCTACGGTTCTAATAGCGGACACAGCATCGTTGGTTTCTACCACGACTAAGGTTGCTGGCGCGCCTACCTTTATTTCGCTTTGCTGAGACAAGAGTTTGGCTGCATTTGTATTTACCATAGCAAAGACCTCACTAATCTCGCTATCCTTGGACAGTTGCGCAATATTGGCATACATATTCGCCATTCTAAGTAATGAGGCATCGCCATAAGGGGTGAAGGCATTTAAGATATTGTTGCTAGAAATAGTCGTTGTTAAACCCATTTCTGCTAATTCATTAGCATTGACCATCCCTCTTGGAATCAAGGCCTCATAGTCACGCCCATTCAAATACGTATCTGTGGCGGGTAATACCGTTAAGGTAATTTTAGCCAGTTTTAATAGAGCCGCCATCTCCAGACGCTTCGTCTTATCCATCGCGGATAGTTTCGTCACGTGACCTATCGAGACCCGACCTTGGTAATTGCGTTTAATAGTTTCTTCGACCAGTTTAGGAATGCTAGAGTCTGCCGGGTCTAAATCAAAATCCAGATGGAAATCGACATCGACATCAAACTGCTGCGCTAAATCAAATATCATTTCGATATGCTGCTCGGGATACTCATCTTTATATGGACAACCGCCTATTAAATCCGCACCTTGCAAGAGCGCTTGTTGTAACAGCTGTTGCGTACGTGGCTTCGTGGTCAACCCTGACTGCGCAAAAGCACAAATTTCGATATCGATAGCAAAAGCATACTTATCCCGCACTCGCTTTATCGCCTCAAAACTACGCATTTCGGTCTTTTCATCGGTTTCTACAAACGTTCGCAACGCTACTGTGCCTTTTTTAATCGCCATTTCGATTACTTTACAGCCACGCGCAAAAACATCCGCTTCGGTAAACCCTTCTTTAGCTTTGCCGGTCTCTTCTACGGCTTCGTCCAAGTCGCCATCTTCTATACTACAACGGTCTAGAATACAGGCTTTATCCAAGTGAATATGACTCTCGTAAAATCCCGAACAAACAAAGTGACCTTGTGCATCAAAAGTTTGTTTTGCTAGATTTCCAATATTCTCTTGCGCTACTACCGGCTCACTTTCACTGCTGTCAATACTGTGAATATGACCGTCTTTGACGTTAATATCGACCAAGTCTTCATAATCCGTCAGTCGGGCATTTTTAATTATTAAATCCATCATTGTTATTAATTCCATTAGGGTGATTTTTGCTGAATAGCTTTTAAGTTATTGTAGAGGTGACCGACTCATTCTCGGTTGTGATTCGGTGTTTTTATGGTTATTGGTATGGGGTAAGGTTCGTTATAGACCTTTAATCTAGAGTTAGCGTAGGGTGTGCCCCGCGCACCTTGGAAAATTAATCTTCCCAAAATACGGTAACGTTTTTTAAACTCAGGCAGTAAATTGAGCTCGCCTATTCATCGGTACTTGGGACGCACCCTACAACTATTCATCGGTGCGTGGGACGCATCCTACCAGAGCTTGCCGATATTAAAAATAATCTTGGCAGAATGGTCTAATAAGCTTTAAGCACTTTTCTCACCACCTTGCAACATCTTAACCCCACCCAAAGTCACACTGATCACCCCGATAGCAATTAACGATGCGCCTAAGATTAAACCCTCAGGCAGCGCCTCCCCTTGGATAAACACAGCGATAGGCACTCCCACTACTGCCCCGACAGCCCCTAATAAACTCAATAACACGGGCCCACCTGTCTTTTGTAGTAAGAACAGCAGTAAGAATTGTCCGGCAAATAGGACCGCCTGCAAGACTATTAATCCTACGGGTAGACTTCCCAAAACTCCACTTATTGATGCCGATGCTAACGGAACTGCTAGGGTGAAATTGGGTAACATGCCGACCAGACCCAATTGCACAGCAGCAGCGATTAGCATGCCAGGGGCTAAAGCACTCGGTGAGGCATTAGGCGGCCAACGTAGCGTACGGTAAATATTGCCAATCGCCAACAAGACAGGACCGCATAATGCTATCAATACCCACACCACGCTGACATTTGGCGCAGCAAACTTATGGGCTGCCAATACCCCTGCCCCTAGCAAAGCCGCGGCCACACCAAAAGCTCGTAATGGCTGCAAACGCTCTATCCGTAAGGCGAGCGCACCGAGATAAGTTAATAAGGGGGGTAGCGCGATAGTCATAGCGACAAAGCCTGCGCCCACTTGCGGAATAGCCGAAAAGAAAATCAGATTAGCGCCCGCCACGCTAACTAAAGCCGCCACAATATAATACTCAAAACTGCGGGCATTCAGTGGCGGTAACTCATTTCGCAATAGCGCCACTAGCAATAGAATCAGCGCGGCACCACTGATTGACCAAAACAGGAAGGCGACTGGGGTAAGACCAATGGTGCCGGCATACTTCGCTAAATTGGTCGTTACTCCTAACAGCATCCCGCCTGCCAATAAACACAGACAAGGGATTAACCAACTTCTTCTGTGCTGCAAACGCTCTGCTTTGGTAACACCACTCATAAACTATTCCCGTTTTAACTGCATTTCTTTACGTCAGCATAACTCTAATATACTGGTGCAAAAATAGATGTTTAACTATTATTAATGCCAACTTTACTACCTGATTTTGATATAAAAACCTGCCTTTATTAAATGGCTACTTTGCTTATTTACGCTCATAAGGCTCAGTACCATTAAGGCTTATAACCCCATATAGGCTTACCCCTAATTATTATCAAAAGGACATTCGCAAGTGGATTGGGCCACAGCATTTTTATTCATGACACCACTTGGACATTCGCCGCTGAAATCGTGGTGCGGGTTACTGTCATGTTTACTATGGTAATTTTATTTCTGCGCTTCACCGGCAAGCGCGGGGTACGCCAACTGTCAATTTTTGAATTGACCATTATTCTATCGCTAGGCTCCATTGCCGGCGACCCCATGTTTACTGAGGATTTACCGCTCATTCAGGCCTTGCTGATTATGACGGTGGTGATCGGGCTGTATCGCGCTTGTACTTGGCTGATGATGAAATGGCAAAGGTTTGAAGACCTGTTAGAAGGCAAACCTATCTACATTGTAGAAGACGGTATGTTGGTACTAGAAGACATTGAGCAGGGCAAAATGTCGCATGATGAATTTTTTGCTGAGTTACGCCAGCGTAGTGTTGAGCACCTAGGTCAAGTGCGTACTGGTTTATTAGAGACGGATGGGACGCTAAGTGTGCTGTTATTCGCAGACGATGAAGTCCGTTATGGTCTACCTTTATTTCCTAAGCAATATAAGGCGGTCACCCAGGTCGAGCCGGATCAATGCTACGCCTGTATGCACTGTGGTCATGTGGAATATATCACTGAGCCGCAGCAACTGTGTAGTCGCTGTGATAATAAATGTAGAGGCTGGACACAAGCTATGGCGGTTAAAGTGGTCAAGTAATTGGGGCTATAAAAAGGCTAGATAGCGCTGATAAATGATTATTGGATAAGTGGTTATGCAACGAGTAGTTATTGAATAAAGGGCTATGCAGCAAGTAGTTATATAAGGTTATCCCAGTAAGGCTCATCCCCTAAACGCTCTGCTAAAAAATCAATCAATAGCCGACAACGCTGCGATAAAAAGCGGCTTTTAGGATAAATGGCATAGGCATTAAACATAGGCAATTGATATTGTTGCAATATGGGCACCAACTCCCCGCGCGCTATGGTTTGGTAAGCAATAAAGGTGGGCATAAACACAATCCCGTGACCCTTGACCGCCATGTCTACTAGAAAGCGTCCATTGTTCGCCTTCATTTTTGATTGCGTAGGAATATGATGTTTGTTGCCTTGCTCATCTATCAATTCTAAATCGCTATCTTTACGTAAGCTATAGTGCAAAAAGGTGTGATCCACCAAATCTTGCATATGTTTGGGCGTGCCTTTCTTACTTAGATAATCTGGGCTGGCACAAATGACAAAGCGAATTCGGGTCAATCGGCGCGCTTGATAAGTGGAGCTCTGCAACTCTCCTATACGGATAGCCAACTCATAGCCTTCTTCCACCAAATCGACTTGGCGATCCGAGAAGTCCAACTCAAAGGTCAGTTTGGGGTAGTCATTAGCATACTCGTCGATCAGCTCACTCAAGTGCATAAGGCCAAAAGAGAGCGGCGCGGTCATTTTTACCGTCCCTTCGATATGCGTTTTCACGCCACTGGTTTGCTCATTGAGCGCATTTACTGCGCCTAGTATACGCTGCGCTTGTTGATAATAGTGCTCGCCCGCTTCCGTTAAATTAGATTTACGCGTGGTTCTATTGACCAGTTGCGTGCCCAGACGGGTTTCTAAATCTCTTAGACGACGACTCACTGCAGATTTAGCGATCTCCAGTTGTGCTGCGGCTTTAGTGATACTACCGGCATCAACGACTCGCACGAACATCGACATATCTTCTAGTTGACCCATAGCTATTTCCTATATGCTGCTATTTTATTGTTCTCTAAATCAGAACTTATATTTGCGATTGTTACTGTTTATCTGCCCCTAGTCAATTGTTAAACTTTACTAATCGATAATTTAGCCAATGACTTTTTAGCCGATAACTTTAAATTTTCAACTGACTATTTGCTAAGCGCTAGATGGCACTAATAAGGAGAATATTCATGACAAACCAAAAGACCGTAGAGAGAGCAAATGTTATGCAGCCTCCTAGCGACCCTAGCTATAAACGTAGCCATAACCGTACTTTGCTACAACAGTTTCCAGGTATGGCAACGGCGGATGGGGATGGTGTGAAACTGACTAGAATCATAGGCTCGCCTTATTTGGATATGTTAGACCCTTTTTTAATGCTCGATTGCTTTGAAAGCGCTGATGCTAATGATTATATGGGCGGTTTTCCGACCCATCCGCATCGGGGTTTTGAGACTGTGACCTATCTGCTTAATGGTCGAATGCGTCATAAAGACAATGCGGGTAATGAAGGCGTGATTGAACCCGGTGGCGTGCAATGGATGACTGCCGCCAGAGGTATTTTGCATTCTGAGATGCCGGAGCAAGAAGATGGGCTGTTAAAGGGCTTTCAGCTGTGGGTCAACCTACCCGCCTCAGCAAAAATGAGCGAGCCCGCGTATCAAGAATTTCCAGCGGAATTAACCCCACTCGAGCGCCGTGATGATGGTACTGAAGTGCGTGTGATTGCTGGCAAGACCGATCAAGGTACAGTGGGACCTGTGGTGAATACCTATACTTATCCCACGTATTTAGACGTGACTCTACCCGCTAATACGCCGTTTGTACAAACGCTAGCCGCTGAGCACAATGCTTTTATCTATGTGATTGAGGGTGAGGTAGCTATTTTAGAGTCGCAAGACCCTCAAGATGCTTATGACGTTAATAACAATACAAATGCCAAAGTTTTAACGGCTAAAAATTTAGGCATATTGACCCAAGGCGAGCAAGTGCTACTCGATAGTGGCGCTGCCGGTGCGCGCTTTTTATTGATTGCCGGCCAACCGCTTAACGAGTCTGTCGCTCGTGCTGGTCCTTTTGTCATGAATACTCGCGCTGAAGTGCTGCAAGCCTTCGACGACTTTAACAACGGCAATTTTTAACTCAAATACTAACTCAAATTTTAATGATAGGAAATAACTATGGGCTTACTGATAGAAGGCCAATGGCACGATAAATGGTATGACACGGCGAGCAATGCGGGTCGATTCGAACGCGATGCTGCCAATTTTAGAAACTGGGTCACCAAAGATGGTAGCGCTGGTCCTTCCGGTAGAGGCGGCTTTAAAGCTGAGCCCAATCGCTATCACTTATACGTGTCGCTAGCCTGCCCTTGGGCGCATCGCACCTTGATCTATCGTCGTCTCAAAGGCTTAGAAGAGATGATCTCGCTGTCGGTAGTGCATCCTTATATGGCTGAAAATGGCTGGACCTTTGCGGAGGGTGACGGCGTCATCCCCGATCCTAATGTCAATGCTCGCTACTTATATGAGGTCTATACGGCGGCTCAAGCTGATTATTCTGGCCGCGTTACTGTGCCTATTCTATGGGATAAACAAACCCAAACTATCGTAAGCAATGAGTCTTCAGAAATTATTCGGATGTTTAATTCGGCTTTTGATGAAGTCGGTGCCGCAGCTGGTGACTTTACCCCAGCGGCGTTATTGGCTGAGATTGAGGAGCTTAACGATTTTATTTACCCTAAGATTAACAATGGGGTGTATCGCGCGGGCTTTGCCACCACCACAGAGGCTTATGAAGAAGCGGTCTTTGAGTTATTCGCAGCACTAGATACTATTGAAGCTCGTTTAACGAGTCAGCGCTACCTGACCGGTGCGACTATTACTGAAGCTGATTGGCGCTTATTTACTACTTTGGTACGTTTTGATCCCGTATACGTCGGGCATTTCAAATGTAATATCCGCCGTATTGTCGACTACCCTAACCTTTGGGGCTATTTGCGGGATCTGTATCAGCAACCGGGCGTTGCCAGTACCGTATCACTAGAGCATATTAAAGCCCATTATTATGCTAGTCACGAGATGATTAATCCCACACGCATCATTCCTGTAGGTCCAGACATTGATTTTACGACTCCGCATAATCGCGAGCAGTTAGCCGAACAGCTGGCTTAGCTGCAAACCTTTTTAACTATCCGTGAATTTAACCCTCTCTGATAGCTAATTTTAACCACCCTAGATAGCCAACTAAAGAGACGCTATCGCTAGAATAAACAATAAGGAAAAATAATGACTACTACTACTAAACCTCTTCACAACGCCTTTGAGAATCGCCGATCTATCTATGCAATAACCGATACCCTGCCCGTCTCTGAGCAGGCGGTCATCGATGCGGTCGAGCATGCTATTTTGCACACCCCTTCTGCCTTTAACTCACAAACTACCCGCATCATTGTATTATTCGGTGCTGAGCATAAAAAGGTATGGGATATTGCCGAAACAAACTTACGAGAAATCGTCGGTGATGGCGATTTTTCTGGAACTGAGCAAAAAATGAACAGCTTTCGCGCCGGCGTAGGTACGGTTTTATTCTTTGAAGATGAGATAGGCGTCAAAGCTTTGCAGGATAAGTTTCCGCTATATGCTGAGAATTTTCCTAACTGGGCAGAGCATACCAATGCCATGCACCAGTACGCGATTTGGACGGCATTAAGCGAGATGGGTGTGGGGGCAACTTTGCAACATTATGCCCCAGTATTTGAGCAGGATGTCGCACAAGCTTTTGCTGTGCCTAGCAGTTGGAAGTTAATTGCGCAAATGCCGTTTGGCGGTGTGGGCTCTCCTGCTGGCGAGAAAGACTTTAAACCGGTCAGCGAGCGTGTCCGCGTTTTAGGTCAATAAACGCGTTTACTTTAATAATATTAGCCCGATAGGTTAGATTCTATGGGTATAACCTATACAGTAAACACCATTAAAAAAGCCCGCAACTCATAAGAATTGCGGGCTTTTACTTAGTCAGTCGTTTTAACTGTTTATCTATTTAGCTAGACAAAACTAGAAACGATAACCAACACCTAGATAGCTAATAACAGGATCGATATCAAGCGTATCAACGGCACGGATCAACTCTTCACCGCTGTCGTTTTTAACTGTAATAGTCGTGTCGCTGCTTAATTTTGCATAAGACACAGAGCCTACACCAAACCAACGGTCATTAAAGTCATAAGTAGCACCCACGGTAAAGATTGGGGCAAAAGCGCTATCGGCTTCTACATCGATATTCATACCGCTATTAGATAATTTATTCTCTAGAGCAGCACCCGCTTTATCGGTTTTTAGGTTTTGAATTTGATGACCTGCGGCTTCTAAGTCGCTACGGATACCAGAGTTAAGCTCGATATCATTAAAGTAAGCATAAATGACCCCAGCACCCACATAAGGGCGGAACTTATTCACGCCTGACTTACCAAATTGATAATGAACTTCAGCAGCAGGTAGCCAAGCACGGGCACTCGAAGCTACCCCATCACCTTGCTCTAAATCAGTGATATAAATATCATCTTTAACAGTAAACTCTGGTAATAGTGCACTTGCAGCACCACCAGGAGTTACTTTGCCGGTCAATGGTGCAGTGACCGAGCCTTTACCTAAAATATCGACTTTAGGGGGTACACCCGCTTTTAATTCTACTGACCAATTATCATCAATATGATAGTTAAATAATAAACCTACGGTATCAGCATCATCTGCTACCAATCCTGAACCGGCAGCAGAAGCGAAGTTCTGTAAGCCACTAATCTTTGAAGTGCCTGACACATCCCCTAGTAAAGGCACGTCAGATAAGTCTGTATCATCGCCTAAAGCGCCTAAGATTCCAGTAATAAGGTCTTTTTGTGGCTCGTTTGGATCAATAATACCGGTTACTGTACCAACTTTAACACTGCCGTTTTTAGCCTCTAGTCCATCGGTAGCAGCGGTAGTATTTTGTAGAGGATTTGCCTCGCCTTGCGGGGCAGCATGCAACCAACCGGCAGAGACCGAGAAGCGCTTAAAGCTACCATCGGTTTTAAAATAATCAAATTCAGCAAAGGCAGATTGGCTAAACAATAATGGTGCGGCAACCGCTAACGAAAGGGGCAGAAGATTTTTCATGAAACGTCCTTGTATGAAATTTGAAAATCGTTGTATGGCTAAGAGGAAAATCACATAGCTAACTGACGAATAAGACAAGTATTGGTACTAACAACCCAGTCAAAAACCCAACATCCTGTCAGAATTCGTTACTCTAAGCATTTTGCATATTTAACAGGGTATCTTTTTAACAAAAAACCCCAAAAAAGACAAGTATTAGCAAACAATTAGTTGCTAAACGCCCTTACTCAATAAATTGCCATAATAATAACAATATAGCAACACTAACTAATGAACTGGTGTAGTCAAAGTATTTTATAGCCTATGAATTTTTGATTTAATTTAGGTTAATCATAGGCTTAAATATCGACCGTTTTTAACTTGAGCTCAATTTAAAAGTTACTGGTTAGCGTAAGGCAGGAAAGCGCTGAACCATATATAGCATTAATAACAGGGCTATACTGGCGACTCCTGCTCCCACAAAGCCAACATACGACAGGGAAAGATGCGTGACGGTATACCCTCCTAGCAATGCTCCCATACCGATACCTAAATTTATGATACCTGAGAACATCGACATCACCATATCCTGTGCCGTGAGATCAATCATGATGACCTTAGCTTGAATGGCTAGCATCAATAGCATTAAGGTGGCTCCCCAGATCAAAGTCACTAGACTGAGTGCCCAAATAGAAGATATTACTAACGATAAGAGAATCATCGATAGCAGCATCAGCGCTATAGAGCCCAACATGATGGCTCGATTATAGTAATCGCCCCAACGACTAAACAGCACGCTGCCAATGATCCCTGCACCGCCAAATAATAATAAGATGAACGTAGCCATATTGGCACTGATTGCGCCCACTTCTCGCATAAAGGGCTCAATATAAGAGTAAGCAGCATAATGCGCTGTGAACACCACAAAACAGAAGGCATATAGTCCGACCAATACCGGATTTTTTAGTAGCTCTGGTACTTTTTTGATGGTCCCTGTAAACATACTAGGCAATGTCGGCAACAGTTTTGCCTGCAATAAGAAGACTATAAATGCCAGTCCACCGATGCCTGCAAACGTGGCTCGCCAGCCAAACCACTGGCCAACCAAACGCCCTAACGGCACTCCCAACACCATCGCTAATGAGGTTCCCGTAGCCAATACACTTAGCGCTAAGGCTTTTTTACCTTCAGGAGCAACTCGCAAAGTGATGGCGGCCGTAATTGACCAAAATATGGCATGAGATAACGCAATACCTACTCGACTAATGAGCAGCACTTGAAAACTCCACGCCACTACAGATAAGACGTGACTGACCATAAATACAACAAATACGGCTAGCAGCAAGCGTTTACGCTCTAGCTTGCCCGTGAGTAACATCAGCGGCAAGGACATGGCAGCGACAATCCAAGCATACAGTGTAATCATCCAACCGGTTTCTGCTGTAGTGATAGAGAAATCTTGCGCAATATCACTAAGTAAGGCGACGGGGACGAATTCGGTAGTATTGACGATAAAGGCGCTGATGCCCATCAAGAAGACGCGGAAATATTGAGTTTGGCGCGAGTCCGAGCCAGTGTCTGGCTTTGTCTCTGAGGAAGGGGTCATAAGGTCAACTTTGTATAAAGGGATTTGGCGGGGATATTTTGGGTTAAAGATAGCTCATAAAGGAGAAATAATATGATTTTTCACTAAGCGATTGGGGCAATAAAGGAAAAGCCCATAACATTATACGTTATGGGCTTTTATAACTCTTAGACATTATTGAAAACTAGGTTAGCGTTACCAGCTAAAGCCTAACCCTACACCACCAGAGCTTTCTTTTTGGGTGAACGCGCCACCTAAACTGACACTGGCATTAGGATTAATAACTCGCTGATAGCCCACCGATACCGCTTGTTCAGAGCCTTGAATACCAACCCCTACTCCTACGCGGTTTTTACCTTGTAGACCTGCCGTACTAGTGGCCATATTCAACATCGCTGCACTCATAGCGCCTTGACGCTCAAAACGCTCATCAACCTCTTGGAAACGCTGCCCATTTTCGTAGGCATAGCTAGAGAATGCATCATTTAAAGTAGCCATCTTGGTATCGGTATAAGTCTGCGCAGTCGTCACCGCATTGGTTTGCGCTGTCTGTAATTGACTAACATTGACCGCATCAGTATCCGCTGTGCCTGCCGCTACGTTGACAATTTGACGTTTATTATCCGTAGAGCCAACCGATACAGTATTGTCACGGTCAGTGCTAGAGTTATTGCCTAGTATCACCGCATTTTTAGCTGAGGTGTTGACGTTATTGCCTACCACAAAGGTATTATCACCAGTGATCGTATTGTCATTACCTAAAGCGTAGCTACTATTACCACTTACCGTATTAGGATCACCGATAGCGCCTGAGTGATTACCCGTTACCTTATTGCCTGTACCGATACTGATAGCTTGCAGTCCAGTAGCTTGCGCCCCTTCACCGATAGCAATGGCTTGGTTGCCTTGTGCCAGTGCGTCAGAGCCTAAAGAGATAGCATTGCTACCACTAGCCACTGCTGCGCTGCCCGCAGGCATACTTCCATTAGCGCCATTGATACTGATATATTGACTATTCTCTTCCATATTCTGTTGCACACTAGCAACTTGACTATCGGTATACCCTTTAGCCGCCGTCACTGACTCAGCCGCCTTTTGATCCGCATAGCCATTTGCCGCAGTTATCGCATCAGTAGCCTTTTGGTCTGCATAGCCATTAGCTGCTGTTATGGTGTCTGTTGCTTTTTCATTCGTATACTCTTTAGCAGTCGTTATTGCATCAGACGCTTTTTGATCGGTATAGCTCTGGGAGGCTGCTACCGTGTCAGAGGCCTTTTGATCCGTATAGCCATTAGCAGCCGTTAACGTATCCGATGCTTTCTGGTCAGCGTAGCCTTTAGAGGCGGATAAAGTAGCGGCATCTTGCGTATCCACATAGGTTCTTAACTCAGTAATAGACCCTTTAATCATTGTTAACTGGCTGTCTACTTCTGTAAAAGCACTACCGACATTATTCACCTGAACATTTTGAATACTGTAGCTAGGCGGTGTGAATACGCCATTGTTAAACCCTGCGCCGCCACCGAATGCCGTGGTCATAGCCTGGTTAGTATTCTGTAGATTCTGATTGGTAAAGTACAACTGCTTACCTGTCACAGCGTCAGTTGAGTTAGCGTCTAGAGTGGCTTCTTGTAGATTACTAATCTTAGTACCATTAGTACCCGCAAGAGTGATGCTGTCTTTAGCTACGCTGTCATAGACTACAGCTCCAGCATTTAAACTGCCTATGCCTGACTTTAAAGCAGTAAGGTCATCGGTGTTCACGGTCACTCGACTATCAAGAGCGGTAATAGTATTGTCTACACCATCAATACGGGTATCAACACCAGTAATGCGCGTGCCAATATTAGTTATCGCACCTTCATTCGTACCCACACGAGTGTTAATAGCCGAGACAGTATCGTCAACGCCATCAATACGGGTATCGACGCCAGTGATGCGCGTGCCAATACCTGTGATCGCTCCTTCGTTCGTGCCAATACGAGTATCAAGGCCAATAATAGAGTTTTTATTAGCTTCTACGCGAGTATCTACTGCAAATAGCTGTTTGCCAGTAACCGCCTCAGTTGAGTCAGCGCTTAAAGCACCATCTTGCAGATTAATAATCTTAGTGCCATCAGTACCCGCAAGAGTAATACTGTCTTTGGAGACGCTGTCATAAGACACTGCATTTGCCAAACCACCTAAACCTGTTTTTAGGTTTGTAATATCATCAGTATTAACCGTTATTCGATTACTTAATGTCGTATCAGCTGCAGCAAACTCAGTACGAATAGCACCACGATCGGTAGTAGCAGCACTCAACTCAGTAGTTACTCGAGTTTTTTCTGTTGCAGCGGCTTCTCGTAATACTGTATCAGCTGCAGCAAACTCAGTACGAATAGCACCACGGTCAGTAGTAGCAGCACTCAACTCAGTAGTTACTCGAGTTTTTTCTGTTGCAGCGGCTTCTCGTAATACTGTATCAGCAGCAGCAAACTCAGTACGAATAGCACCACGATCAGTAGTAGCAGCACTCAACCCTGTCGTCACTCGACTATCTAGAGTAATTACATCTAGATTAGTAGCGTTTAACTGTTTACCCGTTACCGCCTCAGTTGAGTCAGCGTTTAAAGTAGCATCTTGCAGATTACTAATCTTAGTGCCATCAGTGCCCGCTAAAGTAATGCTTTCTTTGGCTGCGCTGTCATAGACCACAGCACCAGCATTTAAACTGCCTAAGTCGGATTTTAAAGTAGTAATGTCATCGGTGTTAACAACTACACGACCATCAAGAGCTGTAATCGTATCGTCTACGCCATCAATACGAGTATCCACACCAGTGATACGAGTGCCAATATCGGTAATCGCCCCTTCATTGGTACCAACACGAGTATCAAGAGCCGTAATCGTATCGTCTACGCCATCAATACGAGTATCCACACCAGTGATACGAGTGCCAATATCGGTAATCGCCCCTTCATTGGTACCAACACGAGTATCAAGAGCCGTAATCGTATCGTCTACACCGTCAATGCGAGTATCAACACCAGTGATACGAGTACCGATATCAGTAATTGCGCCTTCGTTCGTACCAACGCGACCATCAAGAGCCGTAATTGTACCGTCTACACCATCAATACGTGTATCCACCCCAGTGATACGAGTGCCAATATCGGTAATTGCTCCTTCATTCGTACTCACACGAGTATCAAGAGCTGTAATCGTACCGTCTACACCGTCAATACGAGTACCAATGTCAGTAATTGCGCCTTCATTGGTACCAACACGAGTATCAAGAGCCGTAATCGTATCGTCTACGCCATCAATACGAGTATCCACACCAGTGATGCGAGTGCCAATATCGGTAATCGCCCCTTCATTGGTACCAACACGACCATCAAGAGCTGTAATCGTATCGTCTACGCCATCAATACGAGTATCCACACCAGTGATACGAGTGCCAATATCGGTAATCGCCCCTTCATTGGTACCAACACGAGTATCAAGAGCTGTAATCGTACCGTCTACGTCATCGATGCGTGTATCGACACCAGTGATGCGAGTGCCAATATCGGTAATCGCACCTTCATTGGTACCAACACGAGTATCAAGGTTGGTGATATCTGTTTTATTCGAAACAACTCGAGTGTCTAAATCAGTAGTACGAGATTCAACATTAGTGACGCGAGTGCCAACATTCGTAATACGGGTATCAATATTGGTAGTGAGTGTATCTAAATCATCGACGCGAGTTTTAATTCCTGAAACGGTGTTATCCACACCATCGATACGAGTGCCGATACCAGTGATAGCCGTTTCATTCGTGCCAACTCGAGTATCAAGAGCGATAATTGTATCGTCTACACCGCCAATACGAGTATCTACATCATCAATGCGAGTACCAATACCAGTGATAGCCGTTTCATTCGTGCCAACTCGAGTATCAAGAGCGGTAATTGTATCGTCTACACCGCCAATACGAGTATCTACATCATCAATACGAGTGCCAATGCCAGTAATAGCATCTTCATTCGTGCCAACTCGAGTATCAAGAGCG
>Ga0208015_1000394_pt1 | contig 24771 bp, 11 predicted proteins | sample 26BtaG_FD_184101 | JGI IMG/M metagenome (GOLD analysis project Ga0208015, IMG submission 184101) | Marine viral communities from Cariaco Basin, Caribbean Sea - 26B_WHOI_OMZ_CsCl (SPAdes) (version 2) | ecosystem: Environmental > Aquatic > Marine > Oceanic | place: Caribbean Sea: Cariaco Basin...
GAGCGGATGCAGACGGTTGTAGTCATCACACGCCATACCATCACGGGTCAACTCGTTAAAGCTGGTGACGCTCCAGACGTTGGCATTGATATTAAACTCATCACGTAGAATACGCGCAGCACGCTCCACTTCCCGTAAGATAACGCCCGAGCCGAGCAGCTGCACTTGTACGCCGCCCTCTTTATCGCTGTTATCTTCGAGCAGATACATCCCGCGTTTGATACCTTCTTCGATACCTTCACGCTCTGGCATCGCTGGCTGGTCGTAGTTTTCATTCATTAGTGTAATGTAATAGTACACCCGCTCGCCTTCGCCATACATACGGCGCAGACCATCATGCATAATCACAGCTAGCTCGTAGCCATAGCAAGGGTCGTAGCTGACACAGTTTGGCACAGCGTTGAATAGAATTTGCGAATGACCATCTTGATGCTGCAAGCCTTCGCCGTTCAGTGTAGTACGACCTGCGGTAGCGCCTAATAAGAACCCTTGTGCTTGGCAATCACCTGCCGCCCAAGCCAAATCGCCCACACGCTGGAAACCAAACATAGAGTAATAAATGTATAGCGGAATCATCGGCAGGGCGTTGACTGAATAACTGGTTGCCAAGGCAATCCAAGCACTCATAGCACCGGCTTCGTTGATGCCTTCTTCTAGCATATGGCCATCTTTGGCTTCTTTATAACCCATCAAGGCTTCGCTGTCTTCTGGGGTATAGACCTGACCACCCGCAGAATAGATACCCAATTGACGGAACATGCCTTCTAGACCAAAGGTACGCGCTTCATCCGGTACAATAGGGACTACGCGGTCTTGAATGTCTTTATTCTTCAGCATAGAGGCCAATAGACGCACAAATACCATCGTCGTAGACTGCTCTTTACCTTTGCTGCCTTGCAAGACGCGGTCAAAGATAGACAACTCAGGGATAGTCAAAGGAATATGACCACTACGGCGATTCGGTAGATGACCCCCTAATGCCTCACGACGGCCTTTAAGATATTTCATCTCTGCCGAGTCTTCGTCAGGACGATAGAACGGTAGGGTTTCTAACTGCTCATCGGTGAAGGGCAAATCAAAGCGATCGCGGAAATATTGTAGCGCCTCTTTGTCCAGCATCTTAATTTGGTGCGCTTTATTCACTGCTTGTGCCTGTGCAGACAAGCCATAGCCTTTCACGGTTTTCACTAAGATAACCGTAGGCTGACCTTTGGTCTTCATCGCTTCGCTAAATGCCGCATAGACTTTAATAGGGTCATGACCACCGCGGTTTAAGCGGGCAATCTCATCGTCAGACAGCTTATCTGCCATCGCTTTCAATTCAGGGTATTTACCAAAGAATTGCTCACGGACGAAAGCCGGATCACGCGCTTCATACAGCTGATACTCACCGTCGACCACTTCGTCCATACGGTGTTTTAATACGCCGGTATCGTCATTCGCTAATAGATTATCCCAATGACCACCCCAGACGACTTTAATCACGTTCCAGCCGGCGCCGCGGAAGACGGACTCAAGCTCTTGGATGATTTTACCGTTACCACGTACTGGGCCATCTAGGCGCTGTAAGTTACAGTTAACCACCCAGATGAGGTTTTCTAACTTTTCACGACCTGCTAATGAGATAGCGCCCAAGCTTTCTGGCTCATCCGTCTCACCATCGCCTAAGAAAGTCCAAATCTTACGGCCTTCTTGCTCTAACAAACCACGGTTAATCAAATAATTATGCACGTGAGCATGATAGATAGACATGATAGGGCCTAGACCCATCGATACCGTTGGGAACTGCCAATAGTCTGGCATCAAATACGGATGCGGATAGCTCGATAGGCCTTTACCACCGACTTCACGGCGGAAATTGACCAACTGGTCTTCGGTCAAGCGACCTTCTAGGAATGAACGTGCATAAATCCCTGGGGCTGAGTGACCTTGATAATAGATCATGTCGCCACCGAAGTGATCGCTAGCGGCGCGGAAAATATGGTTAAATCCCGTCTCATAAAGGGTCGCACTAGAGGCAAAGGTCGCCAAATGACCACCGAGGTCGTCATCGTTTTGGTTGGCACGCATGACCATAGCTAAGGCGTTATAACGTACTAGCGCGCGAATTTTACGCTCAATGTGCACATCACCTGGGTAGGCAGGCTCGTCTTCTACAGGAATAGTGTTGATGTAGGCGGTATCTAGGCGGTTAAAAGGGAGTCCTTCTTGGACGGCCATATTATACAAGGCCTTTAACAAAAACTGAGCCCGATCCTTATCAGCATGCTTGATGACCGACTCGAAGGCATCCAGCCACTCTTGGGTCTCGGAATTGTCGGCATCCTTGTAATAATTCATAATATCTGTCCTTATTGTCGATAGTAATAGCACGTCCATGCTAGCCAACGATTTGGCGATTGCAATTAGATCAATGATTTGGTCAATGATAAGCTGTTGGATAAGACTTAAATCATATTGAACGAATAAAGTATGGAGCAACTAGAGATGCAAGACATCTTAGTTAAATGTGCAGTAATGCTAGTATAACCAGTTTGCACGGGCTTACCTATCTCCCCAACTAAATGACAACGAATCTAACATTTTATTATTAAATACAAGAGCAATATTTGAACGGCTAGTCTTTATTAATTTGCTTTGAAAGTTTGCAGACTTAATCGCCAGTCATAGCCATAAATCATTGATTCATCGTATTTTTATAACATTGGCTTGATTTATCTATAAAATAGCGACTACCTCATTAGATAGCTTTAGATATTTAATGACCGTAAGTATGCAGGTCTACTAGAAAAATTCTTATGGCTCAATAAAGGCTGCTAAGCTTGACTGCCTCATTTTTTCGGCAACTTAGTCCTTGCGTAAACGTAGGAATTTAATTCTAATTATTATTAGCTATCATAAAGTTGTCGGAGTGAGTATGGGGCAAGTGCGCAAGTCAGCAGGGATGCAACCAGGGTTAGCCCGCTTAATTAACTATCACGTTTATATTGGCTTGTGTTTGTTGGGGCTGTTTTTTATAACGCCTGCTTGGGCGGTAGAAAACCCGCTTTCTGAAGCGGCCTATACCGGCTGGAAGACGGGTACGACGGCGACTAGTCAGCTTTATACCTTTCCAGCCATTCAAGATGGCAGCAGACAAGTCACTTTGACCGCACAGGCTAAGTCGACCGGTAGTTTTGCTAGAGTTCTTACGGTTAATAACCCACCTGCCAACTCAACCTCATTGGGCCGTTATTTCTTATTGAATATGGATGCCTCAAACCGCACAGCATCTGGTACGGTTACCTTTGACTTTAGTACCCCCGTCACCAATTTAAGTTTGGCGGCCTCTGATATTGACGCCAGTACCTATTGGGACCAAGTGACCGTTTATGGCGTCAACAGTGAGGTGTCTACCACAGCCAAGATTATCCCTGTGGTAAACGCGCGTTATAATGCCGATGAAGTCACTACAAACAGCTCAAATAATGCCTTGGTGATGCGGACTACCAGAGCCAATACCACCACTTCCATCCTCCTAGATGCCAAGCATACTCAAGGCTTTACGTTTAATCAGGCGGTTGACCAAGTCTTTATTGAGTATGGCAACTACAGCCCTAATGGCACCACTACCGTACCAAACGGTCAGTTAATTCGCCTGACCATTGATGCTTTAACTGTACCTGCACCTCCTGTGACGCCGACCACCAACTCCTGTCCGGCAGGAGATAAAATGTATTATATTGGGCAAACAGCGCCAAATAATGCCACGGTATTGCCTTTAGCTTGGACAGCCGGTCAGACCAGCAGAAATTTTACCTTTACGGACTCAGCTGCTGGCGATAAAGTCGTCAATATTAGCTTCCCTGTGCTTAAAGATACCACGACCGTCAATGGGACTTATGCGACCTCGCCCTATTTTGGCAGCATAGACAGTGCCACTAGCAATGCGATTAACTTAGTCCATGCTTCCAATACCAACGCAGAAAACCATAAAATCGAAGTCAGTATTAATAAACCTATCACTAAAGCGGGCTTTGTTACTCAGGATGTGGATTCAGCGACCAATACGCCACCTGCCTATATTGAACGTGTGGATGTGTCCGCTACTGGGGGTAAACTCACTGCCCTAGCCGCCTTTCATAACCTTAATGGTAATTTCGATATTGCCACGGCTATCACTGGCAAAAACTGCGGCTTAGGGCAATGTTCTATCACGGCTACTTGGGGCTATAAAGCAGCGAATACCCCCTTTAGTTTGGCGCATAGCAACGTAGCAGCGGTCAATAATGCTTCCGCTCATGCGTCAGGCTATTCAGATTTTTACTTTTGCCTTGCCCCGCCGAAAGTTATTTTTACTAAAACCTTAGTGGGCTCGCGAGCAGCTCCTACGGATCAGTTTGCCTTATCTATTGCGCAAACGGCTGCCCCAAAGACGGTACTCAAGACTTTCACTACGCAAGGGGCTACCGATAAAATTACGACCGGCACAGAAACATCCGGTTTAGTCACGCTAGAGCCTAATAAACGCTACACCTTGGCCGAGACTATCGTGGGCGGCGGCTCATTAAACAGTTATACCTCTCAATATAGCTGTCGCAATCAGACTTTAAGCAGTAAAACGGTCTTGCCCGTTGACGGCGTAGGCAGCAGTTTTGATCTAGCGAATCTAAACTATGGCGATGAAATTACTTGTGAGTTAACCAATACCACCAATGCCTATATTAAAGGGATTGTCTTTCACGATATTGGTGCCGCCCAGCCTCACGCCAACTCGACTATTAGTGCAGGCAGTACCCCACTTGCTGATGTCAATCTAGGCGGGATAGATACCGACACCCCTACGGCCAATAATACTAATTATTTTAATGGTCTGTATGACACTAGCCTGCCTGAGCCTGGCATCGCTGGCGCGACTATCCGTTTGTATGCGGGTACTTGTACGGGTAATGCTTTTGCCACACCGTTAGACATCAATAACGGCGCGACGGTTATAACGACAGACAGTACAGGACGCTATAGCCTAGTCATCACTGAAACTATTAAGCAACAAGCGGCAGCTAAAAGTGGCCAGCTTTGCTTAGTAGAGACCAATGCTAGTGGCTATACTATTGATAGCTCAGAGAATAAAAGAACCATCGTGCTCAATACCGTGACGCCTGCCAGCAGTTTTGACTTCGGTGACGTCCTACCCGCCTATCAACCTTTAGTGCTGCGTAAGTACCAGTATGCGCATGACTGCAGCAATGTGACTAGTAGCTTGTACCAAACGCCGAAAGCTAGTGGCGCTACTGCAGGCTTCACTATTAACCCTATTACTGATATCAAGCCTGAGCGTTGCGTCGCCTACTATATCGCTGCTTATAACCGCGGTAACCTACCGTTAGCCTCTACCAGTATCACCGATAGTGGCCTTACCAGCGCCGGCTCAACGTCTTATCTCTACGTGCCGGCTCCCCAAGCCCTGCATGGCAAGGTAGCTTTGACCGTTAATAAGACGGCTAGCAATGTCATCGATGCGGCCAATCGTAACAACCCTGCCTTTTATAATGCTGCGCACGTGGCTAAAGACATTACTAGCGGTACTGTGACCACGTTGGCCAAGCAAGAAGTGCTTAAGCTTTGGTTTAATACCGTCTTTAGTAAAGGCGCGAGCAACTGATTAATTCGGCTAATAGATACTCGTTATCCTAGCTAATAAGTTAATTTTAAAGCATTTTTAGTGGCTACCATTGATACCTATTTATCGGTCAATGGTCGCTTTTAAGTATTTATTTCCTAAGCTATAATGCTATTCTCTTTTACGTTAACTGTACAAATGTCTTTTGCGCAGTGTTGCTAGCTCTAGCAGAACCTGTTACCGGTCTATATTTTACTACCTTTTCGATGTTGTCCCTGATTTAACGCTAGTTTTTAGCTGGTGTTACGCTCTCAGGGGCGCTAAAGGTTCAGTAGAGTTAGACTTGCAGTGCTTGCTTGACCTTTTAATCTTTGCTGAGTTGTGCAGTCATTAATTATTTTTAGTCGTTAATGATGTTTACCCTTTAAAGTCTAACCGCTGGTATTTGGCTCAATACTATCGTTGTTATTCTATCTATCGAAGTCTTGCTAACAGAAACTTGCTAACAGAAACTTGCTAACAGAGACTTAATAGACGCTATTGAACCAAATTGGAGAATTTCTATGTTCGCTATGACCAACAAAGCTCTTTTGACCAGCGTGTGCTTTATGACTGCGCTAGCCTTTTCGCCTGCCCAAGCAGCTACTGATCCTGTTCAGGTTAAATTGACCGCGAATGAAGTGGTTAAAGACAGCAAAGGCGTCGAGCAATTGCGCGCTATCGGTCCATTAAATGGCAAAGAAGTTGTGCGTTATAGCGCTACCTATACCAATACTTCAAGCGCTGCTATCAGCGATATGGCGGTTACTTTGCCTATTCCTGCGACTATGAGCTTTACCGGTAGCGCTTATCCTAGCAGTGCGTTGGCTTCCATTGATGGCGTCAACTATTTGCCTATGCCGTTGACCCAAGTCATCGACGGTAAGACCGTGAAAGTGCCTTATTCCCAATATACCTCTTTACGTTGGCAGATCAAGCTGCTGCCAGCACGCAAGTCCGCTACCGTCACGGCTGATACTCAATTAGACCTGACTAAGTAAGTCTTAACCTAGTTTTATTTAATCCCACTGTCCCATCAATTGCTGCATTGTCAATGTGGCCTACCCCCGTGCGCCCTTAGGAACTTAATATATGAAAATAACCACCCAGTTAACTTACTTGGCCAGTGCCATGACTGTTGGCTTAATCGGTTTGACCCCAGCCACTGCAGCAGCACCAGCTACGGGTACCCAAATTACCAACTTTGCTACCGCCACTTACCAAGTGAACGGCAACTTAGTAACGACTCAATCTAACACAGTCCAGATTACTGTGGGCGATGCCCCAAGTTTTGAATTAACGCAAAACCAAGAACAAACCATCAATAAAAACACGGGTGAAGTGACTTTCACGCACACCATCAAAAACACGGGTAATACTGACGATACCTACACTTTAGCTATCACTAACAATACTGGCGATCAGTTAGATTACGAAAGTTTCACTATCTATCCTGAAGACCCTGCTAACCCAGGTCAACCGAAACTTGATGCTCCTATTGCTGGCAATAAAATTACCGTTGCTGCAGGTAACAGCACTAAGTTCTTTATCGTAGCGAAAGACGATAATATCGGTACGTTTAAAGATGGCAACACCGGTAGTATCACGGTTGAAGCGACTAACAAAACTTTAATCAAGCAAACCAACCAAGATACGGGTGTCATCAAAGCCTCTAACTTAGTGATTGCGAAATCTGCCACGATTACGGTAGATAAAGCTACGATTGGCTCGGCTGAAAACAATGACGAGATTACCTATAGCATCAAGTTTGGTAATACCAGTACTAGTACTGCTGCTGACAATGTCATTATCGTAGATACCTTGCCTGAAGGCGTCACTTACGTTGCCAATTCAGCAAAAATCGATGGCACTGCAGTAGCTGCTGGCAACTTGACTATCGTCGGCCAAAAGATTGTCTATAAGTTTGGTACGGTTGCCGCCAATACCAACACTACTAACGCGCCTGCAGGTAACTTAACTTTCAAAGTTAAGGTTACTGACGAATCTAAAGCCATCAATAACGTGGCTGCTATTGGTAGCGATGTCAACAAGGACAATATCATTGATGAAGCGACCCCTGCTACCAGTACGGTAACTACGCCAAATGGTCAAACCAAAATCACGGGTACTATTAACGAAAGCCTGACTGATGCTTACTCAGATGCACAGATTATTCCTGGCAACGCGGATAGAGACAACCAAATCACTAAAGAAGTCATTATCACCAATGCTACTTCTAGTAACGCTACCTCTGGCGCCGGCAATGTACAGCTAGCCGACACTACCGTGACTTTTGAGGTTTATGTCCATAATACGGGCAACCTAAGCACTGACTTTGATTTGGCTATCGATACCAATCAAACGCAAGCGGGTCAATTAACCAATATTACTTTCCCAGCTACTACGGGTGACATTGCTCCAGGCGCTGCACAGAAGGTTACGGTTACAGCGACTATTCCTGCTGGCACTATCTTACAAGACAATCAGAACTACCCTGTCTCTATCAAAGTGACCCCTAAAGGCGCAATGACTTCTGACAACGTTCAGTTAATCGTAAATGCGCAAAGAGCTTTAGAATTGCTGAAGCGTCAAGCGGTTATTAAGCCGGTAGCGGGTCAAAGCTGTTCTACAGTAGCTAGCCAAGCTGCTGGTAAATACAACGATGTAGCCATCTCTAAAGCGGCGCCTGGTGATTGTATTTTCTACCAAATCACTGCGACTAATTTCTACCCTAGCACTATTAGCAAGATTATCTTAAGCGATACTCTAAACGCTAGCGTATTAAACAACTCAACGATGGCTATTAGCCCGGTTTCTACTAAAGGTACGGCTTCTTTCAATAGCACAGCTGTAGTCACTACTGAGTTTGACCTTGCTACTAATGAGTCTGCAGTACTGACCTTTACTCGTCAAATCAACGCTAACTAAAATGTCTTTAGTTTAGTAGAGCTTTAGTTTAATGAAACCTTAGTTTAGTAAATTTAGTTCGCAGTTTTAGGGGCTATGAGGATATAGATGCTCATAGCCCCCTTCTCTCTACTCTTAAGTAAGGCTGACTCGTAGTATGCGGCTTAATTCACAACCAGTAGCGCTCAAGGTAAAACCCAAGATTGGTAGTCATAACCGATCTTTTTGTGTTGCCCGTTTATCGGGATTGACCGTGGCTATCTGTTTAAGTCATATGCAAACGGCTGCTGCCGCTGAGTCCGTATTACCTACGCTTATTCCTGCAGCTAGCAATGCAGAGCAAGCCCGTTTATTAGAAAATATATTATTAACCAATACTGCTGCAGCTGCTTTTAATAGAGGCGCGCAAGCCAGTAACGTGATGTCCAATACGGTCACTGTTGAACTGCAACGACCCCGTCTTTTTTACGCTATCGATTTAACCACGCCACCGATTAAAATAATTAGCGACCGAAAACAATCGCAACTCGTCGAATGGCGCAATACTTTAACCAATAATAGCAATACTAGCGCTACTATTACTTTGGAAAGCAGCTTACCTGCTGCCTTATCTGAGCTTAAAATATATCAAGACAATAATAACAATGGCGTCATCGATGCCGGCGATACGCTATTACCTGAGACTATCGTTTTACCACGTGACACCAGCATCAACCTTATTGTACAAGCTACCGTAAAGCCTACATTAGGTAATGGCGCTACGGCACAATTGGGCCTAACAGCAGTCGTTGCCGAAGATGATAAAGTGACTGCTACAGCAACCGATAGCTTATTGGTGTTAGCGCCACTTATTCAATTTACTGAGCCTACCTTTACCACGAAACAGCCCGCTAGCCAGGTTGGTAAAGACGTGTTCGTCACCACCACTTATGCCCAATGTAATTATCGTGCGGATGCCGTCGATTATGTCTGGGTCAAGGTCACCTCTGAATTAACCAAAGACAGCTACGCCTTAAAAGCGGTAGAAACCGGGAATAATACGGGCAAATATCGCCTGCTTGCCCCTACGCAAAATAATGCCAATGCGCTTAATGACCAAATTATTCAAACTTTGGATAAAGATACGCTAACCGCCACCGTGGTAGCTTGTGTCTCTCCTGAAGTAGCCCCTAACCAAACGCCTACTGCCAATGATTTAATAGCGGTCAGCGAGTCGTTATCGACCACTATAGATATCACAGATACAGCGCCTAGCCTACAAGTAACTAAAGAAGGCGATGTCAAAGTTGCTGAATTGGGTGACTATGTTAATTACACCATTGCTATTAAAAATACGGGTGCGGCGACGGCTTATGATGTCAATTTAAAAGATGCCCTACCGCAAGGCTTTAGCCTGATTGAAGACTCAGTGAGAATAGCCGGCGCTAAAACCACGCAACGTTTCACCAACGAAGGCAAATATAAAGTCCTCGGTATTGGCGAGCTGGCTACTGGCGAGACGGCTACGATTCACTATCGCGTGTTGGTAGGCTCGACTGCCCTACGCGGTGACGGTATCAACCGGGCTATAGCTACGGCTAACGAAAGTGAAAATAACAGCAACAGTAACAGCGACAATACACCTATAACTTCGCGTGAAGCCCAATGGCAGGTGGAAGTCAGCCAAGGTCTACTGAATACCGATGGTATTGTGGTGGGCAAGGTCTATAACGATATCAATCGTGACGGCATCCAACAAAAGCAAGCCGGTGAGCTGGGTGTGCCGGGCGTACGCTTGTATATGGAAAACGGTAACTTTGCCGTGACCGATAGCGAAGGTAAATATAACTTCTATGGCGTCACTGCCAAGACTCACGTAATCAAAATCGACCGCATTACTTTGCCAGCGCATGTTGAGCTCATCGAGCAAGGCAATCGTAATGCCGGCGACCCGAGCAGCCGTTTTGTTGACCTAAAATATGGTGAGCTGCATCGCGCTGACTTCGGCATTGCAGATGGCTTAGGCGATACTTCTCCGGAGTTGGTCGCCGAGCTTATTGCCCGTCGTAACCGTATCCAAGGGGAAAACAATGCTCTAGAGCAGGCGATAAAATCAGAGCTGAGCTTAGAGCAAGATACTATTGCAACGTTGAGTAGCAGCTATCGCAGTGATGAAGCCTCAGGTTGCAAGCAAGAGGGTAACAATACTACTAGCGGCAATTGTGAGCAAGCTACGGTTTATAGTGTGCGTGATCAGCGCTCTGCCCCTTTGACCCTGCCTGCGCTAACCCCTGTCTCTGCGCCTAAAATGGAAGACCTAGAAAGCTATCTGCAGAATACGACCGATAATAGCACGCGCTTTATCAATCTAACCGCAGGGCAAATCCTACCGAGCCGCCAGGTTACGGCGCAAATAGCCTCTAATTTAGCGTACGAAGTGAAACTGTTTGCCAATGGTCGCTTGGTGCCTGCGAGTCGTATTGGTAAGACGGGACGCTTAGAGAGTGCGCAGCTTATCGGCTTTGACTACTTCGGTATTCCTCTAGCAGCGGGCAACAACACGCTCACGATTAAAGCTTATGATGCCAATGAGCAAGAAGTCGACAGCAGCTCTATCACGGTGATTGCGCCTGGCGATATCAAAACCGTCGCTACGCAGATTGACACCCCTATCATAGAGGCGGATGGCGTTAGTAAGATTTATGCCCAAGTGACTTTACGCGATGCCCAAGGGACACCAGTAGCCAACGACACCTTAATTACAGTCGACAGCAATGTCGGCACTATCGTTAATAAAGACTTAAATCCAGATTTGCCTGGCGTGCAACTCATGGTCACTGATGCGCAAGTCTTGGTGGAAATATTATCGCCACAAACGCCGGGTAAAGGCACTTTAAAAATCACTGCCAACGGCATTGAGTCGACGCAAGCCATCCAATTTATCCCAAGCTTACGTCCGCTAATCGCAGTCGGTATTGTCGAAGGCTCTATCTCGCTCAAAGACTTTGATAGCAAGCAAGTCTCAGCGGATCAAGGCATCTTTGAAAAAGAATTACAAGAATTCGCCGGTAATGACGACTTAACCGCGAATGGCCGTGCTGCGTTATTCCTTAAAGGGAAAGTACGCGGTGATTATCTCTTGACCTTATCGTATGACAGCGATAAGAAAGGCGAGCGTCTGTTCCGCGATATTCGCCCTGATGACTACTATCCGGTCTATGGCGATGCTTCAGCCAAAGGCTTTGACGCCCAGTCGACTAGCAAGCTGTATATCCGTTTGGATAAAGGCCGTTCTTTTGCCATGTACGGCGATTTAAATACCCAGACCACCAATGATGAAGGTCTGCAACTGGGCAACTATAGCCGCAGTCTAACTGGCGTGAAAGCACAGTTTGAAGATGACAATACTCGCATTACCACTTTTGCGGCACAGACTTCATCGTCACAGAGCGTTAATGAAACTCGTGGTCTAGGTATCTCTGGCCCTTACCCATTGGCTGAAAACTTTAACGATATTCTAGAGAATTCAGAATCGGTCGAAGTATTGGTTCGTGATGCGGATAACCCAGGCATTATCGTCTCGCGTGAAAGCTTAACTCGGTTTGCCGATTACGAAATCGACCCGATTAGCCGTAGCCTTTATTTAAAAAGCCCTATTCCTAGCCAAGACTTCAATGGCAATCCCGTCTATCTGCGCGTGATTGTAGAAGTAGAAACCGGTGGCGAGCGCTATTGGGTAGGTGGTATTAGCGCCAAGCAACAAATTAATAAGCAAACGTCCATTGGTGGCAGCTACGTCAAAAGCGACGACCCGCTAAATACCGAAGAGCTTGCCAGCGTCAATACCGTCATCAAGCTAAACGACCGTACCAAGCTCGTTGCGGAATACGCCCACAATAAGGCTAGCGACCCCAACTATCAGGCGGCCAACCAGATTAATACGGATGCGCTCACAGCGAATGATGTCTCTGGTAATGCGCTGCGTTTAAATGTGAGCTACGATGACCACAGCCGTACCAAAGCAGAAGCTTATTATAATAAAGCCGACGCAGGCTTTGTGACCGCGGGTTCAACCATTACAGCAGGTCGCACTGAAACGGGTGTTAGCCTAGACTATCGTCTAGATACGGCGGTTAATACGACCTTAAAACTAGACGGTGTGCGTACGCAAGAAGACAGCACCAAGGCTAAGCAAGAAGGGTTTAAAGCCGCTATTGAGCGCTTGATTACTCCCAATCTCGCGGCTGAGCTGGGTGTGCGTTATTATAGTAAAGAAGGGGCGGCAGCGCGTAATATTCAAGGCGCAGTCGACGTCACAGGTTTAGGTAGCAACACGAATTTTAATGACACTACCCTCAACCAGTCTGCGCTATCGTCTACGGGTAATACAGACCAAGATATCCAAGGCACTACCGTCAACGCCAAACTGACGGCTCGCCTGCCACAGCTCAATAAATCCTTAGTATTTGCAGAATACGAGCAAGATATTAACCATAGCGAGCGCAATGCCATGTCGATTGGTGGCGAAACGGCTTTGGGCAATCTTGGTCGCCTCTATGCGCGTCATGACTTGATTAACAGCCTATCAGGCAGTTATGGCTTAGACGATACCGCTGAGCGCCAACGCACGGTGGTTGGGGTGGATGCCACCTATATGAAAGATGGCCAAGTCTATAGCGAATACCGCATGAGCGACGCTATCAGTGCACGTGATACTGAAGCCGCACTAGGTCTAAGAAATAAATGGTATGTGCGTCAAGGCTTAACCTTAAATACTTTATTCGAGCGCGTACAGTCTCTCGATGATACAGCAGAGAACCAATCTACTGCGGTAGGTGTCGGCGCTGAGTACTTGGCACAAGAAGATTACAAAGTATCGGGCCGTTTAGAGAAGCGTTGGGGCGACAGTAGTGATACTTTATTAGCCACTGCCGGCCTAGCCTATCGTTATAGCGATGACGTGACTTTACTGGCAAAAGATATCTACTCTAACACTAGCCTTACTGAAGGCGAGCGCACTATTAACCGTTTGCAGTTGGGTGCCGCTTACCGTGACCTAGATAGCAATCAATTGGATATGTTGAGCAAACTTGAATACCGTCTGGATGACAATCAAACCGGTAATGATGCTTATGAAAAAGAAGCGCTGATTTGGTCTTTGCATGGCAATTATCACCCTACCCGTCCGTTAACGTTATCGGGTCATTATGCCGGTAAATACCTACAGTATACGGCGGACGGCACTAGTGATAACAATACCGCGCATGCCGCTTATGTCCGTGGTCTTTACGACATTAGTGAGCGTTGGGATGCCGGCTTGCAAGCGGGCAGTTATTGGAATGGCGCAGACAGCAGCATGACTTACATGCTGGGCGCAGAAGTAGGCTATAGCCCTATGACCAATCTTTGGTTATCGGTTGGCTATAACTTTATGGGCTTTACTGATGAAGATATCGCTTCGGATGACACTACCCAACAAGGCGCTTATGTGCGCTTACGTTTCAAGTTTGACGAAGATTTATTCAAAGCTCATAACCCTAATGACCCAAAATAATGCTCTATAACTGTAGTAAAACGCTATTTAGTAAGACACCATTATAAAAAAGACCTCGCTCTAGAGGTCTTTTGCCGCTTAATTTTATAGGGCGGGCTACCCACCTAAGCTGTCATAGTGACGGTGACTACTCTCTATATACTCTTAGGAGTCGCCAATATGCGATTTGCCCTTACTCCGTTGCGCCAACGTTTACTCTCTAAAGCTTCGCTAACTGCGACAGCTGCCTTAGCCCTTGCGCTTAGCAGCACAGTTGCCTATGCGCAACCTATTGATAAGAGTCTAAAGATTACTGCCGCAGATACGGTTAATTTACCAAATTCTGAGAGCTACTGTACGGGAGAGATCGCAGCGACTACTCAACATGCCCAGTATGTCTCTAAGCGCCGCTATGAAATCGACTGTATGATGACTGAACTCAAGCAGTATCAGCAGGCAGGCTTAGACCCTAATATCCAATATACCGCTTTTAAAGCGCAAGCTTGGCTCAGTTACGCCCAAGCAGAAGATAGCGAAGGCAGTTTAAGCTCTGCTGGTACGGAGGCATGGCAACAAGGTGTCAGTCTTTTACAAGGCTTACGAGAGCAGCAGTATGAGTTGCCAAACTCTACTCTCACCATTCCCTCTTATTCAACCTTACTAAGAGAGGATTTATGGGCAAGCTTATTAACATTAAAGCAAAACGGAGCTATGGCTGTAGCCCCTAGAGAGCTAGCTTTTAGCGAGGTCAAACTGATTTGGGCGGCTGCTGAACAATGCGAAGCCGACTGGCGCCATGCGCGTGAACATTTCGATGCGGCTGAGCGTTGGCTGAACCAAGCAACAACCGCTTATGTCGCTAATGATGGGACAAAGCTGACAACCTTACAGGCTAACGCGTCCAAACTACAGGCTGAGCTAACCTCTAAAGTCATTGCATCGGCACAATGCCAAGGGCTAGATTTAACCGAAATTCGTTAGGCATATTGACCTAACCTTCATGAATAACCTTATCAATTCTGCCGTCTTCATCCACTTTATTGCCTACTCCACTATTCGCATAAAAAAACCCAATATCTTTGCTAATAAATCTCATGACTTAGTCAGCAAAAATATTGGGTTGGTAAGCACAAACTAACTGCTTAGCTAGATTACTAGCTATTTTATAAGCAGCAATTTTGCACTTGCTATTTTTTAAGCGGCAGTTTTTCTGGTAAGTAGCAGCGTAAATAAGCAATAGCTGCTGTGATAGCCTCTTGCAGGTAATGCTCAGTAATACTGTTTTCCATACGATACGACAGCATAAACACACCGTTAGCGATGCTATAACCAATTTGCAAAACGTCTTTAATTTCTTTTAGCTCTGGCAACACATAGCGAACTGACAGTTGGTTATAAAATAACTCAACGATTTGATCATCGATTTGCGTACCGAAACTATCGCCTTCGAAATCAGGAGTATTGGTTTCATAGACTAGCTTAGCTTTTAACGGATCTTCACGGAAAATACTAGCGACTTTTTCCATTAGGCCCGTTAAATAAGCCTGCCAGCGATTGTAATCCGTAGCAGTAACGGTATTCAATGCTTCGAAAGTCTCAATAGCATTCAAAAATCTTAGCGCTAAAAATATCGCTTCTACGTTCGGAAAGAAATGATAAGCAGAAGCTCTCGGAATACCGGCTTCTTCACACACATCAGCTAAGCTAATATCTTTAATAGCCCGCGTTTCGCTAAGCGTTTTAGCGCCCATTAGCAACTTTTGACGACGAACACGACCTTGCTGACTGGTAAATTTAAACTTATTAGGTACCAGCTTTTTTGCCAGCTCTGAATCCACTAGCACATCTTCAATCTTATCTTCATACTGTTTAGTCATTGGGGCCACCTTTGATGTATTCTAACCTGATGCCTGTATTTATAATCCACACGACAGACAAAGGGTATTAACTTAAAAAATAGTTGCTAATATGCTCAAAGCCTATGAAACGTAGCCCACCTATACGATAAAGGTTTTAGCTACCGCCCACCTAAAAACCGCCACTTAACGGGCTGCTGTGATGTTATAGCGCTACTAGAATTAGCAAGTTCACTTAAACAATAAGCATAATTTTATGGATAAAAACTACTTAGATGAGGGGCTTGCTTGAGATATAAAAGCTTATTTATACAGACAATTTGTCCACATTCATGCTCGAGTTAACACACTTAGGTCATAAAATTAAGTTATAACGTAACAATCTTCGTGTGTGAGCATAATAATCACTTATGATATATCTGACAAGGCGAATATAGTATTTATTGCTAATTGGCAACATTAATTTTACTCATCACTCACCTAACAAGCGAATCTTGGCTCTGACGATACCGTGATCGCTCACCCTGTCTTCATAGTCCCACTTAAGATGATCGTTAAAATAATCTACCCGCTCAACTTCAGCTAAGGCAAATTTACTGTCCGGCAAAAATTCTTCCGAGACAAACATCTGATCGATGACTTCAGGCACACCTTGATGAATATGGGTATAAGCCACATCTTTCATCCAGCCATAACGTTTTTGAATCCGCGCCGCATCAAATAAGGCGATATCGCGCATGCTTTTATCGTAATTGACTTCGCCCGTTTCAGCCATAAGCTGCGTGGTGACACTATCAGTAACGTCATTCATATCGCCTAATAAAACCACAGGCTCACGGGTATGATGCAATAGTTCAATAAGCGTCATACGAATAGAAGCCGCTTCCGCTGCGCGCATACATAAGCTACGCAATTTAGCCCTTACTCGAATATTAGGGTCATCAATATCTTCTAACAACTTGCCTTGCTCATCGCGTAAGTGATAGGCGCGCTTACTTTTTAAATGGGCGGTTAACACATTGATAGGTTGACCATAAACATCGTAGCGAACTAATAAAGGCGGACGATTAAAGGTCTTATATAGGCCCATATCAGGAACATCGAGCCAAGCTTTAGGATTAATATCGACCAAAGACTGTGAAGAAATCCTGTCAAAACGACTGATAATCCCTACAGCTGGGGTATTTTGTGCCCCTAAGCCTTGAGTAATCGCATCATTAGCAGTATTACTGGCATAAGGTGCCCAAGCGTGCTTGGCCTCAAAACCTAATCCTACAGCCAAAGCCTCTAAAGCTTCGCTATCCCATATTTCTTGTACGGCTAAAATATCAGGGTGAGCTTGGGAGATTAACTGAGTAAGACCCGCTAGCTTACGTTGATAAGTCGGCTCATCATAAGCGTCTGCATTTTCGTAATAAATCCGTCCTGGATTAGCAAAGTTAAGCAAGTTAGCAGTGGCTATGTAAAAAGGTTTTTTTGTCATAAGGGGACCAAACTTTTATTAATAGTTATGTTATTGGATAGGAACCTTACTAGTCAGCAGAGAGGTTTTTATAAAGAAGAAGTAAGCACGCAAACTACAGAAACAGGGATTGGTATAGGGAAAGTAGAGTCAGCGGCTAATTAAAATAACTGTATCTAATGTCGGATATCAGTTAACAAATAGCTAGCACCAATTACGTTGAATAGAATCCGCTATAGTCTAGTGCAGGCTTAGAAACTCATCAATAAAGCAGTCGTAGATTGCTAGTCCATTCCCTTGTCTCAATGGTCTAATTGCTTAGCCAAACTACTTCGTTAATAATTGCTTAATTCATATAATATTATCTAATGGATTATAACAGAAACTTGGTCGTTACTGATATCCAGTTACATTGAAAAAGCAATTGATTGCGATTTTCATATGTATCAGCAATCTTACACTTACTCTGAGTTTCATTATCTCAAATATATTGCCGACATAAAAAAACCTTTAGAGTCGCCCCTAAAGGTTTTTATCAACTTAATGACACTTTGAATAGCTAGTCCTAATTATTGTTAGTTAAACCTATTCAAGTCTAGTAAAAACCAACAAGAACAAAACACAGTATCAATAAGGTTTATCAGTAAATAAGCCTATTAGCTTACACGATGCCAAGCATCAGCAGAAGCGCGTTTTGCATCTTCCCAAGCTAAACGAGAATCGCCTTTTACTTCGTTCCATGATTGCTCTAAATCACTTTCATGGTCTTCGAAACGGGCATCAGCACCATAGCGAGCGCGGTTTGCATAACCCACTGCATAGGCTGGATGATAATCGCGGTCAAAGTCATGGCCTTCACGGTAGTAATCAGTGTTAGCATACTCAGCGCGCCAGTAAGCTTCTTCACGAGTAGGATCAATAGCTTCAGCAGCAGCATGACCGGCGCCACCACCAACGATAGCACCAATAGCACCACCGATTAGGGTGCCCAATGGACCTGCCATTGAACCAATGGCTGCACCAGCAGCTGCGCCACCAACACCACCAACACCGGTACCTACTGGATGTGAGCCTGGCTCACCAGTGATAGGGTCAGCGTTTAGGTCATGACGAGTTTCATCTGACATTTCTTTAATAGCAGCACGATCGATATTGTCATTATTATTCATGTTATTCATAATTACATCCTCATAATATTCATTATTTATTAAGCGGCTCATTACCTAAGCCTTTTATTTAACCGTAGCATTTTGCTTGGCGTTAGTACTATAAACTTAAGTACTATAAAATTCAGTACTATAAACTTCAGTTATCCGGATAAGCTACTATCCTTAATAGCGTCATCAACTTTTGGATACTGGCTTATAGAAGCCAAGCAAAGCTCGGTGACTACCCTTACTAGTATATGAATCTGTCACGAGGTTCTGATAGCTCTATTATGTAAGCTATGTCATTATCACGATTGCGTTCCGTAACAATGTGTATCCTATATTCTTAGCTTGTCAACTGTGTAAAGTCTTATTAGTTAATTTACTATTATAATTAAGCTTATGAACGTTTGTTATTGAGGATGGCTTTGCTTAATTAATAGCCTATAAGCCAATAAACATTTCGATAATGGATGGATTCTTATCGTTAAAAGCACCATTTATTCGACAGAGCTAAGCGTCTTTTTAATAGCTTGGTGCCATTTAGCCAGATGCTCTTCTCTACTCGCAGCCGCCATAGTCGGTTCAAAGACTCTATCTATTTCCCAAGACGCTTTCATTAAGGCAGCATCATATAACCCGCTTTTCATGCCCGCCAATAAAGCTGCGCCTTTTGCGGTAATCTCAGTATCTTTAGGCCGCAGCACAGGCACGCCTAAGAGATCGGCTTGGAACTGCATTAATAAATTATTATTGGCCGCTCCTCCATCGACTCGCAACTCGGTCAAAGGGATAGGGCTGTCTTTTTGCATAGCAATCAACACATCGTAGGTTTGAAAAGCTATCGCCTCTAAAGCTGCGCGGGCGATATGAGCTTTGGTGGTGCCTCGGGTCATGCCGCTGATACTAGCGGTAATATCAGAGCGCCAGTATGGTGCACCAAGTCCCGTGAAGGCAGGCACTAAAGTCACCGCTTCACTGTCGGGCACCTGCCGCGCTAATGCCTCGACATCTTGACTGTGATGAAACAAGCCTAAGTTATCGCGCAGCCATTGCACGATAGCGCCAGCCATAAACACACTGCCCTCTAGCGCATAGTTCACTTCACGTTTGGGCGGCTGCAGCATGCGCTTGCCTGACTCGACCAGTTTGCCAATAGAGATACTGTCACTTAAATGAGCATCGCTAGGCACTATAGCCGCCTTGCGTTGCCAAGCTACTGTAGTGAGCAGTTGGTGTTGACTTAAAGTAGGCTCAGTACCGATATTCATTAGCATAAAGCAGCCGGTACCATAAGTATTTTTTGCCATACCCGCCGTCAAACACCCTTGCCCGAATAGAGCGGCTTGCTGATCCCCTAACACCGCATGAATAGGTATCTGCTTGGCAAAAAGACCTTTTTTAGTCTTGCCAAATTCAGCATCTGACGCCAACACTTTTGGCAGTACCTCAGTAGGGATAGCAAAGTGATTTAATAAAGTGTCTGACCATTTAAGCGTATTGATATCGAATAACAGGGTACGTGAGGCATTGGTCACATCAATAACGTGCTCTCCACCTGTGAGGTTATAAATGAGCCAACTGTCTATGGTCCCTATTGCCAAATGCCCTTGTTGCGCCAACGCCTTAAACTTAGGATGATTGGCAAATAACCAAACGATTTTACCCGCACTAAAATACGGGTCGATACGTAAGCCAGTCACCGACTGCACATAAGACTGCATCTGCTCGCCAGCGGCTAAAAAATCATGCCCCGTTTGCTCTTGTAAGTCCGCACACCAAGATGCCGTACGACGATCCTGCCAGACGATAGCAGGCGCTAAGGGTTTACCAGTACGCCGGTCCCATACCACCGTGGTCTCACGCTGATTGGTAATGGCGATACTAGTAATATCGGTCGCTAGCAATCCTGCTTGGTTAATAGCATCGTGCGCACAACTGATTTGGGTCTGCCAAATCTGCTCAGCGTCCTGCTCTACAAACCCTGGTTTTGGGGTCAGTAAAGTAGTGGGCTTTTGCACAATTTTGATAGGCCGCGCGTGATCATCGTATATTATCGCGCGGCTAGAGGTGGTTCCTTGGTCTAAAGCAAGTATATACCCGGGCATAGTAGCGGTCCTAAATGAGTGGCTTATTAAGTCTAACGTATCTTGGCATTTTAATAGTAGAAAGAGCGTATTGTTATTTTGCGCGATTATTTTGAATTTTGCTATCCGTGCTATTGATAAGGTATTTATAGCACTGTTAGTTTTTTATTAATCATCAGCCAGGACTTTATGAGTTGTCAGTAGTAAACAGCTATTGTTCACATTAATTTTAATAGATAGCTTAGAGCCGTAGCACTCATAACTTCTGCTATCATAGTCAAGTAGGCAATACAACCATGCCCGCTTTTAAAGTATGTCTTGACCCGTCACGATTGTATCCCTAAAGTAACGCATCGCTAACCCTAGTAGTCCAAATATTTATTACGGTAACGTTAATAAGGACCAGTTAGCTGCAGACAGTCTGACGATACTTCTATTATTCGTTTATTAAAACCAACCTTAATAGCTTGGTTTTGCACTATTTTTCGTGTGGTTAATGTTTAGTTGGCTTCATAGCCCTTCGTATTTTTAAGTTCAGGTGACCCCATGACCTTTAACGACCGCAATGGTAATACCTTCAGCCTAAAGCCGACTGCGGTGTTGATGTTTATCAGTGTATTAACTGGTTTACCCGCAGCTCAAGCTGCCTCATTGGCCACTGCGCCTACCCTAGCCGCTACCCCATCACCCTTGATGACTCCTGAGACTGGTTTCTCTACCCAGCCGCCTAGCGAAACCGATACCGTCAACATAGAAGAAGGGAAAGTTACTGCTACCCTTGATAGCCCTACAACTTTAGCTACGCCATTACCAGGGACTGCAACGCCGCTATCAACCCTGATAGACCCCACCACTAAAAACGCCATTACTAACAGCTACCCTATCGAAGTCTCTGACTATATGAGCTTGGCACAGGCGCAGTCGCTACTCAAACAAGTCTCACCAAAACTCGCTGCCGATCAAGCCGCTATTGCAGCCAGTCAATATCAAACTGAGGCGGCTGACAGTGTGGACAGACCTTTTGTATTCGGTCGTATCTCGGCAAGTGCCTATACCCTTGAGCGCGATATTAATCTTAGTGGCATTAAAGGCAACATTGTCGACCGGGTCGATGATATCGAAAACTCTATCCCTATTCTGCCTGACCTACCGCTACCTATTATCCCAGACCTTAGCGATGAACTGGATGCGCGCTTACCTGACAGCTATGACTTTAAACGCTCTGGCACCAATACTAGTGCTGGTATTGGTGTAGTCTGGCCCGTCTATACCGCAGGGCGTAGTCAAGCCTTAACAGGGGTGATGGCCGCCCGGACGCAAGAAGCTACTGCCGACCAACTTATGGATCAAAATGAGCTGAGTACGACCTTAGTTGAGCGGTATTTTCAAGCACAATTGGCCATTATTGCGGCTTATCTGCGTGATGACGCCTTGGATACGATTCAACAAACCGACCATATGGCGCAGCGATTATTCGAAGAAGGCTTTATCTCGCATGTCGATCGTTTAGAGGCGCAGTCTGCCTTAGCGGATGCTAGAAGCGAAGCTACGCAAGCGCGCAATACCGCAAGATTAGCAATGATTGCGCTACAACGTCTGCTGCGTACAGAAGCTCGAGTACGCCCCACTACGCCGTTATTTGTCTCGACCAAACCCTTGCCCGATGTCAGCTATTTCCAAGACTTAGCCCTAACTCGGCATCCCGGGCTACAAAAAGTGGCTGCCAAACAGCAACAAGCTAACAAGTTGCATGAGCTCTCTGATACTGGGTATAAGCCTACAGTATTAATGTATGGCTATGGGCAATTGGACCGCAAGCCCAGTTGGATTGCAGGGGTTTCAGCGACTTGGAAATTAGGCGGCGGGCTGGATAAAGGCGCGACCTTAGCTGCCAGTGAAGCAAAAATACGTCAGGCAGACCTCACTAAAATCGATGTTAGCGATAATTTACTGTTGTTGGTCGAAAAAAACTGGAACGATGTGAATAATGCGCAAGCCCGCTACCAAGCCTTACAGAGCAATGTCGACTTAGCTGCGGAAGTATTGCGCTTACGACGACTTGGTCTACAAGAAGGTGTGAACACCACTATCGAGGTGGTGCAATCGCAAACCAAATATCTAAAAGCTCGCACCGAGCAAGCGCAGGCGGCCAATGATTACGTACAAGCCCTTGCTGCCTTACTCAATAGCGCAGGTGTCCCCGAAGCTTTTAATACTTATATGCAAGCGGCTGATATTCATTTGCCCACGCTTTATAACGAAAATGACCCTTTGCCTTAAATTCAGCACCCCACTAAACAACTGGTTGAATAATTAGCCAAACAATTACTAGCTATTCAACACTCTCTATAGTCTTTTACTTTTATCAGGTTTTAATAGTCATTTAGCTCAATGGATTACCGGTTTAAGCCTCTTTGTTTAGGACGGTAATGAATACGAGAAATAGCGTAAATTATTGCTTAGGCTATTTAATTCGTATCTCTAGGCTACTTTATTATTGCTCAGGAGCAAGTCCGCAATGTCTACCTCGCCCACCCCGAATCCTAGCTCTAGTCCCGCGTATAATAAAAAAAACCCGCTAAAAATCATTGTAATTGCTCTGATTGTATTGGGGTTACTGGCATTTGTTGCCTATGGCCTATTTAAAAGCGAGCGCAGTAATGCCCCTGAAGCTGTGACCCTACAAGGGCAAATGGATATGCAGCAGACCTCAATTGGGGCAAAAGTCCCGGGGCGTATTGCTAAGATTTTGGTCACTGAAGGCGATAAAGTCACTATAGGTCAGCAGTTGATTGAAATGGACTCGCCAGAGATTAATGCTAAGATTAATCAAGCAAAGGCGGGCCAACAGATGGCACAAAGCCAACTGGATAAGGCCGAAAATGGCGCCCGCCCGCAAGAAATAGCGCAAGCAAAAGCCGCTTGGCAAGCAAATCAGGCGGCTGCCGATCTTGCCGAAAGTACGTATGAGCGGGTGAATCGCCTGTATGAAGAAGGGCTAATGGCGCGGCAAAAACGCGATGAGGCTTATACCCAATACGTGGCGAACCAAGATAAGGCGGAAGCTGCCAAACAGCAGTATGAGATGGCTAAAGAAGGGGCACGTAGCGAAGACAAAGCGGGAGCTGCAGCGCAAGTAGCCCAAGTCGATGCCAAGCTAGAAGAAGCTATGGTCGCTAAAGAAGAGTCCAATCTAAAAAGCCCTATCTCTGGTATCGTGGATAATGTGATTGTGAATCCTGGCGAAGTCGTCGGTCAAGGCGTGCCGCTAATCAGCCTAGTGAATCCTGACCAACAATGGGTCGTGTTAAACGTCACCGAAAACTATCTGGGTCAGTTTGCTATTGGCTCTACTTTCACTGGGACACTGCCTGCTTTATCACGACCTGATGTGCCTTATCAAAAACAATTTACCGTCTATGCCAGCTCTGCTTTAGCAGACTTTGCCACTTGGCGCCCGACCAATAATGATGATGGCTTTGATGTGCGCACTTTTGAAATCAAAGCCCGCCCTACACAACCGGACCCTACTATTCGCTCAGGTATGAGTGTGTTGGTTAAAGTGCAGTCGCTCACAAACACCGATAAGGCAGGCAAATAACCGATGTCTGCCTCTAGCTCGCAGCGTTCCGCAAAATCGGCACATTACCCTACTATTTTGCTCGCTTTTTTGCGAAGTGCGAAGTATGAGCGCCGTATTCTGACGTATAACCGTTGGGACTTCTCATTGGTCTTCTGGATTCCGTTGCTAGTCATCTTTTTAGTCTGGTGGGTGTTTTCTCGCTCGCAGATTGTCGATTTGCCTATTGGGGTTATTGATTATGACCATGGTCCCGTCGCCTCGACGCTAGTGCGCTACCTAAATGCCAGTCCTGATGTCAGTGTGGCGGCTCAATATGGCTCGCCTGCTGAAGCCAAACAAGCCATCCTCGCGCGTGAGATTTACGGCGTCGTTATCATTCCACCAGACTTTCAACGCAGCGTCTTATCCGCCAAGCCGGCGCCTATAGTGCTGCAAGTGAATGCGCAATACGGGACGCATTCGGGCATTATCCAAAAAGGCGTCCAGTCCGTCGTGGGGACTATCTCTGCAGGTACCGAGATGCAGCGCTTGGTCAAACAAGGGACCGCCACTAGCCAAGTGAATGCCGCCTATTCGCC
>Ga0208015_1000395_pt1 | contig 24718 bp, 19 predicted proteins | sample 26BtaG_FD_184101 | JGI IMG/M metagenome (GOLD analysis project Ga0208015, IMG submission 184101) | Marine viral communities from Cariaco Basin, Caribbean Sea - 26B_WHOI_OMZ_CsCl (SPAdes) (version 2) | ecosystem: Environmental > Aquatic > Marine > Oceanic | place: Caribbean Sea: Cariaco Basin...
GCAGCTTTCTTTATAATCTCATTGGCTTGCTTTAACTCTCTGTTCTCACGTTCAAGCTCTTTGATACGCTCCGCTTGGCTTTGAGCTTGAATGTTTGCAGGAATGGTTTTATCAATGTGCTTTTTATGCCATGATCGTAGGGTCTCAGGCGTGCAACCTATCTTTGGCGCTATGGCTTTGATGGCTGACCAGGTGGATGGGTAATCGTCTTTAGCTGCAATCAGCATACGGACGGCGCTCTCTTTCATTTCAGGGGTATAATTTCGTGTTTTCATTGTCATATTCTCTCAGAAAATTGAGTCTCCGACAATCCCGGGGCGGTTCATCTATACTTGCTACTAAATCTTGTAGCGCTGTATCAATATTAGCAGCGCCTTTCTGCTTAACATCAAATACATTCAGCTTAAACTTCACTTCATTTGATACATGCAATGATACTTGTGTATCAAGTTCTGATTGGAGTCGATCAAAAATTGTATTAGACACTGTTAAGAAATCTGTAGATGAATCACGAGCAAGTCTTTCACTCACTATTTTCAATACTTCCTCTGTACAAAACAAATTTTCGACTTCAGCAACTTCTAACACATATATAGACCCTTGTTCCAGTTTAGCTATTTCAGCGGGAAGGCGCCTATCCCTATCTATTACTCCAAACACATCTAAATGGTGAATTTGAGAATTAGCTTTTAGTGCCTTTACAGATTGAATTACTTCTGAACAACTTCCACGAGGAATAACAAGGAAGTTAGATAGTAACTCTCTATAAAGGCTGCTATCAAAGCTACCACTTTCACCTTCAACAAACACAACAGGCTTTCTGCTCCCCAACACTTCAATGAGTAATTCACTAGGTAGACTTTCATCTTCATTTATAAGCGACCAGTCCCATTCCTGACCATCAAAAGATTTTAGCCATATACTTTTCGATGCTTCTTTTGCAGCAGCAAAATCTACGTCATGAGTTAAATATACAAAGAGACAATCTTTCCGTAATTTTTCAATTGCATTCCAAAGGGGAACTTGAACCGACTTGTGTAGGTGTAATTCAGGCTCATCAATTACAATAATCCCATCTTTTGGAGCAGCTAAACACTGACCAATTAAGTAAAATATAACTCGTTCGCCATCGCTCATTTCAGAGGAATTATATCTTTTGTCCTCTTGCCCCCTAATCTGAGTTTGAATTCTCAGACCTCCAATAATTAACTCTCGATGAGGAAGGATCTCCTCCCATAGCTCTTTTACAAGGTCAATTCTAGTTTTGGGAGGTGAAATACGCTCCTCTGTTGCTTTGCAAGCTCTTTTAAACTTCGCGTTCTCTTCAGTTTCATCAGAATACAATTCTCTTCTAGTATAGCCATGAGCTCAGGATCATATTCTTTAGTACCAATAAGCTGGCCTTTATCAGCTTTGTTTTGCCAGTTAGATAATGTCTGCATGGCGATGCCAAGCTGCTTTGCAGTCGCTGAAACATTGCCCTTATTATCTGCTATCTTTTTAACGGCTTCAGCTTTGAATGCTGCACTATAGGTTCTGATTTTCTTAGTCATGATAAACTCCTCATTGAGTCGTTAGTTTACCAAGTTTGGTTCTACAGTTTTTTCAGCATAGCTCAAATCATCGATACTCCCGTTCCTCAGATAGACCATTTGGGTAGTGCACGCTTACTTGCCAGCTTATCCTCAGACATTCAATCGATTACCGTTGCTTTTGTCCGTATGCCAGAGCTGGTACAGGGTATTATTTTGTCTGTTGGCGTTGGGCTATATTTGGGCTGGTTATCGTTGCCATTATTGTTTATTGTCATGTTTTGGATTGTGATGACGATTTGGATCAGTACCATATTGGTCAAGCATGTCTATACGCATTTGACCGAGTTGAGAGAGATTAATGACGCGTTATATCAGGATTATCAATCGATAATAGAAGGTCGCAAAGAGCTAGCACTTAACCAACATCGAGCAGAAAAACTGTATACAGATGACTTCTTGGCTCATGCCAAATCGTACGAGAAGACCGTAACCAAGTCTGATACTTTTCATTTATCAGCGGTGAACTGGTCCAATATTATGATGTTTGCATCGATTGGTATCGTGTTTGCAGTGGCTAATTATCTTGATATACCAATGGGGGTTGCTACTACTTTTTCTTTGACGATTTTGTTTATGCAGTCGCCGCTCCTACATGCGGTTGGCGCTTACCCAACATTGCAGACCGCTCAAGTTGCGCTAGAAAAGATACAGTCTTTAGAATTGGCCGAGCATCAGCCGAGCTTTGCGACAGACACGGTTGCACAGGACTGGCAGTCCATAACTTTGAATAATATCAATTATCGCTATGTAGGCAGTAGTAGTCATGCAACAGACACAGCAGTTAATGATAATGCTCAAAATAGCGATAACAGTGATAACAACCAAAACCCTGCCAATAATATCTTAAAGTCCGTCAATTTAACCTTGCAACGAGGTGACGTGGTTTTCTTAATCGGTGCGAATGGTAGCGGTAAATCGACTCTTGCCAAAATCATTACTGGTATCTTTACTCCTACCACAGGAACGGTACAAGTCGATGGACAAAGCGTCGTCTCAGAGAATAATGCCGATTTTAGACAGCTGTTTTCTGCGATTTTTAGCGACCAACATCTATTTAAGCAACTGATTGGATATGAGGGTAATGATCCTGATGAGGCCCTAGTGTCTGACTGGCTGCGTAAGCTCAATCTACAAGAAAAAGTAAGTGTGTCTGACCATAAGCTCTCTACAGATAAGTTGTCGCAAGGTCAGAGAAAACGCTTGGCTATGCTAATCGCTGTCGCCGAACAAAAAGACATATTACTGCTCGATGAGTGGGCAGCCGACCAAGACCCTGCCTTTCGCCGCGTGTTTTACCAAACGCTCATCCCTGAGCTAAAAGCCATGGGTAAGACACTGTTTATCATCAGTCATGATGACGGTTATTTTGAACATGCTGATCGATTATTACTGATGAAAGAAGGCCGTCTCATTGAGTTAAATGCCGAAGAGCGACAGCGTGCTAGCAAAGATGCCATTGCTATGCTTAAGTAAGCAATGCTTTAACTACTAGCATGGACCGAGCTATTTCAATCCCATAAAACGTTTGATCAACTTTAAGCTAAATGGCAGTTAATCTAAGCATTTTTTAAGCAAAAAAAGGAGCGCCTTACTATAAGGCGCTCTTTTACTATATAAGGAACAGCTGTATTCTGCTATGCGCTTATTTTAACCATTTCTGCAAAAACCCAACTCGAGAAATCACCAAAAAGTCTAATAGCGCGATAGCTATAATCGCGATAATAGCAGTCGGGAATATGATGGCCACAATTAATAAAGGAATAGCAAGCGGCCACCAGACGGAAACATTTAAGCCGCGAGCTGGTGGGTTTAATCCCGCGCTATCACTCGCCTGACGAGGGCGACGCTGCCACCACATGATATAGCCACTGACACACATAGCGATTACTGCTAGGCAAAATAGTACATTAGCCAGTACGCTCCACCATCCGAGCGTGCCCATATGCAGCGCGATACCAGCCGCCATAAACTTACCAAACGCATTATAATCGTCAAAATGAATATCAGCTAAGACATTACCCGAATAACGGTCGATATGTACCGTACGATCTGCTATCGGACTTTTCATATCATAGCTCATTGAATCTTGGCTAATGGTCCAGACGCCTGTACTACCTTGTGGTAGGTTCAATTGATAACGCCCTACAAAACCGATTTCACGAGCGTAGCGATCCACTGTATCAATCATAATCGGGATATTAGCAGCGATACCATCTTTACCCATGGTCGTGCCTGACACAGGCATCGGCGTCAGCTCAAGCACCCAAGGAACTTCTTTGGTGTCGCTTGAGTTTAGAGCACTGCCATGCGTGGGTGCTTCAGTATGTGATTCAGACGCTGCCGCACCATGTACATGCGGCGCTGGTGTAGACTCTTGCATAGCAGCGTGTTGACTGTGATCAATCGATACAGGAACAGGTGCAACGCCCCACTTACCCGCAGGAAACTGGCTCCATGCTTGCACTACTCTCTCGCCCCATACACCTGCCCATGCCATACCTGATATACAGAAAAACAGTAGCAGCACAGATATCCAACTACCCAATGTCGCATGAATCGTACGGATAAAAGAGCGCTTTTTCTTATTGGTTACCCTTTCACTAGGTATCAACATCGCTTTGACTGATTTACGTTTTTGCCACCACAGATACCAACCAGACAAAATCATTAAAATGGTTAATGATGCCGCCGTTTCTAACAAATAATCACCGACTTTGCCAATCAGCAAATCACTGTGAATATCATTGAACGTACTATAAAGACCACTACTGGTAGGCACACTTTGGACGATATCGGCCGTATAGGGGTTAACTGCCACCATATTGTTTTGGTCATCTGATTTTATCTGAAACAAAGCCACCGTATCGGTATCACGAGGAGCGATATATTTAACCAGTGTGCTATCAGGTAAGGTGCTCAGCGCGTTCTTTGCTTGAGTAGAGACAGGTGCTTGAACCGTAGACTCTGGCACGACAATCGTTAAGCGGTCGTTATCACGTCCTACTGTGTTGGACATAAACAGCATACCGATCGCCGTTATTGCCAAGACAATTAAAAAGGGAGCAACAAAAATGCCTGCATAAAAATGCCAACGCCACACTGTGAAATAGCGTTGGTTATTGGTGGATTGGTTGGAGGGTGTGTCCATAAATGTGACCTTAAACAATCTTTGGTTGCTCAATAAACAACGTAAATCTATCGATAATAGTGATGTATCTGCTTGCAAGGCCAATCTTAAAAAGTCTCGCAAAGAACTAGGATGACGCCGTATGATGACTGCAATACAGCGATGTAAAAATCCTACTGTAAATAATTGTATTCAGAATGCTGCTGCATAATACGAGAAAAATCTGACAAAAACCATCGTTTAAAATACATCGCTCCAAATAGTAAATCTGCATGGCTCTATTCGCAATACTCTGTCTTTAGCCCCTTATTAACAGTGCAAATACTTCTCAAAACTGTCTCGTTGTAATTTTTTAATGATAATAATTATCATTAGTGTTATTATTAGCATCCTTATAAATTTGCTTTAACTGTTACAAATAATATTTAATCATTTTAGTCCAAGAGGAAATCTGATGCGGTCTCATCTAACCACTAACGTCATTCGCAAAAAATATCTCACCACAGCAGTACAAATTGGCCTGATCATGGGTATGAGTCACGCCGCATACGCTGTAGAGACGACAAACAATACTGAAAACGATGAGGCTGCTACACCATCAGCCACCTTAGATGCTATTACCGTCTACTCAGATGGCTATCGTAGTACTGGCACCAAAACTGCATTAGATCCAAACGATGCGCCAATGAGTTATACCAGAATCGATCAAGACCTGTTGCAAAAGCGTCAGGCAGATAGTGTCAATGCTGCATTACGTTATGAACCAGGCGTAAGCGCTGAGAGCCGCGGTACAGTCTCTATCTTTGACGAATACAACATTCGCGGATTTAAAACTTACTCAAACTTTTATGACGGTCTAAGATTGCCTTACGATGGTACATATAACCTGATGCCCCAAGTAGATATCTATGCAACTGAAGCGGTCGAGGTAGTGAAAGGTTCGGCATCTTCATTGTATGGTTATGCAGCACCTGGCGGTATGGTCAATCAAATCGCCAAAGCACCTAAAAGAACTCAAGAAAACGAAATCCAGCTACGCTTTGGTACTCAAAACCTAAAAGAAGTGGCTATCGATAGCACGGGGCCTATCACCGACACCTTGGATTATCGATTTGTGGCGCTAAAACGCCAAAAAGATGGCCAAATGCAAACTACGGAAGAAGAGCGTCTATTGATAAATCCATCGCTTAAATGGCAAGCGACTGATGATGTCTCGGTACTTGCTAACCTCTTTTATCAAGACGATCCCGACATGGTACCCTCTACCCCATTACCTGCTGTCGGTACTGTCTATAATGCCAGCTATGGCAAATTGGGTAGCGATGCTTATGCAGGTGATGAATGGAATAAATTTAGCAAAGAAGTATTTATGCCAAGCGTCACCGTAAACTGGGACATCAATGATAAGTTAACGTTTAAACATATCACGCGCTATACCGATGCCGAAGCGCAGCAGCGCAATATGTATAACAATGAGGGATTTGTAGAGGGTAGTGATACGATTCTAGACCGTATAGCTTACACAACAGATGAAAGCATGAAAAACTGGACCACAGACAACCAGCTGGCCTATAAGTTTGATACCGCCAATACCTCACATAACCTACTGTTTGGTATTGAGTATCAAGAGACAGACAGCACCGCAACTTATTATGACGCTGGCGCAGATGGCACACCAAACCTTGACTTATCGAATCCAGATTTTTCACAAATCAGCACCGATATTCTACCATTAGATACCTTTAGTCGATACGATGATATCGAACAAAGCCAGCTTGGACTCTATGTGCAAGATGAAATGACGTGGCAAGACTGGACCGTAGTGGCAGGCTTACGACATGATAAATTCAAAAGTATCCTTGATCGAACCGATACATCGAAAGGTGTAATCCCTAGCGAAAAAATGATCGACAATGACGCGTCAGAAACCAGTGGACGTCTTGCTGCTATTTATAACTTTGATAATGGTCTATCACCGTTTTTGAGCTATTCGCAGTCATTTCAGCCAGTGGTCGGTAGTAACTTTATTACCAATGAACCATTTGAACCGACCACTGCCGATCAATTAGAAGCTGGTATCAAATATCTGTCTCCAGACCGTGCGACCAAAGGAACGTTTGCGGTATTTGATATTGCCCAAAAAAATGTCGTTGTGTCAGATTACGTCAAATATACAGATCAAACACAAACTGGTGAAATTGAGTCAAAAGGCTTTGAGATATCAGGCAGTCGCATGCTCAATGATTGGGTAGATCTCGCGGCAAGCTACAGCTATACCGATGCTGAGATCACAGAAGATGAGTTCAACCCTGATGTAGTCGGCAATACTCCTGCCCAAACTGCCAAACACAAAGCCACGCTATGGGCAGACTACTATGCGACAGACAAACTCACATTGAATGCAGGTGTTCGCTACGAAGACGGTATGCAGATTGACAAGCAAAACTCTGATGACTTACCCAGTGTGACGCTGGTAGATGTCGGCGGCAGCTATCAGATCAACCCTATGCTGGCTGTGGGTGCTAGTATCAACAATCTGTTCGATAAGACCTATGTTGGTGCGTGTTACGACATCAATAACTGCTGGATGGGTCCTGAACGTCAAATGTCAGTCAGCCTAAAAGCCAATTTTTAATCAAACTTACAAGCAGCGGGTTGGTGCTATTAGTAAGCCAACCCCTAACCCGCTGTTAGAAGGAAAGCACAATATGGCAAAACCTACTCCAAGAGTACTAGAAGTTATTGGCACTAGATACATTACGCCAAATATGTGCCGTGTCACGCTTGGCGGTGCTGGCATGGTTGATTTCCCTATCGATCAAGAAAGTGCTTATATCAAACTGATATTCCCTCAAGATGCAGGTAGCCGCCCACTGATGCGTACTTATACGGTGAGCGTGCAACGTGAAGACGCAATAGATATTGATTTTGCTTTACATGAGACGGAAGGACCTGCATCGGCATGGGCACGAAATACGCAAGTCGGTGATCAGATTCTAATAGGTGGTCCAGGGCCAAAAAAACTCATTAATAATGAAGCAGATTGGTTTTTATTAGTCGGCGATATGACCGCTCTACCAGCGATTACGGTCAACTTAGCCCAGTTGCCTACTGAGGCTCGTGGTTACGCAGTACTTGAAGTGACGACTGAAGCAGATCGTCAGACACTCAAAAAACCAGAGAACGTCGAGATAAATTGGGTGATTAACGCGCATCCAAATGCAGACGATAGCCCTTTACTGGACTGTGTTAAATCATTGAACTGGCTTGATGGTCAACCTGCTGTTTGGGCAGCTTGTGAGTTCCATAGTATGCGTGCACTGCGCCAGTACTTCAAAGTTGAGCGCGCGGTACCAAAGACGCATTTATATGTTTCTAGCTACTGGAAAGTCGATAGCACAGAGGATCAGCATAAAATCGTCAAAAGTCAGGATGCACAAACGGAAGATCAGTAATTACGTATTTCGAAACAAAAAAGGAGGGGCTAATATTAGCCCCTCCTTTTTTTATCAATCATTACCTATCACGTCTCGACCACTCTCCCCTCTTTAACCCGACTAATCGTCAGCCCCGTAAACCCGAATAGCAGCGTCAGCAGTAATGACAAATAACAGAAGAATGCATAAGGTAGATAGTCTAATACCGGTACCCCTAACGCCTGACTGATAAACACCCCGCACACACTCCAAGGTACCAATGGATTAATCACCGTTCCCGCATCCTCAATCGTCCGCGACAGATTCTTCGGATGTAGATGTAAGCGCTCAAACGTTGACCGAAATGCCGTACCTGATAGTAGAATACTCAAGTACTGCTCACCAATCAGCACGTTAATGCTTAGTGCCGACATCGCTGCGGCAAATATCGCTCGGCCTGAAGTCGTCAATGTATCTTTAATACCAGATAGCAGTGCTGGCAGAATACCTAGTGCCGTTAATAGACCACCTAAGCTTAGGGCTAGTATCACAATCGCCTGAGTAAAGAACATACTCTGTACACCGCCACGCGATAGCATACCACCTACCTCACCCAACTCTAATGACTCAGCAGGTGCATACCCTCCAAACAGATAGCCGCCTAACTGACCAAAGCTTGGTGAACTGTGCACATAAGTAATGATCAGTGCCGCGGCAATCGTACAGATAATCGTATAAATCGCATTGACCCGAAACAGTGCCAATCCGACCAATACCACAAAGGGTAGTACCGAATATCCATGTACCAGACCACTGTCTATGAGCTGTCCTTGCAATATGGTCACTTGACTCAGATCAGCACTGGTCGTCTGTCCTGAGAACAGCCAAAACAAGATCACTGTCAGTATCCATGCAGGTACGGTCGTATACATCATATTGCGAATGTGCTCAAACAGATCGATACCGACGACTGAGGACGCAATGGTACAAGTATCAGACAAGGGCGACATCTTATCACCGAAGAACGCGCCTGATACTACTGCCCCTGCCGCTATCGCTACATTGGCATCAAACGCATTACTCATACCAATAAACGCCACACCTAAGGTCGCAGCAGTCGTCAAACTACTGCCCAAAGCGATACCGATAATAGAAGTCAGGACAAAGGCGGAGATATAGTAGTACTCAGGTGAGATCAGCTGAAAGCCTACATACATGAGTGTAGGAATCGCCCCTGACATCATCAAAGCCGCAACCATCAGTCCGATAAAGAAGAACAGATAGATGGCACCAATACCGCGCATGACACCTGAGGCCATTTGTGCTTGCATGTCATCAAAGCTGAGTCCTTTATACATACCAATAGCCAGTAGTACACAGATAGCCAATATAAGAGACAGATGAGGCACCCAGCCAAAGCCGATCATGGTGATGCCCATGATACCGATGACGATGGCGGATATGATAAAGGCGAGCTTGGCACTGATTAATGTGAGGGGTTTTGGTGGCATGACACATCCTTAAAATACCAGTAAACACTGGCACTAGATTGGGTTTTATTTTAATTTTGATGGTAGAAGTATGATTGAAGTGATTTGCTAGTGAAGCAACCTATTACTTATCCAGTAAGTCATCGGTTTTAGCGGCCATGACAAAATCATTGCGATGCAAACCCTTAATACTATGCGACCACCAAGTGACCGTAGCCTTACCCCACTCTACCAATATACCCGGATGATGTCCTTCTGCTTCAGCGATTTCTGCCAGTTGATTGGCAAATGCCATTGCTGAGACGAAGTTTTTAAATTTATACTGACGCTGCAATTGCTGAATACCATCTACTTCAATCAATGACCAATCAGGAATTTGCGGTAATAGTTCTCGTGCTTCGGCTTCTTCAACTTTCGGTGCGCCAATGCGGCAAGCTTCGCAGCTGTTTTGTGATAGTGCTGTCATAATAAAATCCTTTTATAGTGGCTATTTTTTAATACTCGTACATCCATGTTGATATAGCTTTGCTGCTATCTCAATATTCCGTACTGAAGTGTTGGTTTTCATGTTTAATTTTGAATTGACGTTTTTAACGAGTTTTTTCTGGATAGGTCGGCTCAAATAGTCCAAGCGAAATTGCCTTTTTGACCGTACCCATGATGTCGCTATCAACGATATCAAATAAAGTATCTAATTCATCGATGACATAGTAAATCGGCTGTATTTGATCAATACGATAAGGCGTACGCAGTACATCAAGCAAATCAAATGCTCGGTGCTCAGGTTGAGACTGAGGTTGAGATTGCGGCTTGTTTTGAGCGATTGAAAGCTCTTGCGGCATCCGATCAAGTGCATAAACCGTTTCAGAAGGTGAGCTCAATATACCGCCGCCATAGATTCTACGATTTTCCACGCGACTGCCGACCAATCCAAACTCAATGGTAAACCAATACAGTCGTGCTAAAAACCAGCGCTCCTCTTTCGTTGCGCTAAGACCAAGCTTACCATACGTTTCATTAAAAGCTGCAAACGCAGGATGGGTCAACAGCGGACAATGCCCAACGATTTCATGGAAAATATCAGGCTCTTCAATATAGTCCATATCATCGAATCGACGAATAAACGTCGCTACAGGAAAGGAATTATTGGCCAGTAATTTGAAAAATTTACCAAAGCTGATTAATGCAGGCACAGCGGCGGTCTGCCAACCTGTGGTCGCTTGCAATACCTCATCGATATCATGTAACTGCGGGATATGCGTCGTCGGTAAGTTTAACTTAGTCAAGCCTTCTAGATATGGAGTACACGCACGATTGGGCGTTTGTTCCGCTTGACGTGCCAGCAGCGCTTGCCACATCGCATGCTCATCATCACTATAGTGAATATGACCATAACTATCTGGCTGGTGTGAGATATAGGGCTGTTTTTTATGTGTCGCGTTAGAATGACTGGACGCATCGTTACTTTGCTTATTAGTCGCAACGCTATTGGTACCGATGGCAGTATTAAGAGAATCTATCTGTGATAGGCGTTCCATGCCTGTATTCCTTTTATCGCAATGAGAGCATTACCTTTGCAATATGCTTTTAGGTAGTACTCCTATTAAGGACAACACAAACTCCTTTTGTCTTGTCCGTTTGTTAGATGTGGTCTAGGCTTTAGATGGTTTTATAGCGTTTCAGTCTCTGGCTGACCGACTGTGCCGCGACGTACTTGGTCGCGCTCTATCGACTCAAACAACGCTTTAAAGTTACCTTCACCAAAGCCATCTGCATAATCGCCTTTACGCTGAATAAACTCAAAGAACACTGGGCTACCCAAGATGGTCTCAGAGAAAATCTGTAGCAGCAGACGCGGTGCACCGCCTTCTGTGGTGCCGTCTAATAAGATACCGCGCGTTTGTAAGTCAGCGACATTTTCACCATGATTTGGCAAACGCTCGCTCAGCATTTCATAGTAAGCAGCATTTGGTGCAGTCATAAGCGGAATACCAGCCGCTTTTAGCTTATCAATACTGGCAAACAAGTCATCACTGGCTAGCGCAATATGTTGAATACCTTCGCCATTGAAGTGCATTAGGTACTCTTCGATTTGACCACCGCCCTGTTTGGCTTCTTCATTCAGTGGAATACGGATTTTTCCATCAGGTGCGGTCATGGCTTTACTGGTTAGTCCCGTGTACTCACCTTTGATATCAAAGTAACGAATCTCGCGGAAATTAAAGATACGCTCATAGAATTTTGCCCAGTATGCCATGCGTCCACGATAGACGTTGTGCGTTAGATGGTCGATAACTTTGAAGCCATAGCCGACAGGGTTTCTATCGATATCCGCAAAGAACTCAAAGTCGACATCATAGATAGATTCGCCGTCTTTATAGCGGTCAATCAAATAGATTAGTGATCCGCCAATGCCTTTGATAGCAGGCAATCTAAGCTCCATCACCCCAGTTGGCACATCTACTGGCTGCGCACCCATTTCTACCGCACGCTCATATGCTTTTTTGGCATCTTTTACTCGAAAGCCCATGCTACAAGCACCTGCGCCATGCTCTTCAACGAAATAACTGGCTTGGCTTTTTGGCTCACGGTTTAGGATAAGGTTAATATCACCTTGGCGATATAGCGCAACGTCTTTTGAGCGATGATTGGCGACATGGGCAAAACCAAGCTGCTTAAACAATGCGTCGACTGCATCAGGCTGCGGAGAAGCAAACTCGACAAAATCAAATCCATTTAGTCCCATTGGGTTGTCAAATAAATCTGCCATTGTAATTATCCTTAATTTCAATTGGTAATAGAAAATCGATGAGTAGTAAAAGTCGATTAATAGTAAAAGTCTATAAAACGATTGATAATCAATCTTTATTGTTGACGTTGTATTTATATTAGATTAGCTTTATTTATAAGACTAATTGTTTTTTATGATTTATTTATCAGGTTTACTTATGAATATCAGTATTCGCCAATTGACCGCATTTATCAAAGTCGCTGACAACGGCAGCTTTACTCGTGCCAGCGAACAGATGTATTTGACTCAATCTGCTGTTAGTGGATTGATTAAGGAATTAGAGACTGGCCTCGGTATCGTGCTGTTTGATCGCACCACTCGCCAGTTGTCTCTGTCAGCAGTAGGACGGCATCTACTACCACAAGCGCGGCGTATCTTGAATGAGATGCAGCTTTTTGAAAATGAAGCAAGTAGCTTGACCAGCTTGGCCCAAGGTCAGGTACGCTTGGCGGTATCACAGTTTGCAGCATCTTCCCTACCTGCCGTCATCGCTCAATTTGCCAAAGAATATCCAAATATCGGCGTCTCACTATTGGACTGTTCAGCAGAAAACTTGCTCAAGCATATTCAAGATATCGAAGTCGATTTAGGGGTTGGTACCGAACTTGGCTTTATAGAAACTGAAGATGACATCGGGGCCGACCTGTTGTACCAGCTACCATTTTGCGTGGTTATGCCAAACAATCATGCACTGGCACAAAGAGACGAAATTACTTGGCAAGATTTATTAGAGACACCGCTAATTACCTTACAAGGTCCGTTCCTAGATCAAGTAACCGCAGAGCTCGACGACTCTATCTCCGCTCATGTTCAACAAGCTCGATACAAGGTGAACTTTATGTCCACCGCGCTTGAGATGACACGCCAAGGCTTTGGTATCACGCTCTGTCTGCCCTATATGCCTGAAGTTATTGATTGGGTCAGCGCCAATGGACTGCTGATGCGACCACTCACTCAACCAGTCAAAATGCGGCAATTCTTTATCTATCAACGTGCTTCACGGGCGCTCTCTCCGGCGACAATTGCTTTTAAGCAGTTTTTGCAAACGTATTTTGCGACTCATTATAACGACCTACATCACTCTGACTCATCGTCTAGCGAATGACGTATAGCATGTCAAATGCGCTTGATAGATGGATAAACAATCTATTTGGCTATTTATTTTATTAATTGCCTCATATAACCCACTCTCGTGTTGAGTTCAGCCGCAATTTGCTCTATGATTTTCGGCTGCTCGATTTATATTTTTATAAGGAAATGGCATGTTTGAACGTATCGATTATTACGCTGGTGATCCAATCTTAGGTCTTATGGAAAAATACTCAGCAGATAGCAATCCTAACAAGGTCAATTTAGGTATTGGTATTTATTATGATGAGAATGGCGTATTGCCTGTACTCGACTGTGTAAAAACAGCCGAAGAGCGTATTGCTGATCCTATCGCACCGCGTCCATACCTGCCAATGGCAGGCCTGCCAGGCCACCGTAAAGGCTGTCAGGAATTACTATTTGGTAAAGACGCCCAGATTTTAAAAGACGGCTTGGTCGCTACTATCGCTACAATCGGTGGTTCTGGCGCATTGAAAGTTGGTGCTGAGTTTATCCATGACTGGTTCCCACAAGCTAAGTGCTATGTGAGCGATCCAACATGGGGCAACCATATTGCTATCTTTGAAGGCTCTGATGTAGAAGTGGGTAAATACCCGTACTACGACAAAGCCAACAGCAGTATCAAATTTGAGGAAATGATTGCGTTTTTTGAGACATTGAACAAAAATGACGTCATTTTGCTACACCCATGCTGCCATAACCCAACCGGTATGGATTTGACTCAAGCGCAATGGGATACTGTACTCAACGTCGTGAAGGCGCGTGAGCTGATTCCATTCATGGACATCGCTTATCAAGGGTTTGGCGAAGACATGGACAGTGACGCTTACGCTATTCGTAAAGCGGTTGAGATGGGCTTGCCATTGTTTGTTAGCAACTCATTCTCTAAAAACTTGTCGCTATACGGTGAGCGTGTCGGTGGCCTATCAGTTGTATGCCCAACCGTAGACGAAACCGAGCGCGTATTCGGTCAGCTAAATGCGACCGTACGCCGTATCTACTCAAGCCCGCCATCACATGGTGGACGTGTGGTCGATATCGTTATGAACGATGAAGCACTACATGAGCAGTGGGTTGGCGAAGTTTATGCGATGCGCGACCGTATCAAAGCCATGCGCCTAAAGCTAAAGTCAGTGTTAGAAGCCAAAATCCCTCACCGTAACTTTGATTACATCACTCGTCAAAACGGTATGTTTAGCTTTACTGGCTTGACGCCTGAGCAAGTCGAGCGTTTACAGACTGAGTTTGGTATCTATATGGTATCTAACTCACGTATGTGTGTGGCTGGCCTAAATACCAGCAACATCGACTATGTGGCCAATGCCATGGCAGACGTCTTAAAAGATTAATTAGTCCAAGTTACTTAAAATGTTCCTCAATATGTAACTTTATAAAAAATAAACATAGATAAGAAAGGCTGAGCGATTGCTTGGCCTTTTTTTTGTGCCTAGTATTTAATCAAAATTATTTCGTCAAAACTATTTTATTAAAATCATCTAGTCAGAACCGTTTAGTCAAAACAACGACAACCACTTTTCAAAGCAGCCTTTTAACAAAAGACATTGCACAAAAAACTTGCAATCCATATATCAATAAATTACATTATACGTAAGTAATTAATTATAACGTAATTCATAATGTATATTAGCAAGGAGCAAATCATGTCAACGACTGACAGCACCCTCACCTCTTTTATCGATATCGCTACTGACTCTGACTTTTCTATTCACAATCTTCCTTATGGTATTTTTAGCGAAACCAAAGATGCTGCTACTGATAACAAGCGCCGTGCAGGCGTTGCCATTGGTGAGCATGTACTGGATCTATCTGTACTCGAAGCCGAAGGATTATTAAGTTTAGACGGTGGTCCGTATTTTGACCAATCCACTCTAAATGCTTTTATTGATTCTGGTCGAGACAATTGGACGCAGGCGCGCACTACCATTCAAACACTGCTGTCTAGCGACACTGACACCTTACGTGACAATACAGACTTGCAAAAAAAGGCGCTATTTAAGCAAGCAGACGTCACCATGCATTTGCCAGTACAAGTACCGGGCTTTACCGATTTTTATTCATCGAAAGAGCACGCGACCAACGTCGGCACCATGTTCCGCGATCCCAACAACGCCCTACTGCCTAACTGGACCGAAATGCCAGTTGGCTATAACGGACGCGCCAGCACCGTTATCATCAGTGGAACTGATATCGTACGTCCATCAGGTCAGCTAAAGCCTAGCCCTGATGAGCGTCCTATTTTTTCTGCCTGTAAGCGCTTGGATTTTGAGTTAGAAACTGCATTTGTCGTTGGCAAAGGCAATCATATCGGTCAGCCAATCGCCGTAGATGAGGCCGCTGATCATATTTTTGGCATGGTGTTGCTTAATGACTGGTCAGCACGAGATATCCAAAAATGGGAATACGTGCCATTAGGTCCATTTAATGCCAAGACCTTTGCCTCCGAGGTGTCTCCTTGGATTGTCACCATGGATGCATTGGCACCGTTTAAAACAGCTTGCCCAACTCAAGAACCCAAGCCGCTTGCATATCTAAACGAAAAATCGAGCAACAACAGCTTTGATATCAACCTATCAGTTGAGTTACTGCCTGAAAATGCGGAAGCAGCAACAGTCATTTGCGAGACCAATTTTAAATACATGTATTGGTCAATGGCACAGCAGCTTACCCACCACACCATCACTGGCTGCAAAGTCGACGTTGGTGACATGATGGGCTCAGGTACGATTTCAGGACCAACGCCTGATTCTTATGGCTCAATGCTAGAGATTGCTTGGAACGCTACCAAACCAGTCACGCTAAAAGGTGGCGAGACGCGCAGCTTTATTGAAGATGGTGACACGGTCATCATGAAAGGCTATAGCGAAAAAGACGGCATCCGTGTTGGCTTTGGCGAAGTACGCGGCAAGGTATTACCTGCGCTGAGCTTTGATTTTGACAAGTAGTATTTGGAAAGTAATGACTGATAAATAGTATTTAAGAAATAACATAGATAGAGAAATAGCAAAATAGGCGTGAAAATTCTCATGCAGGCTGATAGGAAGACAAACGCATTCACCTACTTATCTTTATGTGAATACAGCCAAATGAGTGACGCGCCTTATCAAAAGGACATTGATATGAGCTTTCAAATTGAGAAAATCCATCATGTGGCTTACCGCTGCAAAGATGCCAAAGAAACCGTCGAATGGTATAAAAAAAATCTAAACATGGATTTTATCTTGGCATTCGCAGAAGACCATGTGCCTTCGACCAAAGCCTTTGACCCCTATATGCACGTCTTTTTGGACGCTGGTAATGGCAATGTCTTAGCGTTTTTTGAAGTACCCAACCAACCTGCGATGGGCTTTGATCCTAATACCCCAAGTTGGGTGCAGCACTTAGCGCTAAAGGTTAAGGACCGTGATGAGCTGCTAGTTGCCAAAGAGCATTTAGAAAATGCCGGCATCGATGTCATTGGCGTGACCAATCACGGCATCTTTCACTCGATTTACTTTTTTGATCCCAACGGTCATCGTCTCGAGCTGACCTATGATGATCCAACCTCAGAAGACAAAGTATCGATGATTACAGATGCCATCAAGCAAGACATGCTAGATGAGTGGTCTCGTACTAAACGCGCCCCAGCACATACACAGTTTCTGCATAGTGATGAGCTGGCTGAGGCACGCGAAGTTGCTCCTGTCGGCGAGTAACTCCCCTATCATTCTGTTTGCTACTTTTTTACATGATCAGTTAATCATCGCTTTAATCATAAAAGTGCTAATTGACGACATACCCTAGGTGTCAATAGGTAGTAAACAATACCGAACCCTATCTAACCATCATGAAAGGATTCTATGATGAAAATAAGAACCCCGCTAGGAATACTCTTAGCCGCCTCGCTTGCGATGACTGGCTGCTCCAATAACGACCAAGTAGCAGGCGCGTCTACAGATGCAGGTAAAGTGACGACATTGCGGTTCTCGCATTTTATGACTGCCACTGACAATATAAACACCGAAGCGTTAGAGCCATGGGCAAAAAAAATTGAAGCAGATTCAAAAGGCCGATTAAAGGTTGAGATCTACCCTTCTGCAACGCTCAGCAAACCAGGTGCTACCTATGACGCTACGGCGAAAGGTAGCGTGGATATTGGTATGCAAGCGCAGGGATATGCAGCAGGACGATTTCCTTTAACGCAAATTGTAGAGCTGCCGGGTATCACAAATACCGCACAGCAGCAGAGCTGTGTACTTCATAAGCTATATGGTGACGGTATCATTAAAGACGAGTATGAAGACACGCACTTGCTCGCGCTGATAGGCACTGGACAAGGTGCACTTCATACGGTTGATAAACCGATTCGCACGCCAGCTGATATGAAAGGTCTCCGTATTCGCCAACCTTCTGCGGTTGCTAGCCACATTATCGAGGCCACTGGTGCTGCACCTGTCGGCATGCCTGCCAGTGATACCTATACCTCTCTGCAGCGCGGTGTGATTGATGGGCTCAGCTTTACTTGGCAACCCATTCAAGCGTTTCGCCTTGATGAGCTGATCAATACGCACACCAACATCCCTTTTTATAATTCCACCTTTGTGATTAGCATGAACAAAGAGAAATATAACAGCTTGCCTGATGACCTCAGAAAAGTGATTGATGATAATTCTGGCCCAGAGCTGGCAGCGCATATCTCTAAAGTATTTGACGTCAGCAATGCCAAAGCAATGGCCGCTGCCAAAGAAAAAGGCGATATTATGATTGATATCCCTGATCCACTTAATGATCCAGATTGGAGAGGCCCATTAATGGAAGGTTCTCAACATTACCTTGATGAAGTGAATGCGACTGGCCTAGATGCTGACAACGTATACGAAAAAGCAAAAGCGGCCAGTAGCGCCTGTATGGTTTAGAGGATGAATTGAAGGCACGCCCTAGCTTATAGCACCACATACTGACTAGGCAATTTGATAACGCTGTGCTATCGCCAGTATTTGCTTAACCACGTTATGTTGCTCGCTCATCGGTAACTGCTCTGTTGTTCCAATGATAGTGATAGCATATTCTAGCGGTAAATCTTCACTATCAGTTTTTTCACTACTCGTGGATGGTTTAGTAGCACTATTGGCAAGCTGTGGCAATATAACAGGAATCGTAATGGCGTTAATCCCCATAAGCATATCGCCCGTCACTGTCGCATAGCCTTGAGTACGAATTTTGGCCTGTAGCTGGGTAAAGTGCTGCCACTTCTCGGCCATATCTGCGGCGGTATTACTCGTATGCCATTCAGCTGTGACCAATGGCTGAATGACGGCATCAGGTTGATAACTGGCAAATAACTGCCCTGTGGCCGATGTCGTCAGAGGCATACGTGAGCCGATGCGAGTAATGATACTAATCGGACTGTCTGGCTCAACGGACTGAATAATAATAGGGCCTTCGCTAAACCATTTGGCAATTTGCACACCGCAATTTAAGGTGTCTTTGATTTCATCAGCCACTTGCGTGAGACGTGCCAAAAGATTGTTTTGGTTGAGTCCAGTATATCCTAGTGATGCCAATGCATTGACTCTATCGCCAAGCCCATAGCGCCCATCATCAAGCTTACGCGCGTAGTTTTTGCGGATGAGACTGACCAAGTAACGATGGGATTTTGCTGGATGCATTTGCATGGCTTCAGCGATATCTTTTAGCATCATAGGCTCATTGCGGTCGATCAGCACATCGAGTATCGACAGCCCAATCTCAAGCGACTGAACCCCACTTTGGTTTTTACTGCTGATAGAACTGTCTACAAGGGTTTTATCTGCTGGCATGATTTGCTCGATTCTGGTGTGCTTGGTTATTTTTTAATTTTGCTTGTTAGTGGTTTGTTCAATAATGGCTTGCTCGATCAAATATCACTGAGATACAGCCCCTACTTCATAATGTTTATCTTTATAAAAACACAACTACATAAGGACATGAATCATGATGACACTTTATGGATATTTTCGTAGTAGCACGTCTTACCGTACTCGTATCGCTATGAACCTAAAAGGCTTAGATTACAATGATATCACGATCAATCTGGCACAGGATGAACAGTTAGAATCTGCCTTCAAAGCGATTAACCCGCAAGGACTGGTGCCTGTCCTACAGACTGACGATTTATTATTATACCAAAGCCCAGCTATCTTGGAGTGGTTAGAAGAGGTCTACCCTGAGCACGCACTATTACCTGACGATGCTGCTGGGCGTATGCAGGTACGCGCGCTGAGCGCCATGATTGGTTGCGACATCCACCCAATCAATAATCGCCGCATTTTACAGTACCTGCGTAATGAGCTGTCAGTAGATGAGAAAGATGTGATTGCATGGTGCAATCGCTGGATCAGTGAAGGTTTTGCCGCTTTAGAAACACGTTTGGCGGCGGATAACAATCGCGGACAGTTCTGCTATGGGGACAGTCCTACTCTCGCAGATTGTTATTTGATTCCGCAAGTCTCTTCTGCTCGCCGCTTCAAAGTAGATTTGAGCGCTTATCCCAATATCGTCGCCATTGATACTCATTGCCGTACACTAAAGGTATTTGCAGATGCCGATCCTATGATGCAGCCTGATGCACCGAAACGTGATGCCTAATTTGAGACAGTTCTTATAGGATACCTATCTTTATAGAATATTTATCTTCTCGGCCAAATATTAAGTGACTTAGAATTAACACTTAATATTTGGTCTAGCTTTATTCTTCGCTATTCTTTACCCCTACCTATTTTTACAGCTTAATTCCTAGCTTAATTGCTTAACTTTGCCTCATTGATTATTATTTATTCAATTTCTACAATATAATTTTTAATATATTCATATTAACAGTTGTATGGTAGGCAGCTGTTGGTTATTCTTTATATAAGTATTTGTCATCGCTCAAATTTGTACTTTATCAGCTGTAGAAAAAAGTACTGTCTTATTCATCACAATAAGGTTGAACAATATGAATGATATATCCTCAGCAGAAATAACCACCCTACCATCGGATGCAGCAAACAAGATTTATGCATCAGCAATCATGTTTAGAGATGAAACAGAAAGCGCTAGAAAAATTGCACCCGTGGTAGTCAATAAACTTTCAGAATTTGCATTATTTAGAATGGGGTTGCCTAAATCATTAGGAGGATGGGCAGGCAACCCAGTAGAAACGCTAAAAACTTATGAGACGTTGGCCAGTGCTGAGGCCTCCGTTGCTTGGATCGTTTGGAACAACCATTTGGCCTGTACATTCGGTCGATTTTTGGATGAGTCCAGTATGAAAGAGGTATATAGCGACCCCTCTCATATTTATGCCAATTCCGCACGGCCTGAAGGCGTGGCCCAAACAGTAGATAATGGCTACATGGTATCAGGACAATGGACACTCGTCTCTGGATGCCAATTGGCTGACTGGTTTGTGTTACGTTGTCTCGTTATCTCCGAAGGCTCTCCTACAACCCTTGGTCCAGGTGCAAATTTAAAGCTATTTTTTATTCCCAAGAAAGACGTAAAAATCATTGATACATGGGATGTGGGCGGCCTAAATGGCACAGGTAGCCACGATATCATTGTCAAAGACGCTTTTGTCAAAGAGGCTTATGCAGTTGACTTTGATAGTCCTGTGGCTGTCGATACTGCCTACAGTCGCCTGCCTATCGGTTGTATCAATGCTGCTGGCTGTGCGGCGATGGCGCTAGGCGTATTAAAAGCCGCTATGGATGACTTGGTTGATATGTGCCTTGAAAGAATAACACCTGGTAAGAGTCCAGATCTACGCGACCGTGCAACGGTACAGGCTACCATTGCTAAGAGTAAAACAATACTGGCATCGAAACGCGCCCAACTGCATCAAAGTGTAGATATATTATGGGAAGAATCTCAGCGAAAGAACACCTTTACTGATATACAGCTTGCCGATGTATGGGCAGCCTCTTGTGAAGCTGCAAGAGAAGCTCGTGACATGCTATCTGAAATTTACGCAGTCGCAGGCACAGCCTCCCTATATAAAAAGCATAAGATAGAAAGGGCGCATAGAGATATTTATGCGATTTTGCAGCATGGCATTATTCAACCTCACTGGATGAATCAAGCAGGTATGGCCTATGTTGGACTGAAACCGAATGGTGCAATGTTCAGAATATAGAAGCCCTTAATTATAAATAATAAGCGCTTGTGAGACACAATTTACAAGCGCTTATTTTGATTCATCGACATTATTGCTGCATCAATTGTTTATCTTTAAGCCGTAAAAAAGCAAAACATTAGATGTCTTGCTTTTTTATAGTCTACCGATAGCTACAATTGAGAGGTTTTGTTAGTCAAAATGGAAACCTGCACCCACTGCGCCGCCTACGTTTCCTTGAGTATCTGCCGAACCATTTACCTTAATGACCCAGCGACCGTCATTAGATAATTTAGAGAAACCAATTGCTACAGCACTTTCTCCGTTATAGGTACCGACACCGCCACCGATCAATGACTTACCTGCGATATAAGCCTGAGGCATTGCTGACATTGCCATTGCAGCTGAAATACCTGCGTTTGCATCGTCTTCTACTTCGTCGATTTTGTAGCCAAGATCGCTCATATTGTTATTGAGTCGACTATCAAGCGCGCTAAGCTGACTATAATTGACGGCGTCTGTTGCTTCGACCCCATCGGCGACACCAGTCATACGTTGGTTACCAGCATATAGACCTTGAGACGTCATACTTGGCCCATCTTGCATACTGATGCCCTCACTATTGATAATCGTTGTACCAACTGTGACACTATCAACGCTGATATTACCGTTTAGGTCAAACTTAATACTACTGCCATCTGCTGTGGTGGTGATGTTATTGCCACCAGTGAAGCTGAGAACGCTACCATCGCCAATTGGTTTGTTAATATTGGCACCACTGTCTGCGCCAAAATTGAGTCCAGCATCTAGCTTGTCCGTATTGGTTTTGATATTCGTGGTATTGGTCGTGATATTGCTGGTATTCGTAGCAATATTTGTCGTATTGGTCGCGATATTGGTTGTATTAGTGGTAATGCTCTCTGTGTTAATTTGCACATTTTCACTAATTTCAATCGTGCCTTGTCTGATAGAAGCAATCGCACCATCGATATTGCTTTCACCCGTTCCACCAATGTCACTGTTGGTAAAAGTACCATCTTCGGCATTGTAAACAGTGTCACCACCGATAATACTGCTGATACCAGTGCCTTGGGCATAAAGCTGACCACCATTTATGGCGTCCTGACTTGTCGCCGAAACCTCCCCATTTTGAACGTTGGTAATTTTGGTATCAGCGGCATCAATACCACTTTTCATGATGCTTGGGCCACCTGCAATGGTCAGTCCATCGTCATTCATAACCGTACCACCAGTGGTTACGCTATTCAAAGTAATATCTGGGTTCAAATCAAAGCTAATATCATTAGCATTGGTAGGTATGGCTACAGCTTGTAGTGATGGACTACCATTAAGAGCAGCGACATCACTCACTGATTTCCTAGATACCTTGATATTACCGTCTTTACTACTGAGGTCGACAGCATCTCCTTGTTTTACCATCGTAGCGATATCACCTTGAGCGGTAATGCCCCAACCTTGATCCAAGGCAATGGCGACATCTTTTAACTGACCAACATTGACAGCATCCGTATTTAGCACACCTTCCCCAACGTTGCGAATAGTGTTGCCTCCATTGTCTAGACCACGACTACTCAATGAGACCTGCGAAACCATTCTATTCACGCCATTTCCAACGAAGGTAAAGCCTGCATCACTCATGATGCTATTGCCTATCTGTATACTGCCATCATCTCCGAGGTCTAACTGATTATTCAGTTTTACTTGGACGCCAGTCGCAGAAGCGACAGTAGTCAGATTGTTATCTCCTGTGACATTGATGGTATCGCCTAATGCAAATTGCTGATCATTGGCACTATTGCCGTCACCAATTTTGATGCCTTTAGCGATTTCATCATTAGTCATAGTGAGCTGTGCAAAGTTTACGGCATCGGTTGGGGCAATTCCCTTATCAACTTTGATAATTCTATTATTACCATTATCAAGACCTTCGTTGCTTAACGTAATGGTCTGATTAGGACCATCAGTGATGGTGACGCCTGCATTGTTAAGTACCGTGCTTTCCATTCTCACGCTACCGTTTTTACCAAGCATGACATCTTCAGCCAATCTAACATTTAGATTGCCCTCTTCATCAGCGATCACACCGATATTGTTCTCAGTTAACTCTGTCGCGCCTCCTTGGAGTGTCAACGTTTGACCCAACTTGCGATTGACGACAACGGTTGTATCATCTCCTGTGAAGTTCAGTCCTAGGTCCACTGTATTGTTGGTTGCATTTAATTGTCTAACATTGACGGCATCTGTATCTCCCTGACCATCATCTACATTGATGATTCTATTACCGCCATTATCAAGACCTTCACTACTCACACGAACTGTACTATCAGCAAAACTGGCACTCGTGAAAGTGACATCCTCTTTTGTAGCGATTTTAATACCACCATCCTCAGCAGTGAGAACAATGTTATCTCCTGTTAGGAAATTAGCCGTATTGTCCGTTTGGTTAAGCGTTTTGACATCAACGCCATCTATTTGAGCAACAATGGTCTGCATGGCACTGTCCGCTTTTACCAGACTGGCTTTGCTATCAGCACTTAAATCAACAGCATAATCGGTCGTGTTAGTCGTCTCGTCTTTTTCACCTGCTGTTACTGTGACAGCTGCAGATCCTGCTGAAGCAGTCACACCATCCGCATTAACGGTATAGACATCTTGACCGTTACCACCTGTAGACTTTACAACGTCAGCCACGTTAGTACCTGCGGCGACCTCTGTTTTAGCGGCAGCAGAGGCACTGCTGAGCTGACTGACATTGACAGCGTCATTTGGGTCTTCACCGTTATCAACGTTGATAATCTTTTTGTTGGCAGCATTGATACCACCAGATCTGGTCATGCTTGGACCATTCAGAATAGTTAGACCATCACTGGTTAGAGCAGTACTAGGAATACCTAGTGGGCCATTTACTATTAGGACTTACGCAACAATCAGTCTAGGCGAGCGCAACTGCTCGCAGAGATAGTCATCCAGCAAGCCATGTTTTAACTGATATACCGTTTTCTTTGTCTGCCTAGCAATACGGGTCAAACTTATCCAA
>Ga0208015_1000396_pt1 | contig 24687 bp, 18 predicted proteins | sample 26BtaG_FD_184101 | JGI IMG/M metagenome (GOLD analysis project Ga0208015, IMG submission 184101) | Marine viral communities from Cariaco Basin, Caribbean Sea - 26B_WHOI_OMZ_CsCl (SPAdes) (version 2) | ecosystem: Environmental > Aquatic > Marine > Oceanic | place: Caribbean Sea: Cariaco Basin...
TTTGCTGACGACAATAGCAAGACGGAACCACCTGATCCCTTCTCGAACTCAGAAGTGAAACGTCTTAGCGCCAATGGTAGTGTGGTTCGCCCATGTGAGAGTAGGTCATCGTCAGCTCCCTATACTTAAGAAGAGTCATCCCGTTTGGGGTGGCTCTTTTTTTTATCTAAAATTCTATGTGACCTACCCAGAAAACCCTATTCAAAGGGTTTTCTCTTGCGCTGCCTAACAAAGCAGTGCTATGTCTTAACGGCGCTCAGGTCATCGTCAGCTCCCTATACCCTGACTAGCCCCAATCATTAATTTGATTGGGGCTTTTCTTTGGCTGAAATGCCTTGTTTAACTTTAAAAGCCCCCAGTGCTAACGCACCGGGGGCTTTTTATTGTCGACTATATTCATTATTCTTATATAGGGTCTATAAATGTTGGTATATAGCAGATAATAACATTATTAAATAAATAAGATTAATAGCCTATAGAGACTATAAACTCCGCCCCTAAGTCGTAAAAGTTATTAAATTTCAGTAATTTAAAATTAATATAGAAATTATTAATTACCTTACTTGCTATTATTAGCAATAATCGAGTAATATTAAAAACTCGAATTTTGTTATAAATATTGTTCAACTTAAGGGTATGTTTATGAAATTGAAGTATAAGTTGCTGCTTAGCAGTATTTTGGCTATCTCGTTGCTTGGCTGTGGTGAGGACAATACCTCTTCTACTAATAATGACAGCGCTAAACCTAGCAATCCTGCACCCGCTACTAAAGCCACGATTGTTAGCAAAGACATTGCTGTTTTTGGCGATTTTGCGAAAGACAAGTTCAGCGAAGTTAAATTGCAAGACGGTACGAATGTTTTAATGCTAGATGATAGCGAAATAGATGCAAGTTATGCAGCTATGGGGTTAAAACTACCCAAATTAGAGTCGCAAAAGACCCTGAGTACGGTTAGCGATGATAAAGCAGCAGAATATAACTTTGCTGCCGTTGCTAGCAGTAATGGTGAGAAGAATAACTTATTGCGCTCACAAGTAAATAATCATATTGAAGTGATCCAAAAAGCCCTTAAAGACCAAGGGGCTAATGTAAATATTCTAGTCGACCAAACCACTATTAATTCTCAGTCAGCCGTAGTATTGGTGACCTTTAGTGTCGATGTAGGAAGTAATGTTCAAAGCGCAAATGAGATAAGAAACTTCGTGTTATCGACCATGAATAATGGTGTATTACCAAAAGATATTAAGGAAGACAGCAGCGAAGTAGGCAATAAAATATATCTAGACTTAACTTTCTGGCAGGATCAAGAAAAAATATTTGTCTGGACAGGAGCGAAGCTAGCAGAAGACTCTGAAGCGGTGTCTCAGAAATATAATGACCTTAAAACTGCGGCAGCTTTAACTTCATCACGTTTAGTAGCTACTAAAAATAATAATCAAGATTTCAAGCAAGTTTCTGGTAATACTGGCGGTGTTGATATCCTGTGGTCTATTGATGCTTCTGGCTCTATGAGCGAAGAACAAAATAACTTAGCTAGCGGTGCAGAACAATTCTTTAATACGCTACAGACAGCTGGTGTCGATTACCGTTTGGCAGTCAATACTCAAGGTTATGATTCACGGAGTTACAGCTGCTCTACTTTAAGAGAGACGGTCGATGGAGAAAAATTCATTAATAGTGCTACTGTTAATGGTCTTGAGAAATGGCGCTTATTAGCCCGTCCTGGCACTAACGACACTGGTACAGAAACTGGGTTTTATTGTGCAAGAGAAGTTGATTTAACAGGTTTCGATCGACCTGAAGCAAAAAATCTAGTGGTCTTTGTATCGGATGAAGCTGAAAATGAAACTTTCTTACGAGGGCGTCCAGCTGCAGCAGATTATGGTTATGAAAGAAGAGACTTCAATGACTATAAACAGCACTTTACTAGTACGGGAGCTACGTATTTCGCTATTACAGGCAATGGGTCTATAGTAAGACCTACCTTTGACGATTATGTAAGTAGCTATGACGATGCTAACTTCTATTGTAATGGAGAAGGGGGTAGTGCTGAAGGTGGTGCTCATTTCAAAGCGATAGCTCAAGCGACTGGAGGCGGTTCTGCGTCTATATGTTCAAGTGCTGGTGATTGGGATGAAATGTTTGGGCAGATACTTGAAACTGCTACTGGTTTAGCCAGTAACTTTAAATTAAAGTATGCTCCTATTCCTTCCTTGACCACCATTACCGTAGATGGCAAAAAAGTCTTGCGTGACCCCAGTCATAAAAATGGCTTTGATATTAACTATGGTCAAAAAGAAGCTTCTATAATTTTCTATGGCGACAGCCTACCTAAGAAAGGTAGCGTAATTAAAGTCAAATACGACTATATAGCCAGTTAAAATGATCTAAGCCTTGAGCCGTTTTATATATAGCAAAAATAAAACCTCCAGCGGGCAATCGTTGGAGGTTTTTTAATTAAAAAAACAAAGATTTAAAATCATTTGTTTTTTTGAATTGGCTATCTCTATACGTTGTACTATTTAAAAACTTTAATTTTTTCTTATGGAGGACCTTATTTATTACTTATTATTTTTTGCAAAATGGGGGTCTAAACCTATAGCTATCGATAACTGAATTATCTTACAGTAAATCATTAAAATGATTTGACTTATATCATTATAGTTGATATTTTGTAACTCTATCTTCAAAAGGACTTGAGGAGAACTGTTTAACTGTAGAGTATAAATTAGCTATATTACTATTTTTTATCCTAATAAAGTAATAAAAGCTGAGCACTCTCAGATAAAAACATTAATAAACCAGTCCTTTATTTGTGGGCCAATTATTATCTCTCATGGCTTCTATCCAGTTAATTATCAAAAGGAATTGATAATGAAATTCTTATCATCTTTGTCTATCGCCACTATCACTGCCCTTGGTCTTTTGGGCTGCTCTAGCCCTTCTAGTAACGAGGCCGGCACTGATGCAGCCACCACAGGCTCAGGTGAAGTCACTACCTTGCGCTTCTCACACTTTTGGCCCGCTACCTCATCTATTAACCAAGAGGTCTTTGAACCTTGGGCAAAGAAAATAGAAGCCGATTCTAATGGTCGTCTAAAAGTAGAGCTGTATCCTTCTGCCACCCTAAGTAAAGCAGATGTCACTTATGAATCTGCCGTTAAAGGTACGGTTGATATTGGCTCTCAGGCGCATGGTTATACCAGTGGCCGTTTCCCGCTAACACAAATCGCCGAATTGCCAGGCTTATCAGGTTCAGCCACGCAGATGGGTTGTATTCTACAAACCCTTTATGAGGATGGCACCATTGCCAGCGAATACGAAGACTCCCATATGTTATTTATGTATGGTGCCGGTCCCGGTACTTTGCACACTACCAATAAACTGATCAAAACTCCTGAAGATATGAAAGGTATGCGCATTCGCCGTCCTTCAGCAGTCGCTGGCGACATCATCGAGAGTATGGGTGCCTCGCCTGTAGGACTACCTGCCAATGACATGTATACCTCGCTACAACGTGGTGTCGTCGATGGCTTGAGTTTCCCATGGGAAGCGGTAACCACCTTTAAAATTGATGAGATTACGAAATATCATACCAACATTCCATTTTATAGCTCTGCCTTGATGGTCACTATGAACCAAGGGACCTATGACAGACTGCCTGATGATCTGAAAAAAGTACTGGATGATAACTCAGGGATGGCTATGGCGAAAAAAGTGGGTGAAGTTTTCGATAAGCATGACGATATGGCCATCCAAGCCGCAAGAGATAAAGGCGACGAGATCATTGATATTCCAGATCCGCTAAATGATCCTGCTTGGAAAGGGCCACTCCTAAAAGGCACACAAAAATATCTGGGCGATGTGAAAGAGCTAGGTTTAGATTCTGAAGGCGTTTATGAGAAAGCTAAAGCAGCCAGTGCTGCCTGTAAGGTCTAATCCATTGGAGGTGCCACATGGAATTTTTGGTCAAAAGTAGTAAAGCTATCGCTAGGCTATGTGAGTTTATAGGAGGCGTGAGTTTAGTCATCATTGTGCTAGTAACGATAGCTGATGTCGCGGCTCGTTACATCTTTAAGCTCACAGGTGGCGAGATGGGCTTTACCGTAAAAGGCAGCGTAGAGATTGTCTCTTATTTCATGCTCTTCGCGCTGCTGGCCGCTTTTGCCGCCTTCGTGGAGCGCTCGCAGATCATAGTAGATGTGTTTACCCAAAAAATGCCGCGTTCTATTAAAGGCTATATGATGGGGATCTTTATGATGGGCTTCTTTGTCATAGGTCTGGTATTTGCTTGGGGACTTTATGAGAGCGCTGTCGATGCGGTTAAGTTTGGCAAAGTTACCCAAGACCTTAGAGTCTCGATGATGCCTATCTACGGGTTAAGTGCTTTTTTAAGCCTGTTACTGGCTATCCGTGCATTCATTGAATCTATTAATATTTTCAAAACGGGCGAGTTCTTTGACGCCGAGGAGACAGGCGCATGAGTCCAGAAATTATTGGTGGGATCGGTATCATATGCATGATCATATTGGTACTGGTTAGGGTTCCTGTGGCGTTAGCCATGTTAGGGGTCGGACTGGTCGGATTTGGCATAGTGACTTCGCCCAGTGGCGCCTTACAAATGCTTAAAGACGTACCCGTAGACGTTTTAGCAAAATATGATTTTAGTGCCATTCCTCTATTTGTATTAATGGGGGTATTTGCCGCTCACTCTGGGATGGCAGGTAAGTTGTTTGATGCTACTCGGACCATTTTCGGTGGGGTCAGAGGCAGTTTAGGTATAGCCGGCATTGGCTCTTCTGGCATCTTTGCCTCTATCTCAGGCTCTTCTTTGGCGACCGCTTCTACTATGACGCGAGTAGCCTTACCAGAGATGGAAAAGTACGGCTATCAACCTGGGTTTGCCTGCGGTATTTTAGCAGCTGGTGGTACCTTAGGTATCATGATTCCCCCCAGTATTGCGCTGCTGGTCTATGCCATTTTGACCCAGCAATCGGTGGGCGATATGTTTATCGCTGGTTTTATGCCGGGCATGTTGGGCATGGTCATGTACTCTATTACCGTGATGATTATGGTACGTTGGAAGCCGCATTTAGCCCCACGCGGTGAAAAGACCTCATGGAAAGATAAGATAATATCTTTGACGGGTCTTATTCCTTTCAGTTTTATTTTTATCATTATTATTGCGGGTATTTTCTTTGGCTTATTTACGCCTACCGAAGGGGCAGCAGTAGGGGCATTCGTCTCTTGGGCTTATGCTGTATTCAAAGGCATGCGCTTTGCAGGTTTAAAGCAATCATTGGTTGAGACCTTGGCTTTATCTGCGGTCATCTTCTTTATGCTATTAGGCGCAGAGGCTTTAGGGTATTTTATCTCTGTATCGCGTATGTCTTACAGTATGGCGACGTGGATCGGGGGCTTGTCCGTTAGTCCGCTGATTGTACTAATCTGTATTTTATTCATGTATTTCCTATTAGGACTATTCATGGATGCCTTGGCGATGTTGGTCATTACTATTCCAGTAGTGTTCCCGATTATCTTGGCCCTAGGCTATGACCCTATTTGGTTTGGCGTCATTGCTGTACTTACCGTTGAGCTGGGTTTAATCACCCCACCTATGGGTATGAATATCTTCGTGATTAAGGCTATGGCACCGCATATCAAGCTCGCTGATATGTTTAAGGGGGTAGCACCCTTCATTCTCTCAGACTTGATACGCCTGATACTCTTGATCGCGTTCCCAGTCATATCGCTTGGTTTATTAAGCAAGTAACGCGATTGCAGTATTGGTTTAATAAATGTAGTAACTGTTATTTATCCAGTCTGACCGTTTCTCCTGCCACATTGTTGCCACAACAATGTGGTTTTTTTTGCGCGAACGCCAGTGGTATGATGAAGGCTTTGAATTGATGACGGCACTTTTATTATGGCAATAGATCTTTCTAATACGCTTATCGTGGCTATATCAGCGAGCGCTTTGTTTGATATGAGTGAAACCAAACTGCATTTAAAGCATTTGGTCGCAAAAGATCCCGTTACGGCTATAGATAAGTTTCGGGCTTATATGCGTAAGCGCGAAAACGATCCGTTAAATACAGGGGCGGGCTATCCGTTGATTGAAGCCCTACTGAATTTAAACCATTGCGCGGACACGAGCACTCAAGACTATGAGAATAATGCCCCGTTAATTGAAGTGGTAGTGGTCTCTAAAAACAGTCCGGATACGGGAATTCAAATCCTTAATGCTATCCGCAGTCGTGGTATTAATATTACCCGCTCAGCGTTTATTTCAGGCGGGCGAGTAGCGGATTACATTGCAGATTTCGATGTGGATTTATTCTTAACGACCAATCGGGAAGACGCCCAACAAATTGCCGATGCCAAAATCTGTGCTTGTGCCATATTGGATGCTACACCAGTGAATACCTATGAGTTGGATACCGAGCAGCTGCGTATTGCCTTTGATGGCGATGCGGTCTTATTTGATGACTCAGGAGAATTGCTCTATAAAGAACAAGGTTTGAAAGCTTTTCATGATAGAGAAGCCGAAATGACTGACTTGCCGATAGAGAAGGGGCCCTATGCTGAGCTGCTAATTAAACTATCGAAATTGCAGGAACGCTTGCCTACCACCTTGACCTATAAGCCTATTTGCATTGCGCTAGTGACTGCCCGTAATGCCCCTGCAGATATGCGCGCGATTAAAACTCTGCGCGAGTGGGGCGTGGATGTGGATATGGCTTTCTTTTTAGGCGGATTAGAGAAGACCGCGGTACTCAAGACCTTTGCCCCGCACATCTTTTTTGATGATTCTATCAAACATATCGCTGCGGCTCGTCATGCGGTGCCTTCAGCCTTAGTACCCTATCACTCCACTTCGTTATTGAATGGTTCAGCACCGATGGCGGCAATCTCACCTTTATTGAAGCCAACCCATACGCTTAAAGCAACCGCGGCTAAGACCACTGCGACTAAAAAAGTCAGTGCTAAAGTGAGTAACAAGTAATCAGTAATCAGAATTAGGGCGACGTCGCACCTACGACTATAAAACTAACTAGCCTAACCAATTCAATTAAGGAAACTTAAAACCGACCTATGAAAACTATGACTTGGCAAAGTGTCATGACCTTAATCGGCGAGCGTATTAAGCAGGTTATTGGTTTATACGTAGCCGTATTAGTCCCTATGTGGCTTATGTACTTTTTAAACAGTACCGTGCTATTTGGTGCCTGGAACCGTTTGGGCATCATTCCGCGCAGCTTAGAGATAAGCAGTCTGATTGGTGTGGCTGCCTCATGGACAATGCACGGCAGTTTCGGTCATTTATTGGGCAATACCTTGGTATTGGTACAAATTTTATTTTTATTTGGCTTATTTGAGCAGCGCGCTTACCGGACCGTTTGGATATTGATTATCGCTGCAGGATTAATGACTTGGGGTCTCGGCTCACCCTTTTCGATTCATATTGGCGCTTCAGGCTTAGCGTTTGCTATGCTCGGCTTTATGATTGGTGGGGCAGTGTTTGCCAGACGTTGGGGCTATCTTATAGCTTGTATCGTTATGGGTACTGGCTATTGGTTGACCATTAAGCAGGGTTTGATTCCACAAAGTGGTATCTCCTTTGCGGGACATTTTGGCGGGCTGTGTGCAGGGTTATTAATTGGCTCTAACTCTAAACATGACTATAAAAAAATACGCTAGCAGCTTAAGTATTAGATGCTAGCGGGATAATTATTTTGGCGGGTTATTGTTAACAGATGTATAGCTCTATCTATTTACAGACCGCTATAAATAAAGGGTCATTGTCAGTGAGCGCTACCCAATTGAGATCGGTTAAGTTACCGTTATCATTATTGCTACTGTCAGCCGTTGATTTTACCTGGGCAGTGCTAGTTACAGCCGGATCTCGCATTCCTGGCGGTAGATAATCTGCGCGGCGACCCTTACCACAATCAATCACTTGCGGGATACGCTTGGTACTGATACGGCGTTCAAACAGATAAATATTAACCAACTTCACTTGCGGGTCGGCTTTAGAGCCATGCGCTTGTCCAACGTCTGCCGCCATAAAGCGGACCACTTGCGGCGTCACATAGGACCAAGGGCGATACCAAGAGGTCTCAGCAATATCTTTGACGACTTCCACACCTTCGGGCAGCTTGGCGACTTCTTGCTCGTACCAATAATATTCTTGATGAATCTGAAAGGCGAAAATACCAATCGCAGCGAAGAGAGGAATCAGCCATTTGGGCGCCTGAAACCCTGCTAATTTAGATAAATGTCTGATAATAAGTGCGATACCTGCCATACCAAACGCGGCCGCCAGCGTCGCAATAAATTCGTAAACCATTAGGTATTTTCCCTCTACTAAAATAAAAATCACCCATAAGTCCTAATAACTTATGAGTGATGTGATTATAGAACGATTCGGCTATCAATAGACCAGCTTTTGCTGTGATTAGTGGTCGATTGCACCGCCGGCACCGCGTGGATAACGGACGCTTTCTACTAATTGTTGGATCTCTAAAGGTGGCGCTTTGGTCATCATAGACACCACGAAGGCGACGATGAAGTTAAGCAGGGCACCGATAGCACCGAACGATAGCGGAGAGATCCCGAATAACCAGAATTCTGCAGTATCCGGTAAGTTAGCAGTACCTGAGATGAAGAACCAGCCTTTGTACACAAAGATGTAGACTAAAGTGGTGATTAGACCTGTCAACATTCCAGCAACTGCACCGTGGTTGTTAATACGCTTCGAGAAGATACCCATCATCAACGCAGGGAACAACGAGGCGCCGGCAATACCGAAGGCGAGGGCGACCACCTGTGCGGCGAAACCTGGTGGGTTAATCCCGAGCCAAGTAGCGACTACAATCGCAACCCCCATAGCGATACGGGCAGCCATCAGCTCACCTTTATCAGTAATATTAGGGTTGATATGGCCTTTAATTAAGTCATGACTAATGGCTGAAGAGATAGCAAGGAGCAGACCGGCGGCAGTAGATAGCGCGGCTGCCAGACCCCCTGCTGCGATCAAACCAATGACCCAAGGTGGGAGATTAGCAATTTCTGGGTTAGCCAATACTAGGATGTCATTGTTCACATCAAGTTCGTTACCTGCCCAACCAGCATCAGCGAATTTACCATCGTTTTCAGCAGCATGGGCTGTACGTGCGGTATCTACAGCCGTAGTCGCTGCGCCGACGTCACCGCCTTCTGTTTGTGCATTGGTTAAGGCGAGCTCAGCAGCACCAAGACCACTGTCGTTATACATCTGAATACGGCCATCATTATTGAGGTCGTTATACTTGATTAGCCCTGTGTCTTCCCAAGTTTTCATCCAGTCAGGACGCTGCTCATAATTAATAGCAGGCTCATTAACCCCTTGTGGATAGATAGTGTCGATAAGGTTTAGACGTGCCATAGCACCAACAGCAGGGGCTGTGAAGTAAAGCAACGCGATGAAAACTAGTGCCCAACCGGCTGACCAGCGAGCGTCGGCAACTTTAGGCACGGTGAAAAAGCGAATGATAACGTGAGGGAGACCAGCTGTACCAATCATGAGTGATAACGTGAATAGCACCATGTTAAGTTTATTCGGCACATCAGCGGTGTAGGCGGTAAAGCCTAGATCCGTCACGACCTGATCAAGCTTGGTTAATAGCGGCACACCGGCTTCAGTGTGATTTGAGAACAGACCAAACGCTGGGATTGGATTGTCCGTCAACTGCAAAGAGATGAAGACGGCAGGAATAGTATAGGCTACGATAAGGACCACATACTGCGCTACCTGCGTATAAGTAATGCCTTTCATGCCGCCAAGTACTGCGTAGAAGAAAACCACAACCGCAGCAATTAATAAGCCGGTGGTATTTTGGACTTCTAAGAAGCGCGAGAAGGCAACCCCAGCCCCAGTCATCTGCCCGATAACATAGGTAGTAGAGGCGATAATCAAACAAACCACAGCGACTAAAGCGGCAGTCTTAGAGTAGAAACGGTCGCCAATAAAGGCGGGTACGGTAAATTTACCGAATTTACGTAGGTAAGGCGCGAGCAGCATGGCTAAAAGCACATAACCCCCGGTCCAACCCATCAAATAACTAGAAGTGGCATAACCACCAGCGGCCAAAATACCCGCCATAGAGATAAAAGATGCGGCGCTCATCCAGTCTGCGCCCGTTGCCATACCGTTCAATACCGGGTGTACGCCACCGCCCGCTACATAGAATTCACTGGTGGAGCCTGCGCGCGCCCAAATGGCAATCCCAAAATATAAGGCAAAAGATAAGCCCACAAAGATGATGTTAATCATAAATTGACTCATGGACTACTCCTCGTCAAGGCCATATTTTTTATCTAGTTGGTTCATACGCCAAGCATAGAAAAAAATGATTATTATGAAGAAAATAATGGAACCTTGCTGAGCGAACCAAAAGCCTAAATCAGTACCACCAATGGCAATACCGGCCAATAAGGGTCTAAACAAGATGCCAAAACCGTATGAGACGAGCGCCCATACGAAGAGGCAGCCGAAAATGAGGCGGACGTTGGCTTTCCAATAGCCAGATGGGTCGGTGTTATGATCCATAAGACAACTCCTTTTGTCTGATAAATAAAAATGAGCCCTTTATACCCTAAAAATTTCAGTAATACAGTAAGCTCGAGACAGCTATATCAATAGCTTTACTACTTCTACTTGCCTAACTTCGACTTGTCTAACTGCTAGCCCATACAACCACTAGGGGCAAAATGTCTGAAAAGTTTTCAATCACTAGGCAAAAAAATACAATAAATAAAAAGTGCAAGACATCATGAGCGCTGCTGAGAAGTCAGCACGTCTCTACAAAAGTTGCTTTAAAAATATAAAAGGGTAGTGCGGTAGAAGGGAATAACATGACAACTCCTTTGTCAATTAGGCCTCTTGGCATCCAAGCTAGGGCCGACACTGCGTTAATAATTCACTATGAAAGGCTAACTTAACCAGCTATAAACAGTCCTGAATAACTTTAGATAACTTTTAAGAAACAAGGTTTCTCTCTAGTCAGGACAGTCACGCCTACGAGATTGATTAAGCTTGACTTTGCTAAAAGTAACATCGAAATATCATTAGTGTTAACGCAGTGTATCATTTTAGTCATAAAGTTTAGTATTTATCAATGAAATATTAGCAGTGTTTACATTTTCCTGAGTGATTGAAAAGCTTAGCAATAATTAAACTTTATTTTTTAGCGGTCAATTGTTGGTTTTTATACTGATTCGCGCTAAGCCCTTTGCCAGCTCTAGCATTTACAGACTTTGTCCAACCGAAATCCTCCCTTATAAATGCGAATGCTTATGATAATAATAATACATTTTGTAAATATAATTAAACAATATATGTAAATTAATTATACAAAAATAAGTAATAGACTGAGTTTTTAAGGGTTACAAAACCTTGCATTTCCTTATAAACAGTTTGCCTAGTCCTGCCTTGTAATAAAACTTGGAATGAATAAATTTCTTGTTATCAAAGAGATAAAAAGTTATAAAGCTCGGTATAGGGCAACCTAGCGTTTGGGCAGTATCTTAGGCAATGATGCTATAGCGTATTTTTATAGTGTAGATACCCTATAAAGTGAAGGGGTATAAATAGGCTATTGGATGCATTTATTTGATAAAAGTCCTGCTAGGCTTGACCAAAATTTATCTAACCGCTTTATAAAGGACAAACTTATGTTTGATTGGTTCAATAGCTTTGTCAAATATGGCAACAATGTCATTTGGGGTAGTGACGACTGGATCTTATTAAATAACCCTTGGCTCGGTATCTTAGTCTTTGTACTTATTGGTGCCGGTCTCTATTTCACTATCGCCACTCGTTTTATCCAATTTCGTCATTTCGGTCATATGTGGAGCCTGCTCCGTACCTCAGGGCAGGGCCGTAAAGATGGCGGTATCAGCTCTTTTGAAGCGTTGATGACTTCGTTGGCAGCGCGCGTGGGAACCGGTAACTTAGCCGGTGTCGCTATTGCTATCTATATTGGGGGACCGGGTGCGGTCTTCTGGATGTGGATGACCGCGATCGTCGGTATGTCGACCAGTTTTATCGAATCTACACTTGCGCAAGCCTATAAGGTTCCGCATACCGATAATGTCTATCGTGGCGGTCCGGCTTACTATATTCAGCGTGGTTTAGGTCAACGTTGGATGGCAATATTCTTTTCACTGTGTCTATTGGTGGCGTTTGGCCTAGCCTTTAACGGGGTTCAGTCCAATACCATCGCACAAGCGACCAACGAAGCTTTTGGTATTCCTACCTGGGTAACCGGTTTAGTGTTAGTGGTGTTAGTGACGCCCGTAGTCTTTGGTGGGTTGCGCTCAGTCGCTCGGGTAGCGGGTAAAGTCGTCCCCGTTATGGCGATTTTATACATTCTGTTGGCGCTATTTATTATCATTACCAATATTGGCCAATTCCCTGCAGCCATTGCTCATATTGTAAAATCAGCATTTGGTCTCGAGCAGGCAGCTGGCGGGGTATTGGGCTATGGTATTGCGCAAGCGATGATCAACGGTATCAAACGTGGTCTGTTTTCTAACGAAGCCGGTATGGGCTCAGCGCCAAACGCCGCGGCTACCGCAAAAAGTCATCCGGACCATCCTGCAGTGCAAGGTTTTATGCAGATGTTAGGTGTCTTTATGGACACCTTGGTCATTTGTACCGCTACCGCCTCTATTATCATTCTATCGGGTGTGGTCAATCCTGAAGTAGAGCAAGAGGGTATTCAATTAACGCAATTGGCCTTATCGCAGTATGTTGGCGATTGGGGCATCATTTTCGTGGCGATTGCTATTTTCTTCTTTTCATTCACCTCTATTATTGCCAACTACAGCTACGGCGAGTCCAACCTAGAGTTTATCTCAGGCGATAAGAATGCCAAAGTCTCTATCATGGTGTTTAGATTCTTGGTTTTAGGCATGGTGTTTGTGGGCGCGATTGCGAGTCTACCGGCTATTTGGAACTTTGCGGATTTATCAATGGGTCTGATGGCTATCACTAACTTAGTGGCTATCGTCTTATTATCGCCCGTGGCTTTCCGTATCTTAAAAGATTACGAGCGTCAGGTAAAAGAGGGCAAAACCCCCGATCAAATCAAATTTGATCCGGATAAGTTTGTGAAACTAAAGGATGAGGCCAACCGGGATGCTTGGAGTGACTAAGCTATCAGTCGTTCATAAGCCAATATTAGTTACTAAACCAAGATTGGTTGTTAACCTTATAAAATTATAAGAAAAAACCCCGCTCAATTATGAACGGGGTTTTTTCTTGCTAGGCAGTCACTGATTGAAGAGAAAAACCAGTTAACAGCAGCTATTACATATTAGGATAGTTCGGACCACCGCCGCCTTCTGGCGATACCCAAGTGATGTTCTGGGCAGGGTCTTTAATATCACAAGTCTTACAATGCACACAGTTTTGCGCATTGATGACAAACTTCGCGCCTTCAGCATCGCGGACCACTTCATAAACACCGGCTGGGCAATAAAGACGCGCAGGCTCAGCATAAAGCGGTAGGTTGATTTGAATAGGCACAGTAGGATCAGTTAGCTTTAGATGGCAAGGCTGATTCTCAGCGTGGTTGGTATTCGAAACGAACACTGAAGACAGCTTATCAAAGGTTAGCTTACCGTCTGGCTTTGGATAATCAGGTTGATAAGCATGCGCGGCACGCTCTAACTGATCAAAGTCAGGTTGGTTATCATGTAGCGTCAAAGGCATTTTACCGCCAAGCAAGTTATGCTCGATAAAGGTAAATGCGCCGCCCATGAACAGACCCATGCGGTGGATAGCGGGCGAGAAGTTACGCGACTCGTAGTTGTCTTCATACAACCAAGAGTTTTTATAGCTGGTAGCGTAAGTGACGACTTCGTCATGCTCACGGCCGGCTTGTACCGCTTCAAAAATAGCTTCTGCAGCTAGCATGCCCGACTTCATAGAAGTGTGCGTGCCTTTAATCTTCGCAGGGTTTAAGAAACCAGCGTCATCACCCACCAAGACACCGCCTGGGAAAGTGAATTTCGGTAGCGAGTTCAGACCACCTTTGGTCAAAGCACGCGCACCGTAAGACAAACGCTTACCGCCTTCTAAGACCGCTTTAATGACCGGATGCGTTTTCAAACGCTGCATCTCATCAAATGGCGATACATATGGGTTATGGTAAGACAAATCTAACACTAGACCAAAGCTGACTTGGTTATTTTCGTCTTGATATAACCACCAACCGCCGGTAGAACCAGTTTCAGTCAATGGCCAACCTAGACCATGCATGACCACGCCTTGCTCATGTTTGGCGGGATCAACTTCCCACAATTCTTTTAGACCAATCCCGTAATGCTGCGGATCAGCGTCTTTATCTAGCGCAAAGCGGCTGATGAGGCGCTTGCCTAAATGACCACGGCAGCCTTCAGCAAAGATGGTGTATTTAGCGAGCAGCTCGTAACCTGGCTCATAGCTAGGCTTTTCTGAACCGTCTTCTGCTACGCCCATATCACCAGTCAATACGCCTTTGACGGAGCCATCGCTGTTATACAGAATGTCAGAAGCTGGGAAGCCTGGGAACATCATGACTTCTAACTCTTCAGCTTGCTCTGCCATCCAGCGTACTACGTTGCCTAATGAGACAATATAGTTGCCATCGTTGTGCATTGGTGCAGGGACTAGCGAATCAGGTACTTTCATCGAGCGGGTAGCTGAGTTTAGGTAATACACTCTATCTTCTACCGCAGGCACGTTGAGCGGGGCGCCTTTTTCTTTCCAATCAGGGATTAGCTCATCTAAAGCGCGGGTCTCAATCACGGCACCAGATAGTGTATGAGCGCCGAATTCCGAGCCTTTTTCGACGACACAAACCATAAACTCGTCTTGGCCCGCAGCGATAGCTAATTGACGCAAACGAATAGCGGCTGCTAGCCCAGAAGGACCACCACCCACGATGATGACATCGAATTCCATCGACTCACGTTCGACTTCAGGCTCTGGCTCTTGTGCAGGCTCTACAGCGGCGTCTGCTGCCGTAGTGACTTCTTCAGACTCAGGCGCGGTTACAGGGGTTTCTGTTGCCACCGTCTCGTCTAGTGCCACGGTTTCTGCTGCCTGCGAGTTGTCCACAGGAGTATCGACTGTGGGGGTCTTGTTGATCGACTCGTTGGTATCTTGCTCTTGCATAAAGACTCCTAAACTTTTGGTGGCTTATAGGGTTGCTGCCAAGGGTGCTCAATGGACTGAGTAGTGCTCGTTAAGACTAAACTGACTCCGGGACGCAAAGGTGCACCAACCGGGCTCACTAAGCCAAGCTAATTTGTACATTATCGTTGCATTGTAGGGTACGTCTGCGCCGGTTACTAGTATAATAGCTTAGCAAAGGCAAACCTGCCTAATGACATTGCCCGCAACTAGCGCAAGACCCATCACAATACCCATAATGACAAATATACTGCGGCCGCCGACTTATTCTAAAAAGTAGTGAGTTTGCAGACTATGGACTGGCAAACGGTTCGCTTAAAAAGCAGTTCTTTTAAAAGTAAGTAACGACCGTCAGGGTGATAAAAATCACGGCGAAAAAAAACGTTACTCATTATAAAAGAAAAGTCCTACAAACACGATACGATTTTGTCATTAACAGTGCTATGGTAATTGGCAGCATCCGTATTTATATCAGGGTATTGTTCACAAATACGGCTTTATAACCTACTGATAAGCACTATAAATACAGTAAGGATAGCGCATAGCTTAAGGCTAAGGGCATAAATAGCCGGCTGACCTTCACTACGAACAGGATTAAAGTTATGACAGATTCGGCAATAAAAAATGGTAATAATAATATAGAAAACAATAACTTAAAGTCTGTTGATGGCTTGAGCCAATACCTAAAAAGCCAAGCGGGCAGTCGCGAAGGGCGAGCCATTCCTCCTTTAGATAAATGGCATCCGACCAACATAGATAATATCGATATTGTCATTAAAGCCAACGGCGAATGGTGGCACGAAGGTACGCTTATGACTAGACAGTCATTGGTGAGCTTATTTGCTAGTATCCTGTGGACAGAAAAAAACAGCGCTGGGGAGTCAGAGTATTATCTAAAAACCCCCGTACAAATGCTACGCATCACGGTCGAAGATGCCCCATTATTAATTAATGATGTGGGGGTTGTAGTAGAAGAGGGTGTGAATTGGTTAGAATTTACCACCACTACAGGGGATGTGGTACGGCTGGATAAAGCGCATAATATTACCCTAACAGAATATCAGCCTGCAGAGAGTCCGTCAGACCAAGCCCAAGTGCGGCCTTATATGCCGGTTAGAAACGGGCTGAATGCCTTGATTGGTCGTAATGCTTTTTACCATTTGACCGAATTGGGCGAATTGTCAGAGCAAGCCGGCGAGACTATTTTAACCCTGCAAAGTGGCGGGGAAACTTATATGGTTTCAGTCCCTAGCAATACTGCTGACTGAGTATTTTATTAGTGGCTCTCGCAATAGCCAACATCATTAAGTTAGCCGTTATATTTAGAAGGATTTTGCCCGTGTGTTCGTTGTGAAAACCCAGTCTACTAGCCCGTTGACGGCACCTATTGGTCTGTTTGATTCTGGGATCGGCGGGCTGTCCGTTTATCTGCATTTAGCCCAGCAATTGCCTCATGAGCATTATATTTATTATGCCGATACGCAAAATGTGCCCTATGGTACCCGCAGTAGCGAAGAAATTTATCGATTTACTTTGCGCGCGGTAGCTTGGCTCTATCATCAAGGCTGTAAATTAATCGTGATAGCCTGCAATAGTGCTTCGGCTCATGCCCTAGAGGCCGCGCGCGAGCTCTATCCTGCCCTCCCTATCGTGGGTTTAGTACCGGCGCTTAAGCCTGCTGTATTAGCCAGTAAAAGTAAGCATGTAGCAGTGTTAGCGACGCAAGCCACACTCAATGGCAAACTGTTAAATCAAGTTATCACTGACATTGCGGAGCCGGCTAATACGTTGGTCACTAAATGTTTTGATGCGCAATTGGTGCCTTGGATAGAGGCGGGGATGCCGCTACACCATGAGACAGCACACAGTCTTAGTGAAAAAATGCGCGACTTTCATCAACTTGGCGTGGATCATTTGGTATTAGGCTGCACGCACTATCCCTTTTTTAAACCTTTACTCGAAGCCCAAATAGCCCGTGAGCAGCTGAATATTACGGTGGTAGATTCTGGGGCGGCTATTGCCTCGCGGGTTCAGCAACTGTTAGGTATCAATCAGGCTGCCTCGACTCATGCTGTCGACTATAATAATCAGCACACTACACCGAAACTAAAATTCTATGCCAGTCAATATGATGCTAACTTGGGCGCACTGGTACAAACTCTAGTGCAACACCCGGTAGAGTTATTAAATGAAACTTTAAGCCAAGATACCGCTTAGATTCTATTACGCTGATTTTTTTTTGGCGGTTTTAGCATGTCGATTCTATTACGCTGACTTTATTATAATAAGACATAGTCGTTATTTGCTTAGCTATTTATGCCATCTTCTCGCTAGTTCCTTGGCTTGCGATGCTATAGACGCGTCTTATTACTACCTTCTAACTTAGTATTAACTTTACCGTTTTTTCTTATGATAAAATTTATGGGCTAGCAGTCGGGAAGCTACAGGTGTACACTCTTAACCTTTAGGGCGATGCAGCCTTTTTTGCCGTGCTTTATACTTTTTAAAATTTTTATAATAAATAAATGCTTAACTATCGGCTGTGTTTACTTGACTAGTAAGGCATAGCTGCGGGAATACTGTTAGAGTATTTTCATTTAACTATAGCAATGCTTATATTGCTAAGTCCTAGCATAATAACTAAAGCAAAGTATAATATTTCTCTTAGGTGAGTTGACTATAATTGGTCAGCTTCACCGCTTTAAAAGTATAAATTACTATTAAATGATTACTATAGGGTAGAGGTCACAGTGCTGAATCATCGCCATCATATTCACGTTGCTTGTACTACAGATGCGGCCCCTGAGGTACTCGACAATCTAGCCTTGTTCTTTAACCAACAAGCGTTTTTGACCTATGATTTATTCAGTCGCCACCCGCAAGCCTCTAGCTATAGCCACCGCTGTATTGAAAAAAGCGATTATGTCCTGTTACTGATCACGGACAGTTATGGTGAGCTTAATAATACTGGGGTCAGCCAACTGCATCTGAGTTACGCTTATGCCCGCACCAAAAGAAAGCCTTTGTTGGTGTTAATCAAGGTGCAGCCGCAATCTTTCGAGCTCCCACAAAAGCTCAGTGATTTTATAAAGTTAATCTCCCAACATGCGACCTACATCCGTTATTTTGATCAGCAAACGGATTTGTCTGCACTATTAGCAAAAGCTTATTCAGACCTTAAAATGAATTTTCCTAGTGTGGGCTGGCGACGCGGGGATAGTAATGAGGACGGAGAGCTGGCGAGTAATAGTCTGCCTAAAATAAATACCAGCTCGTTACCACCACCAAAACGTAAAGCCAGTGAGGCGCCTAAACCACCGGCTGCTATTCCTGCTAGTGAGCAGATAGAAATAGATTTAGATAAGTCTATCACCTTGCAATATACCGCTCATGCTTATGCTGAGGGCAACTTAAGTGAAGTAAAAATGGTCGCTTATGTGCGTTGGTATACCATCTTGGAGGCGCTATTAAACACGCCTATGCCTTTTAGTCGCTATAGTTTGCACCGTTGTTTAAACAGTATTGTCTCGCTGACAGCAGAGCAGGGTATCAAAGACAGTATGCCGCTAGTGCATGCCGTGTCGCGCTGTCAAGTGATTGCCGCCGATTTAGAAAAAGTACAAAAAACTTTAGTTTATGCCAATTTAATCACTATGTTGCCGACGAGTATGCGTCAGTTCCGCGAGATGTGGGAAATGACCGATAAGGCAAAAGCATTAGTACAGCAAAAGCTGGTGAATTAGCGTCTGGATTCATAGCAGAGTAATAAGTTGTAGAGTAGCTAGGGTTTAGTATCTAGTTTATAGGGTTATTCTTACAAATTTACCTTTGAGTCGTTGGCGCATATTTGTTTCACTATAAGGTATCAAAAAAACAGTTATTTTGTATTAATTGACCTTATATTACCGTCACGACATTAAGGAGTTCGTCATGAGCAGTCCAAAAAGTGAAGCGTTAAAGCATGAAATAGATGATTTAGAAAACACGATGCATGAAGCTGAACAGTTTCATACTCTAGAAGAGCAAGTCGCTGATATGAAGCGCCGCGGTATTGATCCTAGCAAAAGCTATGACAAGTGGGATGAAGAAGATAAAGAAGCGGACTGGGGCGATAAGACTTGGCAAGAAAACGGCAAGTGGGAGCCAAAAACGGCAGCCGATCTTGACGACAAAGCCCGTGAAAACTGGGATGGCAAAAATGGTGATGCCAATCCACCCCCTTTCGTCTAATATCTACGATTAGGTCTTAAGTGAATTATTGAGCTGGTATCATTTTAACTGGGCTTCGATAAGTAAAAGCCACACAGCTATTGCGTTGTGTGGCTTTTTTATGGGCTAGAGTTTTATACGCTGCGTGTTTAGACAACATTTTCTGATGCAGAGACTCGTTATAGCGCAGCTTTTATACCACAACTTGTCACAAAGCAGCTTTGGCGTGTCTATATTAGCGTTTGGTATAAGGTCGTCTATTGCGGGCTTTTCTATTGCGCAGTAGCAGCCATAGGCAACCGACAAACAATAAACTTAACACCACTAAACCTGCTATGACTTGATTGCGGCTTAATGGACCTAGCCAATGCGCTGTCTCAGCAGCGGGTTTATTAGGGACGGTTTTGGTCCCATTAAAATGCTCGTTGTCCAAATCTTCTTCAGCTGATGCGGGCTGTACAGTAGAGGCAGAGGCGGAATCTGAGTCAGACGACTGATTAGCTGTAGTTGGCAAAGGTTGCATCAAAGCAGGATTTTGACTGACTAAATTATAAAACTTTTGACCAGCGCGACCATCGGCAGGCGATATCCCCAGTTTCATTTGGTACTGCTGAATCGCTAAACGAGTATTGTCCCCAATGATACCGTCGATCTCACCAATGTCGTAGCCTGCGTTAAGCATAGCTTGTTGAATTACCTTTGATTGCTGGCGACTAATGCCAGGATCATCGGTGGGCCACGCCGTAATAAAGTCAGTTTTACTACTGTCTTTGCGGCTAATGAGGTCAGATAGATGCGCAATGGCTAAGGCATAGTTTTCAGACGCATTGTAAGAATAAAAAGCGTCAAAATTCTTCCCTACTAAAAAAGCAGGGCCATTATTACCAGCCGGCATCAACAGCGCAGCACTGCTAATATCATTTGGCAAAGGCTCACCCGTGGCCAAGGTAAAGCCTTTATCACGCCAATGGCTCAATGGTTTTTTGTCTTTACGGTTACTAGTGCCTGTAAAACCAGCGGGCTTTTTGACTTCATAGCCCCAAGCTTCACCGCTACGGTAGCCGCGCTTTGCCAGAAAGTTTGCTGTAGACGCTAAGGCATCAGGCACGCTATTGACCAAGTCGCGACGCCCATCCCCATCGAAATCCACGGCGAGCTCCAAAAAGGTACTGGGCATAAACTGGGTTTGACCAAAGGCACCAGCCCAAGAGCCGGTCATATCCGTAGGGGCAATATCCCCCTTTTGCACAATCTTCAGCGCATTGGCATATTCAGTACGGAAATAGGTCTGGCGGCGATCAAAACACGATAAAGTGGCTAAGGAATCGAACAGTGATTTCTTACCTAAAGTTTGCCCAAAGTTAGACTCTACTCCCCAAACGCCTAGCACATGCTCGGGTTTGACCCCGTAACGGGCTTCAATCTGATTGAGAGTATCGGCCCATTGTTGTCTGACTCGGATACCATCATCGACGCGCTCTTTATCGACTAGCGACGCCAAATAGTCCCAGACATCTTTTTGAAATTCAGGCTGATAGTTCAAAGAGGAAATCACAGTAGGGTCGGGCGCAGTAGGGCGGTAAGTGGCAAAGGTACCGGTGACATTGCTAAATTGGCTGGTGTTTTTAAGGCGGTCTAAGCACTGCTCAAACTCGGCAGTAGATAAGATAGGGTCAGCGGGTTTGGCAGCGTTGGCGGTGGCTGCAACTACTGAAAAACTAAGGGCAGCAGCTAGGCTAATGCTGGCTTGGATGGGTCTCATGGCTTAGCAATCCTCAAAATAGCCTGCCGACTATAAAAATACAGCAATAGGCAATCGTTTAAAATTCGCTATAGCTTAGAGTAACGTCTACCTTAAGTAAATGAAAAGTATTGCTAAGTTAGTATTGCCGGATTCTAACAATAACTATGACAATAGTTTATGGCTGCTTTATGATTTGCTGTCGCTTTAGCCCATAATTTGAGCCGCAAAAACCTATAGATAGCGTCAGCATAAAAAAAGCCACACAGCCTAATGGACGTGTGGCTTTTACTGGAGCAAACTAAAGTGAAACAGGCAGACTAGCTAGCTGTTATTGCGCGCCATCATCTAAACGCACCATACGAATTACGCCATCAACACCCATAACTTGACGATAGCCTTGCTTAGAGTTGATCAACTGACCCATGCTATCCGTACTACGAATCACTCGACCAGGCTGGCTGGTCTGAGTAGGTTGGCTGCTTGGATTTTGCCAAGTAGTGCGGCCCGGTTGGGCAGAAGAACCATTGCCGTTAGCAGCAATCAGGTTATAGAACTTTTGCCCGGCACGGCCGTCTGCTGGATAGACGCCACGACTGCTTTGATACTGCTGGATCGCTGTGCGCGTATTGTCCCCAATAATGCCATCGACTGCGCCAATATCGTAGCCATTGTTTAATAAGGCTTGTTGAATGTCTTTGGCTTGCTGACGGCTGATACCCGGATCATCGGTAGGCCAAGCAGTGATAAAGTCGGTCTTGCTGCTGTCTTGACGGCTGATTAAATCAGACAGATGCGCGATAGCTAGCGCATAGTTCTCTGAAGCATTATACGAGTAAAAAGTATCGAAGTTTTTACCCACTAAAAAAGCCGGACCATCAGCGCCAGCAGGTAGCAGTAAGCCAGCACTACTTAGGTCGTAAGGTAGAGGGCTGCCATTCGCTAAGGTAAAGCCTTTATCGCGCCAGTAGCTCATCGATTTTTTATCTTTACGGTTGCTGCTGCCCCAAAATCCGTCTGGCTTTTTGACTTCATAACCCCATGGCTCACCTGAGCGGTAGCCACGTTTCGCTAAGAAGTTAGCGGTTGACGCTAACGCATCCGGCACGCTATTGACCAAGTCACGACGGCCATCGCCATCAAAATCGACCGCCAACTCTAAAAAGGTGCTGGGCATAAACTGTGTCTGTCCGAAAGCACCTGCCCATGAGCCGGTCATATCACTGGCTGCAATGTCACCATTGGCGACAATTTTTAAAGCATTGGCATATTCGCCACGGAAATAAGACTGACGACGGTCAAAGCAAGACAATGTCGCTAATGATTCAAACAATGGCTTTTTACCTAACGTCTGACCAAAGTTTGACTCCACTCCCCAAACGCCTAGCACGTGCTCAGCCTTAACCCCATAACGGGCTTCAATTTGGCGCAGCGTATCCGCCCATTGGCGGCGCGCACGGATGCCGTCTTCTACGCGCTCTTTATCGACCAACGAGGACAGATAGTCCCAGACATCTTTTTGAAATTCAGGCTGATAGTTTAGAGAAGAAATCACGCTAGGGTCTGGTGCAGTAGGGCGGTAATTGTTAAAAGTGAACCCATCCACACTGCGGAATTGGCTAGAGTTTTTCAGCCCATCGAGACATTGTTGAAACTCCGCGTTTGATAATATAGGGTCAGCAGGCTTGGCAGCGCTAGCGCTGGTGGCGGCTAAAGTTAAGCCAATAGCAGCGGCAAGGCTCGTAAAAGCATGGATAGGTTTCATAGGGAAATAGTCCTCAAAAAAATAGGGGGCGTTTAGACATAAACTTGCTAAAACAAGGGGTCTAAAAATTTGCTATAAGTCGGTAAAGTTTAGAGTACCTAATAACCAGATTAAATAAAAGGTATGGGCAAGTTTGGTTACCATAACATGACGCTGAATCAAGAGTTTAGATAGATAGCAGCCTATTACTTTCTATAGTGTCAATATTAGCGTCAGTTATAGTGTGAATGATAGCGTCAATAATAGTCGCCGTTTTATATCTACCTTAACCTGAGTTTGAGGTTCATCTGACCACTCTATTTATAAGCACCGGGGGATTAAATTGTAACCAGCAGACGCCTGGCATACGGTCGCGCACAGGCGGGATATGTTCAAGTAGGGGAATAAGATAACGCCGGATACCGCGAGGAAAGAGAAAGGTTACATTATGCACAGTAATAGGATAGCCAATCCACTCTGATAAAGTCGGCTGCAGCTCATTGCGACAAATGCCCCAAGGCATCATAGGAGTTTGATAATGCGCAGTCTTCATCCAACCTCTAGGACTCATCGTACGGCGAGACAGATAAGTATTGAGGTAGTCAAACATCAAGGTCGCGCCCTGAAAACGTTCCGCCATAGCCTTAAATAAAGGTTGCAGCTGCCCTGGTGTAAAGTACATAAACAAACCTTGGGCATTAATAAATACGGGTCTGTCTTTGGGCACGGCAGTAAACCAACTGGTATCTAACACACTTTTGGCAATATGACGGTGTTGAGCGTCCGGCGAGATAAAACGCTCGCGAACGGCAATCGCCTCTGGCAAATCGATGGAGAGCCAAAGCACAGTTTCAGGATGATAAATACGAAATTGTTGCGTCTCTAGACCATCGCCTAGATTGATAATGACAGCATTGGGACGCTTACGAATAAAGCGTCTGACTTTTTTATCAAAGAGTTGCGAGCGTACGGCATGCGAGCCATCGGGCTTACCAAAGGAGCGCACATAGTCATAATCGATGGCGCGATAGATACTCACGCATTTAGGGTCATGGAGACAACCATCGTTGCGTAACGCCTCGCTAGCACGATTGTGTAGCGTCCAAAGCATAGTCTCTGGGACATCGGTGAGATTGAAAGCTTGAGAATGGTACTGTTGCTGGGAAGTCGACATTATCACTTCTCCAGTTAAGGTGGGCTTTAATGATAATGAATTTTATTTGTAAGGTAAAGGTAGAATGCCAATTATGGAAATGTTTGAAGCGTCAATAAGTGATGCTAATAATTTTCACACTCTATTCTCTATAATTAGACTATTGTTATAATAATCTTGGCAAGAAAAAAATTTGTTAAGCGGACTCAAAAATATAGATATGAATAAGTAACCTTTTTTTATTTTTAAAAATAGTTCGAATTTTAAGTGATTGGGAAGAGAGAATATGGAAAAAGAAATACCAAGACCGATTATATCAATTTTGTCTAAAAAACTGCCTGATATAGAATCACATAATACTTTAGATAGTCTATTTCTATACGCAGATGCTCCTGGAGAGCCTCCTGAAGGTAGTAAGTCTACAAAGGTTCAAGAGTGGCTATTACGTACGAATAAGCAATCTAAAAATCCTTTAGATGTCTTAGGGAAATTATTAGAAAAATATATAGAGCTTCCAGAAGAAAATGAAATATCAGCTGCTTTTGATATTTATGATAAACAACAATTTGAAAATAGTAAGGAGTTTAAAAATACTTTATTAAAAACTCTTTCTAGG
>Ga0208015_1000397_pt1 | contig 24658 bp, 18 predicted proteins | sample 26BtaG_FD_184101 | JGI IMG/M metagenome (GOLD analysis project Ga0208015, IMG submission 184101) | Marine viral communities from Cariaco Basin, Caribbean Sea - 26B_WHOI_OMZ_CsCl (SPAdes) (version 2) | ecosystem: Environmental > Aquatic > Marine > Oceanic | place: Caribbean Sea: Cariaco Basin...
CCTCACAGGATACCCCTCTGTATGAGTCACTCCAAAAAACTTAACTTGTGGCAAAAGCTTAAGCGCCTATTGACTGAAAAAGGCACTGAGCACCAAGATAGTGAGGCCCTAGCTACGGATAAGGACGCAGAGCAACCTGTGGTGCCAGACAATGATTTGCGCGCACGCCAGCCTACTGCAACGCTAGTCAATACCGCCAATAAAACGACTACTGCGCTCAAGTTAGAAATTGATGCGGACGCAATGGAAGAGCAAGACGAAGACGATGACTTTATAGAGACGCCTACTGCGCTGTCGTTTAAACAGATGCAAGCCAACAATCTTTCAGGCCCTGATGCTAATGAAGCCCCAATCACTGCCCGCTTTAACGACTATTTGACGGATCAGCATTGGCACTTTACCCATCACCATCCCAAATCTAATGATGACTTACAGACCCATCACCTGTCTTTACGTATGAAAAACGAGCCGATTAATTGGGTGTGCCTGTTCCGTATTCAGGAGCGGACTCAATTGGTTGCGGTCTATGGCATCCTGCCGTTTTCGGTCCCCGACAGCCATCGCAATGCTGCCATGCTACTGAAGACCCAGCTCAACTACGATATGATTTTGGGTAATATTGAGATGGACTTAAGCGATGGTGAAATTCGCTATAAGACGGCTATCGATGTCGAAGCTGCCGGTATGTCTGACGAAGTCATCAGCTATTTGATTCAAAGCGTGATTGCGATGACCACGGTGACGTATGAATTATTCAACGACTTGTTAGATAACCCCAACCCTTCTGAAGATATCGACGTCCTACTCGATGAAATTCAACACCAAGTCAATGATCGCACTTATTTTTTGCCCTCTGAGCGCGTGCAATAGCTCATAGTTAATGACGATATTAATATCAACAGTGACTAGCCTTGATAATGACTACCTATCAGCGCTAGTCCATAGCTATCAATGCTAACACTCCCCTTCCTCAAAACTCTCTTATTTTGTGCCTCTACTTTATGCTAAAAATCGCTTACTCCGAAGTCTTCCGCTATCAAGTGCCCGAAAAACATCGCTTTCCTATGCAAAAATACACGCTAATCCCTGAGCGGTTATTGTCTGAGGGCACCATTAGCGAAGCGAATTTTTTCGCTCCTTCCAAACTTAGTGAAGCAGAAATCCTAACCACCCATACGGCTGAGTATTGGCATAAACTCGCCACCCAAACTTTGGATCGCAAAGAAGCGCGCGCCATTGGTTTTGAGATGAGCGAAACTTTGGTCGAGCGTGGCCGCTATATTGCTCATGCGACTTATGAATGCGCTTTATATGCCCAGCAGTTTGGCGTCGCAATGAATGTCGCTGGGGGCACACATCATTCTTTTGCCGATCATGGTGAGGGTTTTTGCGTTTTTAACGATGTTTGTATCGCCAGTAATCTGCTGCTCAATCGTGGAGAAGCCACAAAAATTCTTATCGTTGATTTGGATGTGCATCAAGGTAACGGTAACGCTAGTATTATGGCGGATGAGCCCCGCGTCTTTGTGTTTAGCATGCATGGCGAAAAAAACTATCCGTTTCGCCGTCCGCCTTCAGACTTAGATATTGATCTGCCCAATGATACGGATGACGAGGCTTATCTTTCGATACTCACTGAGACTTTGCCCCGATTAATTGCAGAGATCGCCCCCGATATGATTTTTTATCAATCGGCTGTGGATGTCTTGGCAACAGATAAGTTAGGTAAATTGGCGCTAACTTTAGAGGGCTGCATGGCAAGGGATGAGTTTGTGCTGACGCAAGCGCGCGATAATAATATCCCAGTAGCAGTGGTGATGGGCGGCGGTTATTCGGAAGATATCGAACAGGTGGTTGAGGCGCATTGCAATACTTTTCGGGTGGCTCAGCGGTTGTTTTTTGGGTAGAATTTGACCCTAAGCCCTTACTGAAGCTACCGAAAAAGTTGTAACTTCCTCATCAATTAAATCAAATATCGGCCTTATCTAGCTTATGGTAATATATTAACTCTAACATCTAATATATTGCCGAGCATATGACAGCTAGATTGGTTACTCATTCCCCTACGGCTTTTAGCCATTATAGAGAGCAATTGTCACTCTCCAGGGAACTGCTTGCCAAAAAAACGTCTATTCCACTTGAGAAAATCAGTAAAGCAGAAAATAAAAACTCAAATACGGTCTTTACCTTTATTCAGTTAAAGAAAATAGCTGAGGTTTTGCTAATCCCTGAATTCTACCTAATGTCTAATACTTTACAGACACCTGAAATACCAAATCTAATCGACCATCGAAATCAAACTGAAATAAATGACGAAGAAATCGACTATCAGCTAAACAAGGTTACTAGAGAAGTTGTTAAAAACCGAGAAGATTTACTCTATACCTATGACTGCCTCAATGTTGAACCTGATAACTTCAAACTTGAACTCAATGGTGAGGATAGCCTAAAAGATGCCTTTACTATCAGAGAGTTCTTACAAGTCTCTGAGTCTAAATTTAAAGTCGATGGTGGCGATGATTACTATAAATCGTGGCGCACTCTTGTGGAAAGAAAAGATATTCTGGTATTAGAAATCTCTCGCCAAAAAATAGGTTCTGAAGGTATGGCTTTGTACTACCCTATACTACCTATCATAACTATTCTCTCAAGCGGTCAGAGTAATTCAAGAAAACTATTCACGATGATTCATGAGTTGGTTCATTTAGGGCTTCGAGAAAGTTCAATTGATGGCGACCTACTAAAAAGCAGTCTAAAGACTGAGCAATATTGCAACCGGGTGGCAGGATATGTATTGGTTCCTGAGACCGCGTTAGAAAGATATTATGATAGTCAATGTTCATTGACAGATAACATCGATAATATTAGGCGAGTATTAAAGGTTAGCAAGCAGGCCATAGCGATACAACTTAAGCTTACAGGTAGGATTACACAGACAGAATTGACCGACTACATAGACTATTTAAACCATAAAAATAGCGGTGGGTTTGGCAAAAGTGGTAGACAGTACACTGCTGTAAATAAATTTGGCAAAGTGTATCTACAACAGGTTATCTCCGCAGTTTGGGACAATAATTTATCAATAAACACGGCAATGGAGATGCTAAATCTAAAGAGTGTTGAGCAGTTATCCTATCTTGAGCAAAAGGTTTTTGGATGATTAAATACTGCGTCGATACCAATGCAATTTTAGATTTGTGCTATCGCTATTACCCGCCTGCTCTTTTTAGCGAGCTATGGGAGCGTATAGAAAGCAGTATATTATCCCGACAGATTACCTTAGTAATCTCGCAGCATATTCATGATGAAGTGATAGAGCGTATTACTCTTATGGACTATGACCCTCAAGTCTTTGAGAGCTTCCTGAGTAAGTTTAAGGTGGTTACTGTTGCAAAAACTACCTATGAAATTGAACTGGCACAATTGCAAGCTGAACTTTTAGACATAACACCTCTCAGTTCAAGTATAGCTAAGAACGCAGATGACCTATCAAATATATGTGTCGCTAAGCTTAATTCAGCTACTATTATTACCGCTGAACAAGGCAGTCAATTAAGCATTACCGATAAAAGCTACAATAGATTAAAAATTCCTGACACCTGCCAACATTATAATATTCATTGTCATAACTGGCTGCCTCTCTTTATTTATATAGGGCTGTAGCCAATTCCGTGGGTTACGCTGCGATAACCACACGCTACCTCAGACCTTTATTATAGACTTTGCGTAGGCTGGTGCTTTAGCCCAGCATTCTTATAAAACCTACATGAGCTGGGCTAAAGCGCCAGCCTACAGTACTTATTAGCTCTTTTACTCTGCCTACCCTAAAACAAAGCCTAAACGGGTAGCGCCTCTTTATTCTTCAACCAGCCATAATACGCCCACAATAATAAACTCGCGGCACTACGATGCGGCGACCAGCTTTGGGTTAACTCGCGAAATTTTTTGGGCGTGGGACGCGCCTCCAGCTCAAGCAATTGCTTCGCCCCCTCTTTAATTGCCAAATCATCCACCGCCAGCACATCCGCGCGGCCCAATGAAAACAATAAATACATCTCCGCGGTCCAACGGCCAATCCCTGTAACTGCCGTCAACGTAGTAATCACGGCCTCATCGCTCATCTCGGCTAACGCAGTAAAGTCGATATTATGCTCGGCTAAAGAACGCACATAACGACTCTTCTGCCGCGATAAGCCATTGGCTTTAAGTAAATCGTCATCAGCAGCGATAGTAGCTGCAGGAGTAGTCAATCCTGCGGTATCTAATTTATTCCAAATACTGCGCGCAGCCGCCACCGATAGCTGCTGACCCACCATAGCTCGCATTAATTGCTCAAAACCACCGTTATTGCGACGTAAATCGGGCACGCCAACTTGGCTATAAACTGGCGCAAAGCGGGGCTCAATTTTGATAAGTTGCTCGATATGCTTCTCGAGCAATTTAGGGGTTTCGATAGTAGTGATGGGGGGAGTAATGTTAGAAGTCATGGTTATAGCCAGGTGCTAATGTAGTAGAAAAAACGAGGGAAAAAAGCAGGACGTGCAGAGTTATAAAACTGCCTAAAACACAATCATCACTTTAGCAGCAATTAACCCAAAAACCCACTCAAACCCTGCCAAATTACCCGCAGACCCAGTACCGTCAAAATGACCAAGACCAACTGCCGAAAGCGCGCTTGCGAGAGATGATGCCGTAACCGGATACCAATCAATAGGCTGATAACGGACACGCTAGTTAGCAAAGCAATCAAACGCCAATCCTGATGGGATAAGGCAGCAATAGGCTCGCGTAGGATAATAATCTGTGCGACCTTACCTAATAGATAGCACATGTTACCGACTTTAGCGACTGTATTCTTATCATCGCTAGCGGATAACAAGTACATAAGTAAAATCGTCGACATGGCGTTGGTGGAGCCACCAATAATACCGGCTATCAGTCCTGTAGCGATAAGAACTGGCGTGGTGGCTGGAAGGCGAATCTGCTTGCCCAATACTGCTGAGCCAACGTAAAAAGTAATCACGCTACCCAGTAGCAATAAAATATAGCTGGGCTCAACCCACAATAACAGCTTCACCCCTATCAAACTGCCGATCAGACTCATCAACGCCAATAGCCAATAGCGCTTAAGGTAATAAGTAAAGTTCTGCCAAACACTGCGCCCACCCCCAACTAGCCACGTCATAGCATTGAGCGCAGCCGAAGGGAAAATAGTGAGGATAATGGCGTGCTTTAAAGGGAGTATACTGGCTAAAGCGGTCGTTGTGACTAAAGTAACTCCCAGACCACTAATCCCATGCAATAGCGAAGCCGCAATAAAAATAGCGGCCAAGATAATAGGGTTATTCAATGGCATACGACGCTAGCGCAGCGACGCTTGGGGGTTACTATCATGCCAGTTGCTTGCCGACCAACGCTACCAGTTGCTCAGCGATTTTATCTTTGCTGGCCTTATCTAGCGGCACCGGCGATTGCTGATATTGTTCAGCAAAAAACACCTCCATAGCATTGTCATCACTAGCAAAGCCAATATCGCTGCGTGAGACGTCATTACAGGCAATCATATCGAGGTTTTTGGAGGCCAACTTACCGCGGGCGTATTTTTCTACATCTTGGGTTTCGGCAGCAAAACCTACCATAAAGATATCGGGATAGTCGTGTGAAATCGTCGCCAAGATATCTGGGTTTTTCACCAACTCTAAGGTCATCGCCTCTTGGGTCTTTTTAATCTTTTGTGGGGCGGCATCTTTCGTGCGGTAATCGGCCACAGCAGCCGTCGCGATAAAGACCTCACAGCCTGCCTCTGCTGAAGCAATCGCTGCCTGCAACATATCATTAGCCGACAAGACATCTACCCGAGTAGCGCCCAATGGCGTCGGTAGGGTAATTTTGCCCCCAGCGATAATAGTTACTTCAGCACCGGCATCACGACAGGCACGAGCTAAGGCAAAGCCCATTTTGCCCGTAGAATGATTGGATAAATAGCGTACCGGATCAATAGCTTCAACGGTAGGACCCGCGGTAATGGTGACTTTTTTACCCGTCAAACTTTGCGGAATTGTGCGCTCAGCCTGCAACGTCAGTACGTGATCGAGCAACACCTCAGGCTCAGGTAAACGCCCCTCACCCACATCGCCACATGCCTGCTCACCGCTAGCGGGCGCAATCATTAGATAATCCATATCGGCTAGCGTCTGCACATTTAACTGCACAGCCGGGTGCGCCCACATCTGCTGATTCATCGCTGGCGCCACCATAACAGGAGCCGTCGTCGCCAAGCATACCGTCGCGAGTAAATCATCCGCCATACCCATCGCTAGGCGTGCCAAGGTATTTGCCGAAGCCGGTGCTATGACGATTAAATCCGCCCATTTGGCCAATTCGATATGTCCCATCCCCGCTTCTGCATGCTCATCTAACAGCTGCGTATGCACTTCATTACCGGTTAACGCTTGCAAAGTGAGCGGAGTAATAAAGGCTTGTGCGCCGTCCGTCATAATCACCCGCACATCAAAGCCCGCTTTGACCAATGAGCGCGCAAAAAACGCCGACTTATAAGCCGCAATACCACCGGTAATTGCTAGCAGAACATTTTTAATAGGAGGCAAAGTTGCTAAAGGGTTCACAAAGGTGAAGATGCTCATAATACTGGGATTCCTAACGTATCAAGCGACTGGGCGCCGCTGCGGCTCAAAACTAACGCTCAGCCAAAAATAAAAGTCACTAATAGTAACAATTCTACTGGGGCTTGGGTAAGGTTTATTTACTGTTATAGGCGCTAGATTTGGTTATGAGTTTAATTTCCCTCAGCCAAAAACAGACGTTTAAATGGGTTATAAATCAATAGCTCAATAAATAAATCGGCTTTGTCATTAACAAATACTGGGGCAAGATACCGTCTATTAGCCTGTACTAGAGAGTGATTATCACGGCTTTATAGCCAACTCGCGGCACTTTCTAACCCAGTAGCGACCTGCTAGGATAAAAGACAGCTATAGCTAATAATACGCCTTCATATTAAAAAAATACCGTCCTTATAGCTTGAGAAAGATAGCTTAGCTTTTAATAAAAAGATATTTTCAAACCTTATAAATTCCTTGAAGACTTTGATAAAACTAGCTGCAAACCTTTGATAAAAATAATAAGTACCCTAAGGATAATAATGGCGATTAAAGATTGGCACGAAGACGATCGACCGCGCGAGAAACTTTTGAAACTTGGCGCGGCTCAGCTTTCTGATGCGGAGATTCTGGCGATATTTTTACGGATAGGGACTAAAGACTATTCCGCTATTGAATTAGCGCGATTATTAATTGAGCACTTTGGCAGTATCGCAGAATTACTAGCTGCCCCAAAAGAAGAGGTCTTGGCCTGTCACGGTATCGGTATGGCGAAATATGCCCAGATGCAGGCCAGTTTAGAAATGGGCAAACGCTACTTAGACAGCGAGCTTAAATCGAATAAGGCTTTAGACCGCTCACAAACTGTCAAAGACTATGTGGCTAGCCAGCTGCGGCGTGAATCACGCGAAGTGTTTGCGGTGCTTTGTCTCGATAATGCATTGCGGCTATTACACTACGAAGTGCTCTTTACCGGTGGGGTCAGCTCCTGCTCAGTCTGTATCAAACAAGTACTACGCCATGCCCTTACCCATGCCGCCAGTCGTCTCATCATTGCACACAACCACCCACAAGTTAGCGCTACCCCCTCCGCTGCCGATGATACTTTGACGGAACGTCTTAAAGAGGCTTGCGCTTTGGTCGATTTACAACTCATTGACCATATTATCGTCGGCCGCAACCAAGTGCTCTCTTATGCTGAACAAGGCCGCGCTCCTTTTTAACTGGCTCTCAACCGGCTTCAATGACTAGGAAATTAAGCTGCAATTATTTTGCGGCTATATATTTTGCGACTATATTGAAACTATTATATTAGGACTATATTGTCACTATAAATACATTGCCGCCGGTTACTTTTAACCATGTTGCTGACGTTTAAACCATTGACAAGATTAGTTTAAAGTATTAAAAATATTAGATTAATTACAACAAAATAAAAAACATTTTACTTTATGTTTAAATTGACTCTGCTCTAAGCAGCTACTCTATCCTGATATAAGAAGAGGCGACTATGACTTCCTCGATAAATAAACCTTTTACTAGCGTTTTATTGGCAGCATCCTCTTCCTTATTTCTGATATCTGGCATAGGGTTAATAGGCTGCTCGTCACCCAACGTCCAGCAAGAGACCAATAAACCGACCCGAGTAGACTCAGCACAGAATAAATCAGTAGCGGCAGAGACCAGTGACCAAGAGGCTATGCAGAGCGATGCCATAGCAAAGAATAGCGTGCAATCTGCCTCTAGTGATGAAAGATTGGGCACTAAATGGGGGGATGAAGTGGACTCGGTAATAACGATGGTCGACTTACGCCGCGTTAGTGACAACCCCGTTGAGCAGATACAGGTCTTTTATGCCGATAAAAACTATTCAGGGCGTACCTTAAATAGTATGTCTATGCTAGCGGGAAAAGTTAACTTTTCTATTGCCACGGATAACGGCGCTTTGCCACTATTTCGTAATAGCAATAAATACTATGTCCGCGGTCAATCCGGTCAGGCATATCAGCTGGTCTACCGTAATAACAGTGATAAAACCTATGAAGTTGTCGCCAGCGTCGATGGTTTAGATGTCATAGATGGTAGCGCCGCCAGTCGTTATAGTAGTGGTTATGTCTTAAGCCCCCATGAAAACTTAGTCATCGAGGGTTTCCGCAAAAATGAAAACGCCGTGGCTTCTTTTATTTTTAGTAAGCCTACTGATTCGTATGCCGCCAATAGTGATGAAGGCTCTATTAATAATACGGGAGTGATTGGCACTGTTTTTTATGAACTTTATGACCCTAACAGCTCTAAACCTCGACAACAATCTGGCCATCAATCCGGACAACCACAAGCTTTTCCAGCAGATGATGGCTATGCTAGACCCCCTAAATAAAGACAGTTACTAGGCGACCTTTAGCAGCGAGTTTACATTTGCAAGCTGTCGCACTTTTATTAAAAAAATATCGCACCTCTATAACTAATTAAAAAGTAGCAGTATTCATTATTCACACCATTGGATACTGCTACGCTTAAATTTTACTAAGATTAAACCTTACTAAGACTAAACTTTGCATAAATTCTTTTAGCTTAATGGTTCATCGTCTTAGCTTTATTCCCTCTTATTACTCTCTTATCCTCGCTCTGCCTTATCGCTCTTGCATCGGTCATCACCCTCATTGCAAATCAATATCAGCCTCCTTATTTACAGTTATCAAGAACATTTCTCACACAGGGAATAGCATTTTTATACTTGATAGTTTGTGGCAGTCATCTATTATTTTCTATAAAGAGTCATATCCTAATTAATATCATTCAGGAATGATTTATAGCTAACTTATGGCTATTTGCCTAAGGCTATAAGTGTGAACTGAAGTTGTGATAGTTACACCAGACTTAGCAATACTACTTTGTTTTTTAGACCTTTTATTAGCATTTTTTATGATGAAGTTACTAGGTCAAAACATGCAATTTATGCTGAAAGTTATTAATGGTTAAAGCTATTAAATTTGAAATTCACTATTTGACATGTACTAGTAGTTTTGAAATTTACTAACATTAAAAGCTACTAACTTTAAAAATTACTAGTATTTAAAGCTTAGCCATCTAAAGCATCTCAACAGTATATTTAATAATAAAAATTTTAGTGTGGTGCTACCACCTAAATCCTGATGAAGCTTTATAAGTTATAGCCTAATTATTTTGCAATATTTTTGAGCTTATTTTTATTCTCTTTATATCCTAATTCTAAGGAGGCAATCATGTTGATTGGCCTATTTATTTTAGCAATATTGATCCAGTTGGCGACCGTCTTAGCCATCTTCTTGTTGGGTCTATCCCGTGTGACGGGTAGCGTAGTAACTATTGTCACCGTTATCGTAACCGCCATTATTAGCCCTTGGTCCCTCATCTTGGGCATCCCTATGTTGCTATTGTGCTTGGTAATTCTTATCGAGCCTATTCGCCAAGCGCTCATTACCAAGCCGGTATATAAGGCTTTAGGTGGGGCGATGCCGAGTATGAGCGATACCGAGCGCGAAGCTTTGGATGCCGGTACGAGCTGGTGGGAAAAAGAGCTGTTTATGGGGAATCCTGATTGGGATACTTTCGCCAGCTATCCTTACCCTACTTTGTCAGCAGAGGAACAGTCCTTTTTAGATAATGAAGTTGAGACGCTCTGTGGCATGCTGGATGAGTGGAAAATTCATCATGAAGATAAAGACTTATCGCCTGAAGCTTGGCAATATATTAAAGACAATGGCTTCTTAGGTCTGATTATTCCTAAATCCTATGGCGGTCGTGAGTTTACTTCTTACGCGCAAAGCCGTGTTATGAGTAAAACTGCCTCGCGCAGTCTGACCGCAGCCGTATCTTGCATGGTGCCCAACTCTTTAGGCCCAGGCGAGCTATTGATGCACTATGGTACTGAAGCACAGAAAGACCAATGGTTACCTGGTTTAGCGAAAGGTACTGAAGTACCTTGCTTTGGTTTGACCGGTCCAGAAGCCGGCTCAGATGCAGGCGCCATTCCCGATACCGGGGTGGTCTGTTACGGTGAGCATGATGGTCAGCAGGTCTTAGGTCTGCGCATGAATTTCTCCAAACGCTGGATTACCTTAGCGCCGATTGCTACCGTCGTTGGCCTTGCTTTCAAAATGTATGATCCTGAAGGTTTACTCGGTGACCCAGCCAAGTCTGATTATGGTATTACCTGTGCGCTGATCCCTGCAAATCACGAAGGTGTGATTGTTGGTCATCGTCATAATCCTGGTGGCTCACCCTTTATGAATGGTACCGTCGATGGCAAGGATGTGTTTATCCCGCTCGACTTTATTATCGGTGGTGTGGACAATGCGGGTCGCGGTTGGCGTATGCTAATGGAGTGTCTCGGGGTTGGCCGTGGCATCTCGCTACCGGCTCTATCAACCTCAGCGGGTGATATGAGCTATCTCACCGTTGGTGCCTTTGCCAAAATTCGTGAACAGTTTAAAATTTCAGTCGGTAAATTCGAAGGTGTGCAAGATGCCACAAGTAGAATTGCGAGTAAGACCTATATGTTAGAAGCCTTCCGTCATTTGGTCACTTGTGGTTTGAATCAAGGAGGCACTCCATCTGTGATGACAGCCATGGCCAAATACTATGCGACAGAAACCATGCGCGGTGTGGTCAATGATGGTATGGATGTGGTCGGTGGTCGCGCTATTCAGATGGGACCACGTAACTTCTTAGCGATTCCTTACCAAGCCATTCCGGTATCCATTACTGTAGAAGGGGCAAATATCTTAACGCGCTCGCTAATGATTTTCGGTCAAGGAGCTATGCGTTGCCACCCCTATCTATTTGATGAGTTACAGCTGCTCCAAAGCGATGATAAAGAGTCTGCGGTACAAAGCTTTGATGACATGTTCTTTAAGCATCTGGGCTATACCTTTAACCGTGGTGCTAAAGCCTTTGTCGCGGGTTATATTGGCGGTAGCAGCGCTGCCCCAAATTTCGCAGACAACTTTACCCGTCCTTACTACAAACATATCAACCGTTTAAGTGCTGACTTTGCTTTGACTGCTGATATGGCGTTAGGACTCCTCGCTGGTGATTTAAAACGTAAAGAGATGCTTTCAGGACGTCTTGCGGATATCCATGCGCATCTATTTATCGCCACCGCTATCTTGCAGTTTTATCAGAACGGCACCAAGTCTGAGACTGAGCGTTTGCATGCCGAGCTAGCTTTAAAAGACGCGTTGTACACGATTCAAGAAGCCTTCTTATCGTTCTTTGATAACTTTCCGAATAAGATGGCGGCGGGCTTAGTGAAATTCGTTACCTTCCCTACTGGTCGTATCTTTAGTCCTGCAAGCGATGAGCTCAAGCGTCAATTGGGTGATGTCATCATGGATGATTTTGAGGCGAACCCTTTCCGCAATTATTTAAAAACTATGGTGTATTACAACACGCAACCTGACGATGTAACCGGTCGTATGGAACACACTTATCAGACCTTGCTAAAAGTAGAACCACTATGGCAGAAGTTTAAAAAAGCAGAGCACAAAGATAGCTTTGAAGGCTTAAGCTTTGAAGACCATGTAGTATTTGCTACACAAAATGGTGATATCACTGAGACAGAAGCTGAGCAGTTGATTGAATACAATGCCATGCGCTTTGATTCTCTATTAACCGATGTGTTTGATACGGATATGAAAGTAGCCCAAGAGCGTTTAAACCCACACTCTTTAGATAATGCTGCGGCAAATCTTACCGATTATGCTGATAAGCTTAATAAAAACGCAAGCGCTAAGGGACAGCCTGCTGCTAACCGTGCTGCTACTGAAGAAAGTACCGGTGATGAAAATGCCGCGCACGGTTATGAGCCAGATGGCGATGTGAAAATGGCGGATGAGCAAAGCAGTGTCAGTGAAAAGGTAGACCAAGCTGACTTTGCAGACGCCCATCCAGAGACAGAAGCTCTAGACCATCGTGAGCGCGATGCCGAAAGCAACCTACAGGCGCGTATGCGAGATAATCATACTGATAATCTAGCTAAACCTACTAGTCAATCTATAGTCGATACGACCACTCCACTGCCTAGCAGTAAGCCTACCGTAGCCCCAACCGATCAGGAGCTGAAGACCGGTGAATGGCAAGATGGGTTACGTCGTGAGACTGAAGCCGATACTAGCGAAATGAAATAAACGTATTTAGACAATGCACTATAAAAGGCAGCCTTACTTGTAGGCTGCTTCTGCTGAGCCAATCATAACTTGTAGCTTAGCTATCTACTATAGTGACAAACCATTGTTTAAAGCGCTACCAGTGTTACCCCCTAAAATCCCAAGTAGCTGACGGCTATTTGGGATTTTTGTTGGCTATTCATTATTTAATTTAGCTTCAACTAACCCATTATTTATATGAATTAATGCTCAGGCATATGCTACTTAGCCCAACCAATACAATTACTTAACTAGAAAACTTTTACTGTAGCAATCTGCTCAAGGCTTTCTCTAATAAGCCGCATAGTAAAAAAATGGTTGCAGTTATCCCAACTTTTCTTTTATATTGTTTTACATCAAATTACATTTCCTATATTTTGCCAACAATAATTGGTTAATAAATCTGTAGGTATTGTGGTAATAATCTAAAATTTTTAGTTAAAGATGGACAAGGACGTCCCCTTTAGAGGATATTCAATATGTGGAAAAACATGGGTTTAACCGGCAAGATTCTGGTCGCCATGGCGCTAGGTATTGTGCTCGGTCTGTTTTTAAACTACTCAGGTCTAAATGCCGAAGGCAGCTTCATCAACACCTATTTCGTCAATGGTCTGTTTGGTATTATCGGTAAGCTATTCGTTAACTCTTTAAAAATGCTAGTGGTACCGTTGGTCCTTATCTCACTTATCTGTGGGGTTTGTGGCATTGGTGATATTCGTCTGCTGGGCCGTATCGGTAGCAAAACCTTCTTTATGTATATGTTGACCACTGCGCTAGCTATCGCTACTGCTATCGGTCTTGGCTCTTTATTTGGCATCGGTAAAGGCATGAATATTGCCACTGATGCTACCTTTGAAGCCAAAGAAGCCCCACCGTTGATTGATGTTTTCTCTAACATCATTCCTGCCAACCCTATCAGCGCGATGGCAAATGGCGACATGCTCTCTATTATTTTCTTCGCGATTTTGATTGGGATTAGTATTCTGATGGTCGGCAAGCCTGCCAAAGGCTTAGTTCAGAGCTTAGAGCTAATCAATGAAGTCATCTTAAAGATGGTGACTATCATCATGAACTTAGCGCCTTATGGTGTGTTTGCGCTGTTGGTAAAAGCCATGTCGGAGTTGGGCATCGACCTGATTTTCTCACTGCTCGGTTATGTGGCAGTCCTGGTCGGCTCATTAGCGTTCCATTTCTTTATTACTATGATGATTATCCTAAAAGTTTTTTCTGGATTATCCATCAAGACCTTTTTGGCGAAGATGCGCGAAGTCCAGATTTTTGCGTTTAGTACGTCTAGCTCGAATGCGACCATTCCGGTGACTTTACGTACCGTGACCAAACGCATGGGCGTCAACAACTCGGTAGCTTCATTTACAGTCCCGTTTGGCGCGACCATCAATATGGATGGTACGGCAATCATGCAGGGCACCGCGACCATCTTCATTGCCAATATTTATGGCATTGAGTTGGGAATTACCGGCTATCTAACCGTGATTTTGATGTCGGTATTGGCGTCAGTCGGTACCGCTGGTGTCCCTGGTGTGGGGCTGATTATGCTGTCGATGGTCTTTGCGCAAGTGGGCTTACCTATCGAAGGTATTGGTCTCATCTTGGGCGTGGATCGTCTGCTAGACATGCTACGAACTGCAGTCAACGTCGGGGGTGATGCCGCGGTAACCGCTATCGTAGCGAAGTCTGAAGATAAGATGGACCTAGCGATATACAATGACCCTGATGCGGGCACTAAAGAGGTGTTCGACGGTCATATCGATCCGGACAATGAGCGTGAATTCTCTAACGTGATGAACGACGGAATCATGGGTAGCGAATATGACGATTTAAATAAGCGTTAAGGTTGATTCTAAAAGGCTAGCGCTGGTTTGCGCTAGTCTTAGCTGCACTGATACGACAAAGCCCTAGGCACTCATTGTGCTTAGGGCTTTTTTAGGCTTATTAGGGCGTGACCTAATTATCTATAATATTGCTAGTCAATCGCTAGTTATTAGCCAAACACATATTTAGCAATCATCGCCAAACATACCAATACGATAACGGGACGAATCAGTTTGCTACCGCCCTTCACCACCATATGCGAGCCAAAATAAGCCCCTACTGTTTGCCCGACCATCATTGCTAAGCCCACTTTCCATAACACATTGCCGCCTAAGATAAAAAAGATGAGCGAGGCCACGTTGGTTGATAGATTCAACACTTTCGCTGTGCCGGTTGCGGTAATGATTTCGCGACCCCGTAGTGCCACGTTGCCCAGCGCAAAAAACATACCCGTACCCGGACCGACATAGCCATCGTAGAAACCAATCAAGGGCGCAACGACCTTTTGCCAAGCGCCTTCGGAGATACGCGGCTCTGCTTCGACTTCCCCAAGACTGGGCGCAAATAAAGTGTAAATACCGATAGCCGCGATTAAAAAGGGAATCAATTTTTCCAACATATCGGGCGGTGACATCTGTACTGCGATGGTGCCAATGGTCGCTCCAATAAAGGCGCCGGCAATAGCCCGTTTAATTTTCGACGGTTGCACCACCCCTTTTTTAAACATCGTAATGGAAGCCGCTAAAGCCCCGGAGGCTGCCTGCAGCTTATTAGTCCCTAAGGTTAAAATAGGGGGAATATTTGCTAAGAGCATCGCTGGAATCGTCAATAAACCACCGCCACCCGCAATAGCATCAATAAAACCGGCGATGCCCGCGACCGCGACCAACATTAAAATTGTTTCTAAGGTTAACTGGACATCCATAACATCAACTTAGTGTAAAAGCATGCTCGATGATTGAGCATTAAATGAAGTAAAAGTGAGCACTGCCTGTGGCAAAAAGTGACTATTTTACCACCGCAGAAAAATAGATAGATTATTAAATAAGACGGTATGAGCAGTATTTATAACAGCGTACCGACGACTGATATACGGTTGATAGTGGTTGATAACAGCTACCCGCTTATTTAGGGTGACAAGATACGCCTAATTGAGTTGTAAATAAAGTCTTAAACTCACTTAGGCATGAGCATAATTCTTGCAAGCATTTAAACTTACCCACTACCTTACACTCGATAAAAATATACTCTTAATAAGGCCATTATTACTAAAAGTATCGACTTTTGCGCCCGTATAATCATATTATGGTAGCTAATAGTGCCGCTTGGTCATGTGAGGGCGTTTTTTTTCAGGTAAAATAAACGGGTTACATGATGACGCTCATAAGCGTGATAGGGGTTTATTGCCCTAATTGATGACTTGAACCACAGCATATAAGCCCATTTTTATGGTCATGCTGATACATTTTAAATAACTATGAGGACAATCACACTAACTGCTGAAAACGTTAAGTGCTGGTAAATTGAGGATAGTATGGCAATACAAAGGTTAAAAAAGTTTTTTGAATTTGAAGCGGCCGGGGGGATCGTATTAGCGATTGCTGCCATTGCCGCAATGATTATCGCCAATACCCCCCTGCATCACTGGTACGAAGCTTTTATTCACGCCCCTGTCGAGCTGCGTATTGGTAGCTTAGAGATTGCGAAAGATGCCCATCATTGGATTAACGATGGCTTGATGGCCGTCTTCTTCTTTTTAGTGGGTCTTGAACTAAAGCGTGAGGTTTTGGTAGGTGAGCTCTCTAATATTAAACAGATTATTCTACCCGCTGCCGCAGCTGTTGGCGGTATGTTGGTCCCAGCGCTAGTCTATCTTGCCTTTAACTTTCACGAACCTGAGTTTTATAAAGGTTGGGCTATTCCCTCAGCGACCGATATTGCCTTTGCCCTAGGTATCTTAAGCCTACTAGGCAATCGCGTGCCAAACTCGCTAAAGATATTCTTGGTTTCCATCGCTATCTTTGATGATATCGGAGCGATTTTAATCATTGCTTTGTTCTATACCAGCGACCTTTCCTTTACCTCGCTTGGTGTGGCGGCAGCTTGTCTGCCCATTCTCTATCTATTAAACCGTCGCAACGTGACCAAAATTACCCCGTACTTACTAATTGGGTTAATCATGTGGGTAGCGGTGTTAAAGTCAGGTATTCATGCCACTTTGGCTGGGGTGGTATTGGCTTTATTTATTCCACTATTGGATAAAACCGATCCTGAACACTCCCCTTTAGAAGAGTTAGAAGAAGACCTCCACAATACCGTGGCTTATGGCGTGCTACCGATTTTTGCTTTTGCCAACGCGGGTATCTCATTAAAAGGGGCGGGCTTTGAGGAATTATTCCATTCAGTACCACTAGGGATTGCAGCGGGTCTGTTTATTGGTAAACAGATCGGGGTAATGCTGACTTGTTGGATCCTTATCAAACTGGGCGCTTGTAAAATGCCTGCTGAGATGAATTTCAAACAAATCTACGGTGCGGCCTTATTATGTGGTGTGGGCTTCACTATGAGTTTATTCATCGGTGGTCTCGCCTTCGGTGGCGGTAGCCCATTATTTGATGAGCGTCTAGGCATTATCATGGGCTCAATCGTCTCAGGCGTTGCCGGTTATCTCATGCTAAAAGCTACGCTTAAAGACCGGGTGGATACTACGGTCGTTGATTTGACCCATACGCCATCGTAAGCGCTTAATGGATTAGTACTAACGCCATGTTTTTATGACAGTACTTTATAGCATTATTTTATAGTAATAAGTCAAAGGCTATCTCTTCGGGGGTAGCCTTTTTAGCATTCGCTTGGTCAAGGTAGCGTTTTATAGACACTATTAGGGCATGTCTTAGTAGGCAAAGGACGCTAAGAGTGTTAATTTAATAGCATTGTTTTAGGGCGTGTCCTCAATTGAATCATGAGGCTAAAAGTGAGATAGATTTTTGTCAGTCCATGGAAATTTTGCAGAGAATATAAGCATATTGTCTAGAAATTTTCGCAGAGTGACGAAAATATAGCCAGTTTTAGTCCATTACACACTAGTGTTGTTAATTGAGGACACGCCCTAATATAATCTCTTTAAAAGCAGCCCTTTAAAAACAATCTGATAAGTAAATAAAAACAGTCTGGTAAGCAAATTACTTCGAGGAATAGCATCATGCGTTTATCTGTTGGTTGGTCCCTACGCTCCGTTGGTTTCACATTGCCCATTTTAGCCAGTGTTTTAGTACTATCGAGCTGTGCCACTTTAAGCAAAGAGCAATGCGTCATGGGCAATTGGCAGGCTATCGGTTATAACGACGGGGTGGCAGGCTACAGCTCTGAGCGCCTAGCTTCGCATACAAAAGCATGTGCTAAAGCCAATGTCAGCCCTGACTATTTGGCTTGGGAGCGCGGTCGCCAGCAAGGCTTAAAGCAATACTGTACCCCTAGCAATGCCTATGCTGTCGGTCGCAAAGGTCAGCAACTTAATAGCGTCTGCCCTAGCGCGATGTTGCCAGAACTGCGTAGAAGCTACACGCAAGGCTATAATTACTATAAATTAAACTCGCAGCTACAAGAAGACCAACAACAACTGCAACGCTATCTGACCGAATATGATAAGTTACGGGAAGGCGAACAGCTGGATTTCAAAACAGAAAAAGAAGCTCGTAACCGCCTGCTGTCACTACAACCAAAAATACGCTCGCTCAGACGCGATATTAATAGTATGGAGGCACAGCTGGACTCATTAAATCGCCAGCTCAAGTATTAAAAGTTACCGATATAAGCTATTCAAACTTACCAAGAAATGACTACTTTTAATATGCAAAAAGCCAGCCGAGTAATCGACTGGCCTTTATTTTTTAGGCGCTACTATTAGAACCTACTGATAGAGAATCATAGCGATTAACTGGCTTTATACTAACGGTAATATAGCGCTAAGAGCAGCCACTAGCTACGTTGCCAACGCCCCCGTAAACGCATAATTAACCAAATAATACCTACTAAGACTAATACGGACGCTAAAGCCGCTACGATAGGCAAAAATATCGACAGTACCGATAAGCCAATAGCCGTGCCAGTCTCCCCTACAGATATGACGGGATTCGCCAAGCCGCCAGTGGTTCCTGTGGACACAGCGCGACCTGCCGCTGCCGTCCCCTTAATGGTTGCTGCAGCGCCACCCCCTGCAATGATTGCCAGCGCCCAAGTCATCTCAGGCGATAAGTCCGCTACCGAAGCTGCCATTACCATCGTCCCTGCAACCCCCGCTAGCGGCACAGCGATAGTGTCGAGTAGATTGTCTACAAAAGGCACCAAATAGCTAATCGATTCAACAATACTAGCGACCCCTAAGACTATTAAAGCCGGTGTCGAGGCTACCCAAGCAAAGCTCTCATTCACAGGAATAAGGCCATAATAAGCTGCCAAACTCATGGCAAACAAGGGAACAAAGACGCGAAAACCTGCACTAGCCGCTAGGCCAATCCCCAAAAAGATACTTAACAAAGTCGTGGTCATAGGCTTACCTTTATTAGGGTGGGTTAAATCTTTAACGAACCCTGTTTTAACTGGAATTATTATTACTATAGTGCCGCCATATTATGCTAATTACTCGGGTATTGGCTAGAGCGTGTCCTTAATTAAAGTTACCATGCGCTGTTTACCTGAGTGGTATCATGGGTTAAGCCTTTTGTAGACTTTATTCTTGAATAAGCTAGCATCTTCTATGACTATTTCTTTTACCGCTCTAAACGCCCTTCGTGGTTTTGACTCGTCTGCTGCTGTTACTACTGCAGCGACCCATGCTCATTATCGTCAGCATGGCCGCACCACAGCGACGGACGACCATGCCGATCTGCAAGTCCTGAAACGGATTCGTCGGTTTTTATTGCCCAAGGATTTTGCTATTCAAGATAGTTTGCTGCAAGAAATGGTAGCCGGTTACGATATTGGCGATCCGGTAGCAGACCGTTTAATCACTGAAAGCGTTCGCTTTGCCAAACCTCTACAAAGTGCAGTGTTGGAGCAGAAAATCCCTGCCCACCTCGCTGATAACTCACAATTTGTCCAGTTAACCGAGCAATTTAGTCAGCACCCCGCTTGGTTTGACCCGAAGCTTGCCGCTATAGGCGCCACGGCTTATCGGCGCTATCCCCTTATGCTGATTTGGTTGCTGCGTAACGTGGCACTTATGGCCGGCTATAGTATTCCTGCTCTATCGCTACCGTTAGTGCAAACCGGAGCGCTCAAGCATGAAGCCTTACCGCGGTTGATGCGCACTTACGCTTATATTCTCGCCGTCTCTGAATATCCTGAGTTAAATGGGGCTGATAGCGTGTTGGCCATTGGTTCTGAAGGGTGGCGCCAGTCTATTCGCGTACGCCAAGTACATACGATGGTGCGTCAAGGGTTGCTTAAAGGGCAGTTTAAAGCCCAAAAAGATGAGCATTCTAATGCTAACCATAATAATTCTGCTAATAGCCAGCCTGCCCTAGCAACGCATGCTCTAGCCGATGGTAGCTGGAATAGTCAGTATTGGGGTATGCCGATTAACCAAACCGATATGGTCGCGACGCATTTGCAGTTTTCGCTATTAATTATGCGTGGGCTGCGTTTATTAGGGGCACGCATCAGCGAGGAAGAAGCGCAAGGGATTCTGCATTTATGGAATATGGCAAGTTATTGGATGGGCGTGGATTTGCAACGGTTGCCGACGGATGAGACGGCTTGTTGGGAGTGGCTATATACTTATCTGTCGATTCAACAGCTCGACTTTAATATGGGCAAGCCGTTAGCGCGCGCCTTACATGATTTACCGAGTCAAATTATGGGAGAGGACAACCGCCGCGGCCAGTTTGTAGAGCTAGTCAATGCCAGCGTGACCCGCACCTTAGTCGGTGATGATATTGGCGATGGCTTAGAGCTGCCGAAATCTCGCTTACGCTTTGGCATCTTGACGGCAGTACCGATTTTATTTGGTCTCGATACGGCGCGTCTCTACAATGACACGGCTGCTGGCAAGTTAGAAGCCTTTCGCGCCAAACGCCAAGATAATATGAATTGGTGGCTAAAACAACACGATGATTATTATCGACAGCAGGGATAACAGGGATAATAACGAACGAGAAGAAATGAAAAAAACGATAAGGGCTTAGAGTCGATTATATAACTTATAGACGACCAAGCTTAGCCCCAGTATTTAAACCAATAAAATTTAATTTGCTACGCTTGCGCCCGATAATACCACTCAATTTTTCGATCAAAACACAGCTCTAACAGACTAGCTAGAATTAATCCGGTCAATCCCCATACCGTTTCACCATCCACTAGCCAGCTTGGGGTTAATAACACTAAATTGCTGCCTGATAGAGAATAATTAATCGCATACTCTTCTAAGGGTTGCTCGATTAATACTTCAAAGTCCGCCCAAAATATCCGCTCAATCTCGCCCAACTCGGGCACTAACGTTAAATCTGGCGGTATCAAGGCGACGATAGGCCGTACGCTCATACCACTCTTTGAAGTTTGTACCGGCAGTTGTCCTAACACTTGCACCTGACTAGGCGGTAGCGCCGTCTCTTCACACGCCTCGCGTAATGCCGTCACTACGTTATTACCATCTACCAGCTCGTGCTTGCCCCCTACAAACGATATCTCGCCCGCATGAGCCGCCAAATGCCCTGCCCGCTTGGTCAATAACAGCCGCGGACTGGGCTCATTGGTAATAGCGATAAGTACCGAGGCATCGGCAATGGGAGACTTAAATAGTGTCTCTAAAATTAACGCCCCTTGGCTAATCTCATGATCGGGTTCAAAGGGAGTATTAGCCGCAGAAGAAGTAGCATCAGCGTCGCTAGTAGCGGCTGCAAAATGCCTACCCATTGTCTTATTATTGGGACGATTAGGGTCTTTACCTTCGCCATCGTCATCTTTGATATCCGGCCAGCCAGCAATGATAGGACGTTTATAGTCTTGTGGAAAAAACTGAGACTGCAGGCGCGTGGCGAGCTGTTTGAGTAGGGGGTGTGAGATATGAGCCGGCAGCGCGACCGCCAGTTCATCAAAGTTTGCAGAATGCAGAGGCTCAGTCATAATTAAATCCTTTTTTTAGCACATCAATCAGCGTAACCCAATCATAGCAGCCATGCACGTGCTTTATGTGACCCATGATGGCACCACGTGAGCACGAATCTCACACAATGCTTATTGTATTCATAAGCTAGCAATAGAATGTCCTAGCACTATAATTAGGTTCTATATTGAAACACTGGGTTAAGCCGTTACGCCGCTATAATTTAAGGCTTATTGTAAAAAAACCACCCACACGCCTACGCATTGTTACAGTCTAGCAGACCAGATGGGTACAGCTGTGGTATCGTATTATTCTATAAATCTATTTCTTCTTGTTGATTTTTAATTCTTTCTAATAGAGCTAGGCAACTTTTATGGCGTACTGTCTCCAATGCGGTCATGCGGCCGAACGTAAAATACCTGAAGGCGATCATAACCTCCGTCTGGTCTGCCCCAATTGTGATTATATCCATTACGAAAACCCCAAGGTTATCTGCGGTGCTTTAGTCGTTTACGATGACAAGGTGCTACTGTGTCGCCGCGCTATCGAGCCACGGCATGGCTATTGGACTCTACCTGCCGGCTTTATGGAAATCGGTGAGACGGTAGCGGAAGGTGCTGCTCGCGAGACGATTGAAGAGGCAGCGGCGACAGCATTAGAACCCCACCTCTATTGCATCTATGATATCCCTGATATCGGCCAAATCTATATGCTGTATTTGACCACCTTACAAGAAGGTAAATACGGTGTGGGACCCGAGAGCTTAGAGTGTGCGCTATTTACAGAAGCCGAAATCCCTTGGGACGACTTAGCTTTTGAAGCCGTACGCCGGACTTTGCGCCACTATTTTGCAGATCGTCAGCAGCATAGCGACCACAGCACTTTTGCTATTCATCAAGAATATATCGGCAAGGATAAAAGTATTAAACGGTATTAATGACGTTTAGAGTGCATTAGCTTTAATAAAAGCCACCCTAATAAAAAACCACCGTTTATGACAAACGGTGGTTTTTTTATGCATGATTTTATAGCGTATTTATAGACAGACAATCCGTCGTTAAACTCACAGGACGGATTGCCCTAAAGTCTTAGCCTTAGCCTTTAACCCGTTGTACGGTAAAGCCAAGCGCTTTGACCGCCTCTTCTTTATCAAACGGCGCTAATACAGCACGGACATGCGGCTGCTCTTGCAAGTATTGTTTCGCCACACGCTGCATATCAGCGAGCGTTACCGCCAAGATATTCGCACGCATTTGCTGCTGCCAAGCTTCGCCACGACCATGCAGGTCAGCAAAGCAAGACTTGACCGCTTCACCCGCAGGAGAGCCTGGCTTATCCATCGCAGAGATAATACCTAAAATAGCTTCTTCCAACTGCGCATCGGTTTGGGGCTCATTCAACAGCCACTCGACACTTTGTTGAAAGTGCGCAAAGGTCTCAGCACAATGCGGGTCACGGTAGCTAAAGAATTTAAAGGCACATGAGTTAGCATCATAGCCTGCCCCGCCACCATAAGCACCGCCTTTTTCACGGATAGCACTGTGCAGATAGCCATTGCGTAAGTAAGGCGCCAATACCATCAATGGCGCGGTATCCGGATGGTCTGCTGGCGTTGCCGGATAGACTGCAGCGTTATGATAAACGTTAGTCGCCACTAGCCAAGCAATATCCTCCTGGTCCGTTGGTGCCGTCGTCGCTGCTGCTTGCAATTGTAAATCAGCAAACTCTGCAGGCACGCTCGCCAACGTAGAAGCACTGTCCGCTGTATTATTATCAGTAGGCTCCGCAACCGCTTGCCAACTTTGGGTAATTAAGTCCGTCAACCGCTCGGTTTGCTCGGCTTCACAGATAATCACCGCGTGTTTAGGCAGGCTCATAATACGTTGATGCAGCGCCATTAAACCGCTAGCTAAATTATCCCACTGGGTGCCATCTTCTTTGGCATGGGCCAAGAAAGCCGTCAAAGCATTTAAGGCTGGTAAACCACTACGCACGTATTCTAGTTGCGCTTGGCGGCTCATACCACGACTGGCCGTTTGCATGGCATAAGCATGACCTGCTCCAGCGAGACGAGACTGCCAACCTGCTTGTTTTTGTTGCAGCAATTCTTTAATACGCGCATGCTCATCAAAGACACTGTGAGTCATGACCTCTTTGACCAAATCAATCGCTTCAGGCTTACGGTTTAACGCCCGAGTAGCCACTACAAAATAGCTGCCAATCTCATCGCTATTGGTGACGCTAGTACGTTGGCTAATACGAGCGGTGACCCCTGAAGAATGCGCGGCTTGCAAAGCTTGCATCTCACGAGCATCTAGTTTATCCGTACCCAACTCTGACAGTAAGCCTAAGTATAAGGGCAGTAGCGGATGGTTAATGATTTCATTAGCCACTTTTGGCGTAGTCCCTGACAACACTTCACTTTCTAATGGCATGACCACTTGATAGTAATACAAGCCGTTGGTACCCGCTTCGTATTGGTATAACGTCGCGTCACGCCCTTCTAACTGGATGTCTTTTTCTTGCCCATAAATAAAGCTTATCGACTCTGGGACGTCTTCTAGTCCGACTTTCGGCAATAAACTCAAGTCGTCCGGAGCACTTTGGCGTGCCGCTAAATCTAAAGCTTGTTGGCGCAAGATGGTCTTATCATCTTCCGTCAGCTCAGCTGCAATCTTATCAAGACGCGCTTGCTCAGCCGCTGCTATTTTCGCTGACTTTTCGGTATCCGGTACTAAAGTTACACGGACGCGATGCGGGTTATCAAGCAGATGGGTTTTGATTAAACCAGGCAACCAATTCGGATCTTTAACTTGTTCGCGCAGCCACTCTAAATGCTCATCCACTTCCCAAATATCGATAGGGTTACCATCATGAATCGCTGTGCTAAAGCCTTCTAGCATGAGATTTAGACCATA